>JACCDJ011095495.1_pt1 | contig 61735 bp, 57 predicted proteins | sample 7444481 | NCBI WGS metagenome assembly JACCDJ01 (sample SAMN15323435, study PRJNA562643) | freshwater metagenome | isolation source: river surface water | place: USA:Blue River Watershed | collected 2017-08-15
CTTTTATGGGCCCCGGAGGGGCCCCACCCCCTTTATGGACCCCGAAGGGGTCCTCGACCTCTTTATTTAGGCATTTTATAAACATCATTTGAACCCATATTTTCAAATAATGTTCAGAATCCACACCAAAACCAGTACAAACTCTTCAAAAACACCAAATATTTACAACTTCTTAGAAAGCATTATATTTTTATGGATTTTATTTTGAAGCAGTGACATCGACGCAAAAGTTTGCAAACTCTTTTTTTGGGACCCCTTTTTGGGGGTCCCACCTTCAAAGGCCCCACCTCCGGGGCCCACCTCCGGGCCCCATCATTTAGGCGTTTTCAATCATATTCCTCTTCACTATCATCACTATCATCATATTCGCGCTCCTCTTGTTCCTCATCCGAATCATCACTGTCCTCCTCCATCATAGGTATAAAAATCGGCGGCAAACTCACGCAAAAACGACTCCCATAATTTGTCCTATTTTGGATGGCCAGTTCGCACAATACCGGATTATGTGTAAGCGGCCCATTCAGGAACTCTACAAAACTCAAATGCCGGTCATCGAATCCCCCCTCTCCTTTGGTCCCAAAATGCGGATTATATATCGCAAAAATTTTCAACGCAATATCAATCTCCGTCTTGCATCTTGAAAACGACAACACCGTCCATCGATAATAGCGCAGCAAATAGGGCCGGAAAATCGCATACAATCGCATCGGCGGGAAATCGCGGTGGATATTGAAATACCCGCGACACATTTCGCGAACCACTTCCACTGAATCTACACTCATTTGATTATCAATTGCGTATTTCATCAAATGTTTTCGATGACAGATTTTCAATGTCTCGATGGAAAACTGACAATCGAAAAAATACCAGACCAATTGCGGAACCTTAATTAGAGCAAGTCGCGCATAAATTGAGTACAATGTTTCCAGACGAAATGGCATGTTCGTGTATGGATTCGTAGGCATTTTGGGTTGTATGAATCCAAATGATTGTATCGTTAGAGCACCAAATATGATTTTAACAATGTCATAAAGGTTGAATGTATAGATACACCGGTTCTCCACAATTTCGATTTTCTTGGATGAATGAATCTCGGCCAACGGGGTCATGGTCAAATCGCAATCGTTGTTATACCGCGAATACCATTTCCGTGCTTTACACCGCTGGACAAACCGAGCTAACACATGATATACCCGCTGGGCCGAAAAAAATGCGGGATAATCTTCGGAGTCCATTGCGCGAAACTTGGCGTATTTGATGACGTGATAATACTTGGCGGTATTGAGCCAATAATTGGGGATTTTGGTATTCACATATTGGGTGCTGTCTCTAAAACATTTTTCGAATATTTGGCCGAGATTCATATAGAGTGATTTGACTGGATTCGTGTCTATTGGATGCTCTTTCTCATATGGTGGATGCTCATATGGTGGATTCTCTTCCATGGTTACTATAATTTATCGTATTTTATGTTTATGTTATTGTGAAAAAACAATAACATATATTTGGTTTGGTGCACCTTATTTGCTTCACTTAGCTTAGCTTAGGTCGCACCTCCTTTGGTGCTTAGAATAAGCTATAATCATCATTGTAGTCGCCATAATCTTGCGCCGTCAAGGTCCCCACATTGTTATTCACCGCAATCTTGTCCATGCGGCACTTATCATCCTTCTCCAACAATCCCGCAAAATTGGCATCTATCTTGTCGCGCACATTGTCATCTTCGACATCCGCATCATCCGATTCTTCAATCGCCTTCATATCCAACAAGAGCCCAAACGCGTTCGTGCCATAATAACCAGGCTGTCCGCACATCACATTCGCCGAAACACCGCGCATCTGGTCAAACTCCCCGTGTCTGCTCGCGTCCAAGAACATCTCCGTATGCATCTCATATGTTCCCTTGGAAATCGGTCCAATGTCGTCACTGATAATACCCGAGCGGAACATGGGCACCAACTCGGCTTTCACCGTCATACGGTCGCACAATATACTCAGATGGTGGTAGTTCACATAGGCATCGGACGCTTCCATCACTTCCACAAACTCGTTCAGAATGTTTTGGCGCGCCGCCTCGATACCCAGTATGTTATGCATCTCCCGAATATCGTTACTATACGTGCGTGTGTAATCGATGAAGTCGAGCATAAACAAGTCCATGATATTCGTGCCAGTGGTATCCAGCACCCACATATCCTTGCGCACGTATTTGCTCTCCTCCTTGATAACGTTGTCCTTTATCATTCGCGGATTCACGTTGCGGATTCCCGACACGCCTCTTAGTACAATGTTGCTCAAAATGTTGTCCTGGAATGTCTTCAAAAGATGGATTTCGTCCGATTGGTCAAGCGACTCGACCGCCCCCTTCTTTTTCCCCTTATTGAACACCGACGAATTGAGTCGAATGCGGAACACCAGGTTCTTCGAGTTCATATCCGAAAACACGCAGCTTACATCGTCGCGATGAGCATTCGAAATTGCGAAATTGATATCATCCATGGTGATATTCTTGTCAAGCAAGATTTCCGCGTCTATTTCCATGCGCACAATCCACTTGGATTGCTGGGTCTTCGCCTGGGTAGTATCGACGCCCACATTACACTCCGCCACCAATTCCTCGAACTCATAGAACTGCTCGATGATTTCGCGGTCCTTGTGTATCTTGGTCGCGTGGTCGTTCGGGTCGAAACAGATTTCGATGGACTTCACCACATCGACCAACTTGGTGTGCTCAATCATAATACACAGTTTGGCCGCCTTGTCCTTGTCGAGTTGGTCGGCGGGTTTCAAGAATACGGTCGCCGATGGCTTGTCCGGATTTCGCGTGAGGCGCAAGATTTCCTCGATACGCGGCACACCACGCGTCACGTTTGACTTGGTAGCAACACCTGCTAAATGAAATGTATTTAAAGTGAGCTGTGTAGTCGGCTCACCAATCGACTGGCCGGCAATAACGCCCACCATTTCACCTGGGTGTACTAGCGCCTTCTTGTACATCAATACGATGGTCTCCAATAACAGCTCAACCGCCTTCTTGTTGAACCGTTTCTTCACCAAAATCTCTTTCGGCGACAAGTTGTAGTAGTACAGTATTTTGAACATCTCCGTCGGATTGAACATCGCGCTCAAATCCATCATCGCGTCATTAATCAGCCCTACATATTCGAAGGGCGTAATATCGACGGCGGAAGACGCATTCAAGTTGAGCTGTCCCTGGATGTTCTGGATAATATGCGCAAACGCAACCGGCGCCTTTACGAAATCCTCGTTCTTGTATTTGAAGACGTTTTCCACGAGTTTCTCGCGGTAATCAATGAAGCGGTTGATGGTTCGCTGGTTAATCTCTGTGACGGATTTGCGCTGGGTCTTCATTCGCGCAATAGTGGGTCGAGTATAAATGCTGAGGAGTTCCTCATTCGACTCGGTGTCGTTGATTCCAATCAAGTCAAAATGCATGTAGATGTCCTCGACTGTCATATTTACCAAGGGAATGTTCTGGTTTTCAACGCGGGTGGTGTCGATGCCATCTTCGCCGTAGGAAAACTGGATGATTTTCCCCATATTGTTGCGGACAGTGCCGTCATATTCGACCTTCAAGTCTTCCAGACCCTTGACCAAACGACGCTGGATATAACCGGTCTGCGATGTCTTGACGGCAGTATCGATGAGACCCATACGACCACCCATCGCGTGGAAGAAGAGCTCGGGGGCAGTCAAGCCGGAAATGTACGAGTTTTTGACGAAACCTCGTGCACCAGGTGAATCGTCGTATTTGCGGAAATGGGGCAGTGTGCGGTTATCGAATCCATAGGGCACGCGCTTGCCGTCGATACTCTGCTGTCCGACGCACGAAATCATCTGGGAAATATTCAACATAGAACCCTTGGAGCCCGACTTGACAATCATGACGAATCGATTGTCGGAACTCAGGTTTTCAACCGCGATTTTGCCGGTTTGGCCGGTGGTGTCATTCAGCACATTGCCGACCTGGGTCTCAAACTCGACGATGTTGGAGCGACCCGTGTTGTTCTCCATGATTCCGAGATGGACCTTGTCCGTGATATTCTGGACCTCCTCCATCTTGGAGCTAATCATTCGCGCGATTTGGTCGGTGGTGTCTTTGTTTGACACCAAATCGCTGATGCCCACACTGAATGCGCTGGTTTTCATATATTCGGTGATTACCTGCTGTAAATCGTCGATGTAGTCGGCGCAGGCCATGTTTCCGAAATCGTTACAGACGCGATTCAGAATGCCCTTGGTGCCGGACGCGAAAACGCCCTTCTCTGCTTGGCCGCGAATGTATTTGCCGTTCTCGATTTCGAGAACATTGTTGGATGTCGCCGCGTCTTCGCTGCCGCCGAACAACTTGGTCTTGTATTTTAATGAGATGGCTGGCGTAATTTGAGACAGAATCTCGAAATTACTGATTGTTTTGTTTGCGAACACGGATGGGTCTATCTTCTTATAGCCCATCAACAAGTTCATTGCTTCGCGCGGACTGAAATTAATCCCGGCGCGTGTAAATTGGTAGGAACCCAACATAGAGTCCTGGTAGATGCCAATGATGGGGGCATTACTCGAAGGACTGATTATTTGGTAGGGGGTGGCCGCCAAATGCCTTAGCTCGACCTCGGCTAAGCTGTTTTGGGGCATGTGCATATTCATTTCGTCGCCATCAAACGGTGGCTCCCTATGGTTTCCCAAAGGGCCGGACTGTATCTTAAGCAAACTCAGGGTAGCTAGCCCATCACTGTTCACCAACACCCGTTCAGTCTCTGAATGCCTTCCGTAGTCTGCTAAACGACATTAGGAAGTCACACTGCGGATTGCCCATTTCAAGACCACAAACTATTGTGTCTATCACTTATCACTTTATTACCCTTGGGTTCAGCTATTAACTGAGTTCCTCTGTGTCGTTTCTGACAGAGAGTGGTAGTGATAATTTTAGGGGTTTCCCGTCATCAAGGTATTTCGCAAATAAATCTGTATATTTTTGAGGCAATTCTATATTATTTTGTTTATGATATGATACTAATTTTTCGATATGATTTTCAATTTGGAGCTTATCAATTTTATTATTTTTTGATAAATTGTTGCGAACTGATAATGCGGTAGTATTTCGCCAATTGAAAGCGACCTGTTGTTCTTCCTCGTTTGCCAAATTGAACTTTGACAATGGAATTACGTGGTCGATGTGCCATTCTTTTCCGTGATTTTCAATAGTAAATCCATCACCATTGTATTGAATCCATTGGATATATTCGGTCGTATTACAACCCAAATAATCAATCGTGTGTTTTTCTTTTACATAATGTAAAGCGATATACACACGAGTTCGAATTATTCGTTTGAACTTTTCCACTGGGTCATCACGCTCACAATCCGCGCATTTTAATCGGTTAAACCGGAATCTGGTTTTTGGTCGGATTTCATTACAATATTTACATATTGTATTGCTTTCGCCAATCTCGGATTCGAGTTTTAATCGCATTTCTTCGCGCTGTTGTGCTCTCTCGGCAATCTTTCTTTTTTTGAAATTAGATGCGTTTTCAATTAATTTTTTGCGATGTTCTTCATTTGCTTCGTATTTGATTCGTCTCTGTGCGTTGTTACAGACTTTACAAATATTTCGGTTTTTTATGAAATCGCCTATAATTTTATCTTTTTTGCAGCTCACGCAGGACGCGTTTAATGGTTTTGTATCGGTATCCATATTATTTTATTGTATTTTGTTTTATATTATTTGCCTTTATCGATTTATTCACTAGGAGGAATCACGCTTTTCACGCCTCCTGTTGCGGACAATGATGTTATATCTTCATGTAATAATGGACTTTAGGTCGCATCGAGATATTTGACGTCATGATTTGTCTATCCGCATTGTACGGTTTTGTGCATGCAACGTTCATACGAAAGGTATCGCCTCTGGCCATGACCTTTACAATATGACACATCATGCTCATTCTGTGTAAACTGGGTTGCCGATTGAAAAGCACCGCGTCGCCGTCCATCATGTGTCGATGAACGATGTCGCCATTTTCCAGTCGAATGGCCATCCGGTCAATGTATCGCAACGACACATTGTGGCCACTTTTCTTCTCCAGGATTTTCGCGCCTGGATATTCGTCGGGTCCGTTTTGGACGAGTTTGGTGAGAAATCCGCGGTTTCGGTCATTCACCACGATGGGTTTTGTGAGACACATTGCCACCTTTTTGGGGACACCGAGCTGTCGCGACGACAAGTTGGGGTCGCCAGTAATGACGGAACGCGCACTGAAGTCGACGCGCTTGCCCATCAGATTGCCTCGAATGCGCCCATTTTTGCTGTTAAGGCGCCCAGTAATACACTGGAGTGGTCTGCCCGAACGCTGCGCCATGGGCACGGCGCCTTTCACTTTGTTATTGACAATCATCGCCACGAAATATTGTAGGACCGCGGTAAGACTGTCAATGGTGGATGCCGACGCGTTGTTGTTGATGCGGTCGGCGAGGTCCTTGTTCGTCTTGATGATGTGGCCGTAAATGTGGGTTAAATCGTCTTCGCTGCGCTGGTTTGCGTCTTGCTTCACGGAAGGGCGAACGGCGGGTGGCGCAACGGGGAGAACCTGGCAAATCATCCAATCGGGGCGAGACCAGGTTGCGCTGAACCCCATGAACTCGACATCGTCGTCTGTGATGCGCTTGAAAATCTTCAATACGATTTCGGCAGTCAATTTCATCACATAGTTGCCCTTATTGGGGTCAGGTTCTGCGGCAGCTGACTCGGTATTGACTAAATTGTCCCAGATAGCATTGATGGTGGCCATTCCTTCCAGTTTGATTTTGTCGGGCTGCTTACATCCACAGCCATTTTCAGTTGCGTCGCCACAACGTTTCTGCTTGGCGCACAATGGATACACATAATCCCAGCGTTCGGATGGTTTCAAGTGGATTGCCTGGTGATGTTGTTCCTTGCTGATTAACAACTTGCTACATTTGAAACAAACACATTTGAGGATTTTCATGATTTCCTTCAAATGTTGAATAAAGAACACGGGGCGCGACATTTCGATGTATCCGAAATAACCGGGGGTCATGATGTTGGTGAGGCCGTCCGTGGGGCAAATGGTTCCTTGTCCGAGTACGCCCATTCGCGGGTCAAAGAGGCCGCCCGCGACTTCACTGTTTCCAATATACGTATCCTTCGAAACCACTTCGACTACACCTGCTTTTCGGATTTCTTCGGGGGAGAACATTCCAAACTGGATGCCGATGATGCGCGAAGGGTTTTTGTACGCGGTTTGTTTGGATGTCATTTTTAAATGCTATATATTATGGGTGGTAATATTTATATCCTTTTATAAATCCATGTGTTGACAAATCAATTTTTTGAGATGGCCCCCATAGGGGGCCATCCCAAAAAGCACTTAAAAATTGAAACTTAATGTTTCAATTTTTAACAATTTTTTGAGGTGAACTCGTAGAGTAGGTTTGAAAAAATTGTTTGACCTAGTGAAACGTAACGTTTAACTGGGTCAAAGTGTTGTTTGTCACGCACTCGTTGAGTGCGTGCCAAAAAATTGATTTTTGTAAATGGCTTCCATGAAATACAAATATACGAAAATACAATGCCACGAACTATCACTGACAACACCTCTAAAAACAAGGGACGAAACTACAAGAAGTCTCGCCCAGACCCGGAAAGCAGCAGCAGCGACGACGACTCTGACAGCAACTACGAGACAATGTCCGACACTGAATCATACACATCTTCCTCCTATGTCGACACCAGCAGTTATTCCACCGAATCCGATAAAAAACCCAAAAAAAAGAAAGGTGGAAAAAAAGATGACACCGCCAATTTACAAGATGTCATCCAAAAACTGCTTGCGAAAAACAAAAAACTTGTGAAAGACGCATCCAAGTCGAAATCCAAACCCAAGTCGAAATCCAAGTCCAAGCATGAATCTTCCGATGAAGAAGACGATTACGAAGAGGACAATGAGGAAAGCATCTATGAAGAAGATGGCGACGACGAATCCGAATGCGATGACGACGACGACGACGATGATGACAACTCGGAAGACGACGAGTCGGAAGAAGATGAAAAAGACGACAAGACATTCAAAATCACCATGACCATTGGGGGTCAGCCAGTATCTGGACTGAAGAATCGCATCCCGTCCAATTTGTCCAATGAAGATGAATACAATACCGACGACGAGGAAATCTACATGAAAGAAGACTTCCAAGCGATGGAGCTACCCGGTATGCCTCTGTCGCCTTCCAATTCTACAACTGACATTACGAGCCCAACTGCCGCGTCCAAACGAAAAACCAAGGATGTTGTGCCCGACCCCTTGTCCGAGGTCGTCAATATTGACGAAAAGTACCGCGAAATCATTGAACTAAAACGCGTCCTCATTGAGAAACTGCGCTCGAAACCGAATAATAAGATTGTTCAAAAAGCGCTCGACCAATGTAATCGCTCCATCAAGAAACTCATCAAACACGCGCGCAGCAAAAACGCCAACACCTACGAGGAATTGCTCGAAAAGGCGGACACTCAGGTCATCACCGACGAAATCGGCTATTTCAAGACCAAGTTGTCGAACAAGGAGCAGCTCCGTATCATGTCCGATTTGCGCGAAATTAATGGCTACATGTATGTAGAGAAGCCGTACCGATTGACACTGCTACAATCGAATATGCCCGCGAAGTTCAAAGCCGTCGCATTACAGCGCCTTCACCAGCTCAGTTTGATGGAGCCGGGCGACCCCGAATATTTCAAGTTGAAGAACTGGGTCGACAACTTCATGCGAATCCCTTTCGGCATTTACAAGAGCTTGTCCATCAATATTCGCGATGGAATCGACAAATGTAGTGATTTCGTTGTGAATGCCAAGGAACAGCTCGACAAGTGCGTATATGGTCTCGAGGATGCCAAGATGCAGATTATGCAGATGGTTGGTCAGTGGATTGCGAACCCCAGCTCGATTGGCACGGCCATCGCGATTCATGGTCCACCTGGAACTGGCAAAACGAGTCTTGTCAAGGACGGAATCAGCAAAATACTCGGCCGCGAGTTCGCCTTCATTGCCCTCGGCGGCTGTGGCGACAGCAGTTTCCTGGAAGGTCACAGCTACACATATGAGGGCAGCACATGGGGGCGCATCGCGCAAATCGTGATGGAGAGCAAGTGTATGAATCCGGTGATTTATTTCGATGAGTTGGATAAAATCAGCGACACGGCGCGCGGCCAAGAAATCATCGGCGTGCTCACCCATTTGACGGACACTTCACAGAACAACCAGTTCCACGACAAGTATTTCTCGGAAATCGAGCTGGATTTGAGCAAGTGTATGTTCATATTCAGTTACAATGACGAGAATCTGGTGAATCCCATCTTGCGTGACCGCATGTATCGCATTCGCACCAAGGGCTACGACTTGAAGGAAAAGATGATTATTGCGCGAAATCACATATTGCCTAAAATCCGCGAACAAGTTGGGTTCGGACCTGACGACATTGTGTTCCCCGACGATGTATTGTCGCATATCATTTCGAACCAGGCGAAGGGCGAAGAGGGGGTGCGCAACTTGAAGCGCTCGCTTGAAATCATACACACCAAGCTCAATTTGTATCGGTTGGTCAAATCGGGAACGCAGATGTTTTCGAAGGAAATGGGGCTGAATGTGACGTTCCCATATACGCTCAGCCGGAAAGATGTCGATACATTGGTGAAAGTCGACAATCCGGGGTCAAGCGCGCTTTCGATGATGTATATCTAGACATTCGATGTGCTGTTTGGAAGTAAATATTTATTGTTGTTGTTGAACAAATATTTATTGTTTTTTACTTGCCGATTTGGTCACTCGCACCAGCCGCGTTGCCGCCTCTAGTGGTGAGGAGCTTGATATCACTCTCGCTCATACAGATGAACCCCTTTGAGTTGGTGTAGCCGTAGTTCTTGCATGTTGTGTTGGCATCGTTATTATAAAGGAAAGCGACCGGTTTATCAACACCATAGGTGGAACCAGATAATGTGGAAACCTTCTCTTCGGGCATTGTCTCGAATCCCTCCTTCTTTGTCTCAGGCTTGGTCGCAGGCTTTGTCGCCTTATCATCTCTCGATTCAAAAGCATTCTGGTAATTGGCAAATCCCTCATATGGATACTCCGATAATGTTGATTTGGCAGGAGTAAAACCATTATAATTCTGAGATCCTAAATAAAGAGACATCATTAAAACAGCAAATAATAAGAAAATAATGACTACCCAATTGTTTGACATTTATAAATAATAAGCAGATAAAAACAATACTTGGTGCCTCTATTTTTTCCCCTTTCGAGCATCACGTGGCAAATCTGGAAGGCGTTCTTCTTTGCTAAATGTTGCTAGGAATTGCTGAATCTTGTCATAACTCTCAACCATATTACCTCTCTGTTCATCATAATTCTTTGTGAATGTATTGCTAACCAGTTTTTTCAACAGTTGAGAAGCCAGTTCTTTCATTATTTGTTGATTGTATTCAAATGTATTCTGATAATAATCCACCAATTTTACTAAACCTTCTTGGTTTTCTTTGTAATCGGTGCGAATCTTTTGAACTAGGTTGTAGACGTCATTATAGAGGCTGCGCGCAGTTTCAATTTTTTTTACACGTTCTTGTTCTTTTTTGCTCATTATACCTTCATAATAATCATCGACTCTTTTGATTTCTTTTTTAACATCACGCGTTTTTTTAATGACGTTTTTTACATTTTTTTCAAATGTTTTTTCGATTTTTTGTATAATCGCTGATTTTTTCTCTGCTGCTAAACGAAGGCATTTTTCCCGATTTGCTTTATCAAAATACATGGCGACTGGATTGCTGCATGTGTCGTTATCGCTTGTAGCCAATTGAATATTGATATCAATGAATAATAGCCCCAGAATTATAAGCCATATAATAAAAATTACAATTGATAGGATGATATATATTTTATTTTGTTCCCAGTAATAGCCCATTACAATAGAGGCATATCATTTTACCACAACTTCTTCTTCTTCTTCTTCTTTTTTGCCGCAGGCTTAGGCGCTGGCGCAGGCGCAGGCGCAGCAACTTGTGCAGACGCAGCAACTGGTGCAGACGCAGCAACTGATGCAGACGCAGCAACTGATGCAGACGCAGCAACTGATGTAGGCGCAGCAACTGATGTAGGCGCTGCAACTGGTGTTGAACCCAACATCTTGGGTTCTTCGACACTCGGTGGTACCGCTACTGGTGCCTGACCACTCACTTTATTCACCGCCGCCCGAACACTTTCTTGAAGTGACCGCGTGCCGCTCATCATTTTGATTGTGTTATTATTCACATGCCGTTGTATAATCAGAGAGGCAATCACTTTCTGCATCCCCTCTTTTAATGCTAAAATATTGTTTTGAAGTGCGATTGCCAAAGTCGTGTTTTTATTATCTTTAAAGGCGTTCGCATCCTCTACTTTCTTTTTAAGCTTTCCGACATCTTTTGATACAGATGATAATGCGCGATTCATTTTGTTTGTAGCATCATCGAGCGATTTTACTACTGGATTCAAAACAATTTGCTGGGTAATTTTTTTCTCAGCATCCATAATTCCATCTTCTAGCTGGTTTTTCACATTGGACAACAACCACGAGTACTTCATAACATCGGGTCGATTTTTCATAGACGACCAATTCATTTTGATTTCAAACTGTTTTGCCATATAGGAAATAGAGGCCAGCGTTATTCCAAATAATGTAAATACATAAAACCCATCTTGGGACATATTATCGATTACATTCAAGTCCAAGTCCGATATAGAGGCCGACATTGAATTATATAATACCGGTAAATATTTAATATAGCCGATGCCTCCGAAGAAAAGCTGATGCTTTTCCACCGAAGAGAGCATCAGCGAATCCACCGAAGAAAAGCTGATGCTTTTCCACCGAAGAGAGCATCAGCGAATCCACCACCAAAATGGTTAAGTGAAGCAAACCCCCAACGGGGTCTAACTTTTGTATATTATTTATTTTCGTGTAAAGAACTTATAAACAAATGGTATAAACCAAAATAGAATGAGCAACAGTTTTATGCAAAGTCTAAATATGAAATCGCTCATGGATAGCGACGACTATGTAAACAACACGGAGCGTATTCGAGAATTAAAACATAGTGAAAGAATCCTCGAAGATATAGGCAAGTTGTGTCGTATTAAGAAGGACCATTTCCATATGAAGATGGTAGAGGAGGAGAAGTTCAACTATTTGTGCGAGACATCGGCACCCTTTTTATTCAGTAATTACACTGACTTGTTTCGCAAAGTGTTGAAGGACGAGCTCGATATGAAAATGATGGTCAATTTCATTGGCATTTTGAAACAGATTGAGGACGGGACTCTCGACCAATATGACGCCTCTGTCAAAGTAGGTACGATTTTGCGCGAGATGTATGTGGATAGTGCGCTCAGGAGGGGCGACAATTTGGACAAAGAACATGCTGCCGATGCGCCGGTCTTTGTCGAGCCCGCTGCCATTTCGTGGAAAGACTTTAAAAGCAAGAAACACGATTAAATTAGCAAAGGTGTAGAAAAACAACATAAATAGTTTGTCGGGTATAAACTATTTATATGAACGCATTTCGATTTCTCTCTCCAAATATTTTGGTGCTACGTGGAATCAAAGAAAAAAGCATCCCATATAGCAAGGTTTTCAACCATGTGGAAATGACAATCATGTTTGATTGTAAGCAAGACGCGGTTTATAATCTTAGGCGATACACGTTTCCGCGCCTAGAAAAGCTGATTATTTTGAACAATATCCAGGATTATGAGCACGCGTTTTTGAAATATGAATACTATGAGAAGCAGCACTTTAATATCTATTTACCAAGTATTGGAGAGAGTCGGAATACTGAGCCCATGTTTCACAATCCATATTACACGATGAATAGCACTCGATTTATTACGGACAAAGAATGCGAACACTTGAAGCTTGTTTGCGATGTCAACGGGACCTATTACAGATTTTCGTAGGGCTAAAAAATTGATAATTGAATTGCGCGCAATCTGGAATCACAAAAACAATCTATTATTTACAATCATGTCAAACGTCGCATTTTATGGAGTCAAACGAGGAATCGTACCGGGAGTATACAATACGTGGGAAGAATGCCGTGCGCAAATTGATGGATTCACGGGTGCCCAGTTCAAAAAGTTTAAAAACGCCGAAGAAGCCGAGGCATTTGTAAAAGCGCAGCTTGACCCAAAAGCGCCTGCGCCTGCGCCAGGACAACTTGACCCAATGTCTTCGTCCCCTTCGGTGCCCAACTTGGATTCGCTTTCACTCGAACAAAAATACGCATTCTACAAATATCGCGCGGGTGCCAACTTGTTCATTACTGGCCCCGGCGGAACGGGCAAATCGCATCTCATCAAGACCATCAAACAAGATCTAGAACAACGCGGCACTAAACACGCGGTGTGTGCTCTCACCGGATGCGCCGCCGTGTTGCTAAATTGTTGCGCCAAAACCATCCATTCGTGGAGCGGTATCGGATTGTGCCAGGGCGAAAGCACTGACATCGTGGATAAAGCGTCGAAAAATCGCAAGGCGAATACCAATTGGAAATCCACGCGTGTCCTCATCGTGGATGAAGTCTCGATGATGTCGCAAAAGATGTTCGATGTGCTGGACCGCATTGGCCAAATCATTCGCAAGAACCCATTGCGCCCGTTTGGCGGCATTCAGGTCATCTTCATCGGCGACTTCTACCAGCTGCCGCCCGTGGGAAAACGCGATGACCCGGAAACCATGCGATTCTGCTTCGAGTCTGGGCGCTGGGCATCAACATTTCCCGCTGGTTCGCACATTGCTCTAAATACCATGTTTCGACACAAGAACCCCGAGTTCGTCAAAGTGCTCGATGAAGTACGCCAGGGTGTCTTGACGCCGGAGTCGGCCGCGCTCCTACAAGCGCGCATGCTCGAACCACCGGCCACCAGTGATATTGTGCCCACAAAGCTGTTCCCGCGAAACGCCGATGCGGAGCGTGTCAATGACACCATGTATGCCAAGCTCACTGACGCGGAGAATATCTATGATTCGAAACGGATGACTCGACTCTCGACCTATGCGGAAACGGGCACGCCGATACCAGTCGAATTGATGGCGCGAACCGAGGCACTCACCGCGGATGAAATCAAACAACAGCTCGATTTGTTTGAGGAGAATAGCAAGGTTGTCCCCAAGCTCCGACTGAAAAAAGGCGCCGTAGTGATGTGCCTCGCAAACTTGGACACAGATTCGGGAATCTGTAATGGGTCGCAAGGAATCGTGGTGGATTTCATGGGGGGAACCAATATTCCCATTGTGAAGTTCATTAATGGCATCACGATGCCGATTTCGGCAAAAGTGTATCAGCACGGGGACTACCCGCGGCTGGGAATTGAGCAAATCCCGCTGCGCCTGGCATGGGCATTCACAATACACAAGTCGCAGGGGGTCACACTTGACCTGGCGCAAATGGATTTAGGCTCAAATGTGTTTGAGTATGGGCAGAGTTATGTGGGGTTGAGCAGGATTCGAACCCTGGAAGGACTCTATTTAAGCGGATTCAATCCGCAGAAAATCAAGACAAACCCGCGCGTTGCGGCGTTTTATCAAACCATTGGCACCATTACGGAGCAAATGGTTTTGGACGCGGAAGAGCGCGTGAAAACGGACGATTCGTTTCGAATGCCAGAATCGGCAGCCGGTGGTGGAGGAAAACCATTTGACCCCAATGTGTTTATTGTGAGACTATAAGCGAAGCGACCTTAAGCGAAGCGACCTTAAGCGAAGCGACCTAAGTGTGTCGGCCATAAGGCCTTAGCGAAGCGGCCTTAAGCAAAGCAACCTTCGGCCTAAGCGAATGATACGTATAACTCCTGTTTTTTTACATTACACGACGCACCACAAACGTGGTCGCAGTAAATAACACGGAACCCCATATCATATCCATAAGCGCAACCATCAAATCATATTTCTTAAAAATAGCATAATTGGTAAAATCATACACACCATAGATGACAAGTCCGAGCAACGCCGCTTGCCATAAGGGTTTGCCAGGTTCCACAATGAATACATAGAGGCCGACCGCGAGCAAAATATAGACAACAACCGCGCCCACAAGTTTGAACTCTAGTGCTGTCCTCTGTATTTTGGCGACAAGCTGACCAAAAATGGATTTAGTCAAATAGAGGTATACTGAATCGATTGCCAGCATAATAATCATAATTGCAAAAATGGTAAAAATCGCGGACATCCTTATATATTTGCATAATATATTGTATAGAATGAACTTGACAGCCAACACAATAAAACCCAATGGATTAATTGATGGTGTACATCGCGAAGTTATAATCACCCAACATGAACGCACCGACGAATTGAACCAGCGCCTGGCCAGTCGCCATTTCCCCGACATACCGCTCGAACCCAATTTTTCGCCGCGACCTCTCTCTACAAAATACAATTTGCCGATGTTGGTTGCTCCCACCGTCGCCATTCTCCCCAGAATCGAACACAATGTCGCGACCAATTTCAATCCGGCATCACGAAACGGTCCCTACAAGACATATGCGCGAAACATCGACACCGAGGCCGTGCTACGCAATCAGACGATGGCGCTTCAGCATTCGTCGCAGTCTGTATATGTCCCAAGCTCAACCAGCGACCTATATCGTGTAGAGGTCGTGGGCAGACCCGTCGCACAACCCTATGCGGGACTTTTTCACCAGCCGACCTTTGTCGATAGAGCCCGCCCCAATTTGGCGGGAATTGGCCAAGACCGATTCTTCAATTCGACGCGAACACAATTGCGACAATAAGTTTGGTCCTATTATATATGCCATCATTCGCTCTCATATTGGTTGTGCTCTCAATTGTAGCACTCATATTAACACTATTTAGGCAAAAAATGACAGAGGGATTCACACAATCCGAGCGATTTGTACTGAAAACCGACGGCGAATCGTACGACGACTTTTACGCAAAAGTGTATGACCGCATCCATTTGCCGGAAGACCGCACAAAGACCGAACTGTCGCAAATCCTGAAAATCACGGGCGCGGATGACAATAGTGTGTTTTTGGATGTGGGGACGGGGACGGGCGAAACCCTGCGCCACCTCTCGGATTCGGGCGCCAAATGCGTGGGTATCGAGAAGTCGCCAGCGATGGTCGCACAGGCGGCGACGAAAACGGACGCCCCCGTCAAACAAGCCGACGTTTTGGAACCGATGGCATTTGAGCGCGCCAGTTTCACCCATATCTTGTGCCTCTATCAAACCATTTATGAAATAGCCAACAAACCGGCGTTCTTCACCAATTGTCGATATTGGTTGAGAGGCGGCGGATACCTGGTTATCCATCTGGTGAACAAAGACCGATTCAATACGGTGGTGCCGGTGGGGACGCCGCCGCTCATCGACAATCCGCAGAAATACGCGAGCACGCGAATTGTGCGCACAGAAGTAGATTTCGGCAATTTCGAATATGTGGCGAAATACGATATTTGCGACGGCAAGTGCTCGACCTTTGTGGAAACATTCACGGATGCGGCGACGCGAAATGTGCGCCAAAATGAACGCAAACTGTTCATGGAGAGTGAACAAGACATTTTGGCGATGGCCGGGAAATGCGGATTTTCGCAGGTGGGCAAAGTCGCTGTGGAGAGCGACGAGCACCAGGCGTATTATATACTGAGTTAGATAATATGTGATTGTATCATATATTATATGAAAACCCGGACCTATGAAAATGGATTTAGGGTTGTCCATGAAAAATCATTCCACGGGTCAAAGGTCGCGTCGATTCAAGTGATTTGCGATGTGGGAAGTATCCACGAACCCGCGGATTCGCGAGGGGCGGCGCATTTCATCGAGCATATGTGTTTCAAAGGTACGCCGACCCATCCAACCTCATATGAAATATCGTCGTTGATTGACAAGACTGGGTCTTATATCAATGCATTCACCGACCGGCGATACACAAAATACTATATCGATACAACCACCGAACATGTGCCCAAATACATAGAGTTGTTATCCGACATGTTGTTGAACTCGGTATTCGACAAGGGCGAATATACCAAAGAACGCGAAGTGGTGAGAGAGGAGATGATACAAGATGCGGATGATGCCGAAGAAACCGCGCTTAAAAATGCGGACGCGGTGATTTTTGCCGGGTCGCCGTATGAATATCCGGTGGATGAGCTCAAATATCATTCGGGGAAACATGCGCTTCAATATGACAAGCTGGTTGAAATGTATCGTACGTTTTATATTCCGAGCAGGATGATATTGAGCGTGTGTTCGGCCAATTCGTTTGATGCGGTTTGTGAAGCTGTCCAACAGTCGTGTTTTATCAAGGAACGGGCCAAGGAACGACCCAAGGAACGACCCAAGGAACGACCCAAGGAACGAGCCAAGGAACGACCCAATGTTCCTTTTAGATGCCCTCAACCTCTCGTATTGTCGCTCACCACGCAACAAGAAACCGCATATAAAATCGCCAAGATGCCAATAAATCCGGCGCACATTTGTGTTGGGTTTCGCACATGCTCGATTTATGACGCCGACCGATATTCATTGAAAATGCTGAAAAAGATTTTGAGTGGGTCTATGTCGAGTCGTATGTTTATGATATTGAGAGAGGAGAATGGACTCACATATTCATCATATACTGAATCGGAACATTATGAGAATGCGGGCAATTTTGTGTTTTATGCGGAATGCGACCCGACAAAGCTATTTGCAAATGGTGGAGCTCGCTCAAATGGCAGAGCTCGCTCAAATGGTGGAGTGACCTCAAATGGTAGAGCTCGCTCAAATCTCGGTGTATATCCATTGATTATGAAACTAATCCACGATTTAGTGAAAGACGGTGTTACACGAGAGGAGCTCGAAATTGCCAAAAGCAGTTATCGCGGAACAATGGCGGTTTCCGCGGAAAACGCCGAGTCAATCGCCAGTTATAACGCAAAAAACATTTTGTATCAAAGACCCGACGCACCATTGTTCGAAAATCGGTACAAAACCTACGTGGATTCCATCACAATTGCCAATATCAATGCATGTATCAAAAAGTATTTTAGGCGCGAAAATATGGTCGTGTCTGTGGTAGGTCGGGCACCGCCTTCGCAAAAGATGCTTGAAAGATATGTGTAATGGTGCACAATGTGTTAGGGCTCACAATGGCTAATAAACGATATATCCACATATAATATAGAGAGGCCATAATGGATAAAGAATCCGCGTTTGTTTATTTAATTATTATTTTGATGGTCTTAGCTTGTGGATACATGTATTTTGATAAGAGCGATTTCGAATTGAAATGCGTGGTTTCGACCGTGGATGGCAATAAATACTGTGTGCGCGAATCGGGGAAGGTGGCCGAATCCGCAGATTTGTTGGCGCGGGCGACGGGCAAATGTAAAGAACTGGTAAAATATGTGGGCGAGAAATATCCGGAGAAGGAAAATGTCCAACGGTTGGTTGCTGGATTCAATCCAAAGAAAATCATGGAGACTCTGCCTACAAGCGAGTTGACTGCTTATAGCGAAAACAAGGGAGAGAAAATCGCATTTTGTCTGAATACGGAGAAAAATGGAAATACACGGATTGATGAACATACACTCACCTTTGTGGCAATACACGAGTTGAGCCATGTTGCGACAAAGTCGATTGGACATAAAGATGAATTCTGGGACAATTTCAAGTTCTTGTTGTTAGAGGCGAAGGAGGCAGGCATCCATGTACCGCGAGATTATAAGAAGGAACCGCAGAAATATTGCGGGATGATGATTCGGGACAACCCGGCATATGATAGATAAAAAACAGAGGGTCGCGTTTTTTATGTATTTTGTTTTATTGCGAGCAGTGTTCCCAGTCGTTGGTGTCATCATCTTCATCTTCGTCTTCATCGTCGTCTTCGTCTAAGTCTTCATCGTCTAAGTCTTCATCGTCTAAGTCTTCATCGTCTAAGTCTTCGTCTAAGTCTTCATCGTCGTCTAAGTCTTCATCGTCTAAGTCTTCATCGTCGTCTAAGTCTTCGTCCAAGCTCGCGTCTTGTAAGCTCGCGTTAAACAATGGGTCCGGATTAATACGAATCGCAACCGGAATCGCATCAATGTTATTCGAAAACTGTTCATAGTAATTTATATTACGAACATCGCGCATGTCTGGGTTAAATTGGTAATCCATCCAAATCCCAATATGAAATATGTCATTTGCCGAATCATACCATCCATCGTTTCCAGTTGGGTTTTCCGTAGTGTAATAGTCTTCGATGTATGTTTTGTTCATATTTTCATACACAGTTGGAAAACACGCGCTACAATATTCGTCTCCGCACAGTCTAACAAATATTGCGTTTGGTTTGGAAACCAATGTGGCTTCGCATGCGACACAATTGAATCTGGCGCCCAAGTCTGTGACTTCATTGGATTCATAGTTGGAATCTTCATCAGGTTCATAATCGGAATCTTCATCCGGTTCATAATCGGAATCATCGTCATTGGATTCATAGTTGGAATCTTCATCAGGTTCATAATCTGAATCTTCATCCGGTTCATAATCGGAATCATCGTCATCATCGTCTAAGCTTGCGTCTTCTAAGCTTGCGTCATCATCATCGTTGTCTAAGCTTGCGTCGTCTAAGCTTGCGACTTCATCATCATCGTTGTCTAAGCTTGCGTCGTCTAAGCTTGCGTCGTCTAAGCTTGCGACTTCATCATCATCGTCTAAGCTTGCGTCTTCTAAGCTTGCGTCGTCTAAGCTTGCGACTTCATCTAAGCTTGCGACTTCATCGACAAAGACCCTGTCTTGGTCTGGAATCGCCAAGTAATTATATTTGGCATGTAACACCTTGTACAGTCTTACCCAGTTATTTTGTTCCAGGTTCGTAATTGGCACACCATTGTAATTTTTAATAGCGCTGTAATTGACAACTATATTGAATATACAATATGCTTCCATGAATAAAGCAACCCCACAACTGCGGCTAACAACTAATGTACCAAGTACAAGTACAATAGTGAGTACACATGCGACCATCATGTTGTATGATGGGTCGACAAATGGTTTTTTTGGTGCTCTCGAAGCAGCAAGCAGTTGTTCCAGAGCCAAGCGTTCGGCAGATTTTGAGCGGGTCATCATTTTGTGGGTATTTTCGGTAAACATCATTTTTGTAAAGGGCGGTTTGTAATATTTATACTTCATTTTCATTCAACTCAAATCTTTTCAATTTTTCAGATTCTACCACGATTTGCGGTGGTGCGGGCCACTCGGCATACGGAACGGCCTTCGACGTAGACCGGTCCAAACTCAACAATTGTTTTAGAGCAATGATTCGCCGCGTGAGAGGGTCAACCCGCACCGCAATTTTCCGAGAAATCTGTTTCCAGCGCCATTCAAATTGGAGCGCCGCTTGCCACGTCGGAAAACCGGCAACATGGCAAACTCGTTCCCAAGTCTCGCCACGTTCCACTTGGATGCTTGTCGCGTGTGCACCTCCCTTGATTTCTTTGTTGTGCTGTCGCAGACGATGGTCCAAATCAACCGTTGCACCAACATAGGTTTGCTGACCCGAATCCGCAGATGACAATAATAAGTAAACAAAAAAACTCATGTGCGCAGTTGTATAACCTTTTGTCGAAAAAAACGGCGTAAAAACAACTTCTAAAATATAGTTATAGTATATCTAAATGTCCGGACCCTACCAAGTTTACATCATGAAAGGGAAAGAGGTAAAAAGGGTAATCGTGTTTGCGGGCGATGGGGAAAATCCAGAAAGAATACACATCGACGATACAATCGCGCAAATAAAAAATAAAATAATCCGTGAGCTGGAAAAAAACGGCGAAACCGCATATTCATCAAACCATTTGTATTTGTGTGCCGAAGTCAGTCATCAAATCAATTTGTCCAATATCACATTATCACAACATCCGCGCGCTTTCGAACAATTGTTGATTAATTTAGACCTAGAATATCCAGATTATGATCCATTGAAAAAACATGGCGTACAAGACCTTATATTAACTGGATTGAAACACGGTGAAATGCGACCTATTATGGTTGGTTTAGGAATGAAGCAAGAACCATTTGATTATGTGTTTCCCGCGGATCCCAACGTTGTTTTGCCAACAACTAATCTCTTAAAATATACATCATCCATTTCTTATTCAAATGATTCAATATTGATGTCTTATGGCAATATTGAGGATAATATAATTTATGCGCATTTTGCGGAAGATGTAATTGAAACCGCAAAGTCACAAGGGATTCCAGAAAAAAACATGCTTTCCGTTTATTTTCCCAGGTACATGGACCGCGAACCCGTAATTAAAAATGAATCCATGATTGATTTCTTGTACGACATTTATTATACAGAACACGAAAAACATAAGCAAAAATATTTGGAGAAAGGGATACACCAATTTGATATTTCGCTATTTAGTGAAAATCGGGCTCTATTTTCATTGGATGCGATTTTCAAAAATATTCATTGTACTCGTGAAATGCCATTTATACGATACAAGCCAGGTATTCGACGCGACCCCATCTATCGATTATATAGCATAACATCAACACGTACCGGCAAACGAATCCCATATTTGGACCAGAAAAAAATAACAACTCGTATAAACACTTCTGCGAATTATAAACACATCAGTATCTACAATTACAATGAAGAATATAATATAATTATTCATATTGAAAATGATGGCGCAATTCGCATTCAAGGCAAAATTATGAAAAATGTTGAATCCCGACCGATACCATCATCCATATCGACCCAAGAGCTCGATGTAATACTGGATAAAGTGGTAAATCCCTTTTTATTGTCATTGAACCAGTATTTATCCAAAAGCGGATACAAAGTTCCTCTCTACACGTCGATTCAGAATAGTTCTGTAAAAATCAATAATTTGTCGTATACCACGGCATTTATTGTAAAATCCCAATTTGCATTGAATAATGCGTGTTCATATTCGATTTTTGATATTGCGGATACGACATCTTCTACGCCGGTGTTGCGATTTAAACGGGTCGATAATTTCAAAAAGATGGATGCCCAGTCGGCGTTGATAAGCGAAGTATATAAGAAAACTGCGAGCGAGGGAGCCGTAATAGAGGCACTTATAAATAACTATGGAATGAGCAATGAAGCCGCCGTTCTGCGATTTCTCGAATACCGCGAAAATCTCAATTATGTCCATAAACAACATAATAATCGAGCAATCGAGAGGACAAATATGTTTAATTCGATAAAGAATCCGGGGTTTTTAACCACAATGGATGAGCGTAAAATGGGTGCCGACAAACGAGAAATTAAGATAACTGTGCATAATTTGACCAATGTGCGATATATTGATACGCTGGACATATACATTGATAGTTTATTGCGCATATCGCAATCGGATGATGCGGAATTGAAACAAAAATGCGAACGGGCAGAGCCCGAAGTAGAAGAGGAAGAGGAGGCACAGATTGAAATAGATGTTCCGCAACAAAAGGTTCAGCCGGTGGATATTAATAAACTGATTTCGCAATTTACAGGCGCAGCAGAGGAAGATGTTCAAATTGATGACTCCAACTCGGATATTGATTTAGATGATTTTTTGGAGAGCGATGATGATATCAATGATTTTGTTGAAAGTGATGATGAAAGCGAAGAGGAAGACCCATCAACCAGTGGTGGTAGAGCAGAGCTCATAGGTGGAGCAGAGCTCATAGGTGGAGCAGAGCTCATAGGTGGAGCAGAGCTCATAGGTGGAGCAGAGCTCATAGGTGGAGACCCCACTCCAGATGAAGACGACCTCGCTGGTATAGAAGACGCCGAGTCCGAATACAACACAACTTCCAAAGCCAAGAAAACCTTCATTCGAAAATTGAAAGAACACGACCCCAAACTGTTTTCATTCACCAAAACGAAGAACGGCCAATTCAAACATTACACCCGCGTATGCCAATCCATGTTACAACCGGTGGTACTCACACAAGAAGAAAAGGACAAAATCGACCGCGAATACAAGGGGTCTTATACAGAGGCCGTCGAATATGGCACATCCCCCGAAAACAAGAACTGGTTCATATGTCCTCGTTTCTGGTGTTTCAAAACAAACACGAGTATGACTAAGGAAGACATTGACGCCGGCAAATGCGGAAAGACCAAGGCGGAAATCAAACAAAATGTTTTTGAGTTCAAGGACAAAAAAGAACACATGAACGCAGACGGCAAATATGTCGACCACTATCCTGGATTCAAAAAGGACATTCATCCCGATGGATACTGCCTGCCTTGCTGTTTTTCGGAATGGGATACGCAATTACATCGTGACCGTCGTGCCCAGTGTACTAGCGCAAACAAAGCACCGGTGGTAGCCCCGATGAGTCCACGCCCCGACCAGCTCTACATTATTGGCGCCGACAAAATTGCGGTCGACCCTGGCCGATGGGGGTTTGTCCAATATGCCGTTCAGCATTTTCTCCAAATTGACTATCGCTCCCATATTAGTAAAACAAATCCCTCTATGATTCGCGACCAAACAACCACATTGTTGCGTTATGGCATTCGACAAGACGGCTACATAAATGAACAAGGGAATCATATTGAACAACGCAATCGCTCGATTGTTGCGTGCTTTGCGGATATTTATGCTAGAATACAAAAAATAAAAACACCCTCTATTTCGGAGTTTATACAAATCATCATAGAGGCTATCACAATTGACGAGTTTGTTCAATTTGGAAATGGAACCTATATGACTATTTTTTCGGGTACTAGCGATGATTATGATGAAGTGCTTTCCGTGGATGATTATTTCACAGAATCAAGGGTATATCGATTTCTGAATATGAAAGACCCATCACATTTCAAGTTTTTTAAAACACTCAAGCGTGCATATGAGAGATTTCGCGCATTTTTGGCAGACCCGGAATCCGTCATTGACCACACATATTTCTGGGATATTGTGGCAATTCCCAACCCGCGTTTGTTTCCAAATGGATTAAACCTGGTTTTGATGGAAATCACCAACAACGATGTGACGGAAAACATCGACTTGATTTGTCCGACCAACTCATATTCGGCTTTCCAGTTCAGAACAGAACTCGCAACTGCATTTATCATTAAATCAAATGACCTCTATTTGCCAATCTATAAATATACGCCAAAGGGCAAAGAAGAACCGGCGGTAGTCCCTCTATTGACCGTCGACGATTTACCCATTATTTACAAACAATTATCAAGTATAATCGGCAATTATTGTAAACCACAAGCATCGATTGGCAATAAATATTCGCACACGTATGACAATGAAATCGAGCTCAAGCAACCGATGCTTATTCACAAGTTGGTGACAGAGGTGATTAAAATGCCCTATACAATTGAGAAGCAAATCTGGAACTACCAGGGGAAAATCGTCGCGCTCCTTTTGCGTTCCGTCGCATCGGGCAATCGCGTTGTTGTGCCATGTCAGCCATCCGCGCCAATTCCGGACAATGAATTGGAGGCGACTTTTATGGATGATATTCGTGTGCTGAGTGATTACGCGACTACAAAATCTGAATTGATGAAATTATATAATCTGAATCCCAACATATTGTGCCGCCCCATTGTAAAAGTATTTGAATCGAATATGATTGTGGGAATCATCACGGAGACAAACCAAGTTGTGCGTATCCGGGAACCTGAGCCCGATGTCAACGATACCCTGGTTCCGCTGGGTGAAAATAATTACGTTTTTTACCGGGATATGGCGAAAACCGTGGAAACTGAGACAGAAGGCGACCGTGAGCGAATCCGCGTTGTGCGTAATGTGGAATTAGAGGCGGATTTTTATGCTCTTTTCAGAACAACGCTGAAGTCGGTGCTCGAATCGGCGCCGGCCAGTCTGGCCAGAATTATTGATGCGACCGACAACGCATCGCTTGAACAAATTGCCGAGATTGTTCGTGATATCATGGCACCGGCGGTTGTCTTTGGACAAAATAATATGCCCGATGAGTTATTGGATGACATTTATGAGAGGGGGCAATTATGTGTCGACAATGGTGATAGCAAACACATCGGCATGCTGACTGATGACAAAAAATGCGTGTTTCCTGAACGCAATTTGGTAAATCCTGCGCGTGACAACTCGCGCGAATACTATGTGCGAATCGCCGATGAATTGATGCGCTACGGGCATTTGCGCAATTTCATATTGAAACCGCATACGGTGCTGAACAGTGGCGACGAATCGTATAAGGTGAATCCCGATGAATACATTGTGGTTGAGCCCGACCTTATGAATCGCGACTATTTCGCAAACATCGCTTCGCAATCCCCTTATAACCAGACCAAGTACGCAAATGGCGTGGCTTTTGATATGGCGAATCCGGATGCGGCCATTGCGAAGCGATATTCGAATGAAGTGTCGCTCGAAGAACAGATTGCGGCGGGTGACGAGCTGCTGCGTGTGGTGAATCAGTGTAAGAGCAATATCAAGGATGTGTATGGTCATCCGGTGACCAATTATTGGAGGCGCTGGGTGTTCCCCCATGGCAAAAACGCGCGGAAAGTGAAGGAGATTTATTTCAAGGGGACCGTGGCGTGTAGTTTTGCGCCGATTATTTATGTGCTACAAGACCAATTCAAGGAATTGTATAATGAGGAAATGGTGCGGGACATGATTTGGGAAGGATATCGCGAGTTGTTGGACAAGGGACCCGCGCTTCTTGAAAAGATATGCATCCTTTTTGAAATCCAGGGGAAGAGGGCGATAGCGGACCGAATCAGAGGCGGCGAGAGTTTCGAAAAGCTGGTGCGCGAATCGGGCGACTATTTTGCTACGATTATGGATATGTGGGTTGTTTTCCACAAATACAATGTGCCGGTGATTGCGTTTTCGTCGGCGGCGGACGAACTGTCGGGGATGGGTATTACGGCGCTGGATAATCCGCTGAAGGTGGCGGGCGAGTTGTCGAACGCTTGGCTAATCATGGGGGGAACCGCGGAACATCGCGCGTTCTATTTTGTGCGTGCGCCGTCGATTGTGCGTAATTACAAGAAAGATGTTGTGCCGGAACACCAGATGATATTTGGACCGGTCTTAACCACTGAGATGGAGCGACTTGAACCGAAGTTACAGAGCGCGTTGTTGCGATTGGAATATGTACAACGTATCCAGGGACCCGAATACTTTGTGTCGAGGGTTGTGCGGCTGAAGAAATAGAGGAATGCGCGCATTCAACCCTTATACGTACAGTGCCAACTCCTTACTATGAATATGTAGGTTAAATATCGGTATGTCTTTTTCTTTTCGAAGAAAAGGCCGACATAGGTTGTCCTCATTTTTCCACACAATTGTGCCCTCTTCCCCATATTTGATTACACACGTTTCATTGACAAACCCTCTACTATCGCCCGGTTGATTCCGCGGATCCACACCGCCAATATATTGGCCTATCGCCGCGGCATCGAATATGTACCCACCAAACCGCGACCATCCACTACTCACAAACCCGCGAACCCCGTCACCGTCTTCATCCATATATATCGGGAAATGCCCAACTAGGTTCGTTTTCTTCTGTATTTCGCTGAAATTGTACATGTCGTTTTTCTTGTAATCATAGTTGACCAAGACCTTGGCAAACGACCACGCATCCGAGATATACAATATGCTCGAAATGCTCCTCTCATAACAATCAAATGGAACACAGATTCCGGTAACATCTTTCAGGGGCGCGGACAACACGGTCTCGCAATTATAATAGAGGAGCACGTCATTCTCAATATGGATGACATTTCGCAATTTCGTTTTCGTCATGAACTCGTACAATACGAAAAAACGCGCCGAAGTGTGGTGCCAAAACCCGCCGCGATATTCCTTATCCTGGGTAGAATGACGCCGGAAGTCGAAGGAGTCGTTCAGCGTCTCGACCGGAAACAGTGTAACTAGGTCCGAAAAGGGCTCGAAATGCGGTATGAGTTCAGCGTTCGTCAATATGTATATTTTGGTATGCCCCAGCTTCACCAGTTGAGCAATATTGGTCATTATGTATTCCTGGAATACACCGAGACAGACGAGAACAATGGAAAACATATATGTTACACACGCAGATTCTATATAAATAGTTATTGTATTATTTATATATTGGATATGGACCCCAGCGAATACATTACGGGCGAAAGACTTCAGGCCATCGCCGATATTTATTTGGGAACGGTCGACGACTTTATGTACAATCCCGTTATCATGGAGCAACCGGACAAACACGTGATTCTCGACGAAATTGACGCCCCGTTTGAGAACCCGGCCATCCTGTTTTTGTATCCCCATCGACTGGGTCTATTTGTAGAGAAGCTGGCGTGGTTTTGTAATCCATTCACCTTGATTACACACAATTCGGATTATAACCTGATAGAGGATGACCCAGATATTCAATTTGTGTTGGAGTCTCCTCTATTACAATGCTGGTGGGGGCAGAATCTGTGCTTTATTCATCCAAAGATGCGTTTACTACCGATTGGAATCGCCAATTCCATGTGGGAGCATGGGCGGGTCGAGTATTATGTGGATGTGAATCGCATGGTGGGTGCCAAGTATCGTATGGCGGGCGCCAAGCATCGTATAAAGAAACCCCACATCATCTATTACAACTTTGGAATCCAAACAAATCCAGAAAAGCGCCAAGCATGCGCAGCCGCCCTCTCTTATTTAGGACCCATGTTGCCAATGGTGCCCGTCAAAGAAAACATCGTCCGTCTCGCCAACCATCGTTACTGTATTTGCCCCGAAGGAAATGGCGTCGATACACACCGAATATGGGAGGCACTCTATCTTGGCTGCGTTCCGATTGTGCTGGAAACCCCATTCATCCGAACGCTGGTTCATTATATGGGCCATATGTTTCCAATCATTGTTGTAAAATCGTGGGACCATGTATGTGACCTTGAATTGTTGTCGGAGCCAAATATTTATCTTTACATGCCACAAGACTTGTTGTGCCTCTCACGCTACAAAAGTTTAATAATATCCGGTTCTTATATAGACCAATGAGCAAAGCTTCCGCCCTTGTAGGACAAGGTTCGTATGGATGCGTGTTCCGCCCCCCAATCCCATGCGTCGACTCACCCAATACCAACATGGACCAAAAAATCTCCAAAGTTTTAACCACCGATAACGCCAACAAAGAATCCCGCGAATATGACCAAATCGCACGGGCAGACCCAACCAGCAAATATTATTTAGGCAGGCCGCAAAAATGTTCCATGTCCGAAGCCGATTACAAAGCCTTTGTTGAAAACTCCGGGTGCCGCATTTTACAACCCAATTCGTCGTATTCCGACTACCGATTGCTCCAATATTTGGATGGCGGTTCCGACCTGGACGATTTCGCGCGGGTCCATTTGACCAAGTTCTTATCTACGTGGCCGAGAAGACAGTCAGACTATTTTTGGTTGAACGCCCATAAGCTATTTATGGGACTCAAGCAGTTTGCCGCCAATAACGTCATCCACGACGACTTGAAACCGCAAAACATCGTGTTCAAGTTTGACCTGGCCAAAGATACGATGGACTTCAATTTTATTGATTTTGGAATGGCGAAAAATCTGTCGTCTTTGCGAATGAATGTAGAGACGCGTTATGTTGACCGTGTATTTCATTGGTCGCGGCCGTTGGAACAAGGGTTCGCCTCGAATAAACTCCATTTAGATGACTTTGCCGTAGCTTCGGATGACGAGATAACCGCGCATTTCACAAAAGAGTTTACCGATATTATTTTACAAAACAAGAAAAAAAACAGATATGGTATTCGGCCGGATTCGTTTCTCTTGTTGCATGAATATGTCAGTGATTCAATGACCCCGAACACCAATGTGATTGTAGAGGAGCGCATCAAGTCGGCTATGCAGGGAATGCTGGTGTATCGCAATGATGTCGATGCGTTTTGTAGAAAGACGATTAATACGACGGATTCCTATTCGCTCGGATTTTCGTTGAATCACGTTGCCAATAAAATGCATAAAACAGGCGCCATCCCAGATAACGAATATAACATGTACCACCAGTTTTTCGAGAAATTGTTCGATTTCAATTTATTTACGCGATTGGAAAATATCGACATGATTATCAATGAATATGAGTCGGTTTTGGAGCTCAATGGTGTATTACAACGACTCGGCAAACGGTTTGTCAATCATAATGTGGAGAAGAAAGATTACACCAATCTCGTAAAGGCGGTGCTTGCGCTCAATCTGAATAGGGCAAAAGTGGTTGCCGCGTCGAGTCCGTCCGATTCGTCGGCGTCATCGTCGGCGTCGTCGTTGGCAGCGATGACGCCATGTCCTCCGGGTAAAGAGCGCAATCCATTTACGCGCAGATGCGTTAATGTGTGTGCTGCGGGCCAAACTCGCGTCAATGGTCGTTGTAAAAAAACCATATCGACAAAGACGTGTCCCCCCGGAAAAGAGATTAATCCGGACACCGGGCGATGCATCAAGGTGTGTCCTGCGGGCCAAACGCGTGTCAATGGACGCTGTAAAAAGGCTCCCAAAGTGAATGCGCCGACTCCGTCATGCCCTCCGGGAAAAGAACGTAATCCGGACACCGGGCGATGCATCAAGGTGTGCCCCGCTGGCAAAACGCGCCGCAATGGACGGTGTGTGAAACCTTAGATATAAAGAACAGCGGTTCTGTATATTTTAGAATGTCATTTGCTGGAAGAAAAAACGATGGACTTCCGACTCGGCGTCACCATCAAATGCTCGGATTTCACCCGTGGTGCCGTTGATGGAACCATAGCGTCCATCATCGAGCTGGTATAGGTAGTTACAACCTTTGTTAAACATCGTGTAATCGCCGTCGATTGTGTCTTTTACCGAGTCGTATTTTGTAGGGCCCTTGGTAACCTCATTGGGTACAATTTCGAGATACTTGGGGGCCCCTTCGATGAAGAACTTGGAGCCGGTTTTTTGAGATGCTTCGCATACCGTGATGAAACTGTATGTGTTTCCCATGGGAAAACGGTTCTTGAATATGAGGACAAAGTTGTTGTAATTCATTGGGTTCTACACTATTATGTGGCATTGGTTTATGTCGTTTCAGGAAATCTTTTTTTGGGTTCATTGCGAGGGAAGTACTTATAAATAATGCATCTGCGAGTTGTCCATGAAAAATTGTTAAAAAATAAAACTAAATGTTTTATTTTTTAAGTGCTTTTTGGATGCCCTCCCCGAAGGGGAGGGAATCCAAAAAATTGAAATACTTTTTTTAAAAAATGGAGAAGCAAAATCCCCCATGTTATTGAATAGGTTATTTGTTGCTACAAATAAACCGACGTCCTGAACTGCTAAGTTATAATTATAAAGTCTCTAAGATTCACTTATCCGTCATTTCACTTACCCATTGCTAAGCTACGCTTATCCGTCGTTTCACTTATAAAATGATTAACGAAACCTACATAAACAAAAAATACGACACCATCTTTGAAACGGACAACGATGATTATTCTCTAATCACGATTAAGGTCCAAGACAACGACACAGACACCCTGTTTTCCGGTGTAGTCAATGCCTACCCCGAGGACCTTGCAATTTATCCGCTCATCAAAAAATGCATGATGCGTGAAGATGGCCACGTAGTATCTTATATTTACGTGAGTGACCGCCAGCTCAATCTTCATTTCATCGCGCATTTGGGCGGATTTCTGAAAATCAACTTTGAAGTCCCCCTCTATGACAACGATGCACCGAAAAACTGCCAGAACATGATTTCGCGACTTGTACCCGCCTTGAACCCCGAAGTTGACAACTACATCCAATCTGGATATATTTGTCTCGACAATGACCACGGCTACGTTCAAAACTCGTCAACCCATCTACAAATATATGGTTCTGATATACGCGATTATATTCTTTGGGAAAACATCAGTGAGTTTCGCTCGCTGGTCTCGCTCGAAGTTGACTCGGTTTACATAGACCTAACATTTATGTCGAGTGATACGCTGCGCCACCTTGTCATCGTTAAAAGTCGGTTGTTGTCCCTCGACGGCATTGAGGGGTTACCCGAATTGACCAGGTTGACCATAGAAGGGTGCACTATTCCGACCGATTTTGTAGACGTGCTGAGTTCGTATAAGCATAAGATTACAACGATTGAACTTATACAGTGTGGCAGGGATGCGCCCGATATTACACCTAAGGCTCAGCGTAAAGGTGAGCCCAAGCGTAAAGACCCGTTTTACAATGTCGATTACGGAGAGATTGACGCGTTTCGCAACAGTGTCTTTTACGATACTTTCATGGTAGAAATCGAGGAGTATTGTAAAAAGTCTGGCATCACATTGTTATACTAGGTTTGTTGTTGCTGTTGTTGATATGTTATTGTTGATTTGTTTATGATATGTTATTGTTGATGTTGTTGCTGTTATTGTTGATGTTGTTGCTGTTATTATTGCTGTTGCTGTTATTGTTGATGTTGTTGCTGTTATTATTGCTGTTGCTGTTATTGTTGATGTTGTTGCTGTTATTGTTGCTGTGTTTTTTATGGTTTTGTATAAAATTATAACAATTGCTATAATTTTACAAATGTTTTATAAGGTGAAGCTAATCTTATACCGTCTATAAACGTATCTTATACCGTCTATAATCTTATACCGTCTATAATCTTATACCGTCGATACACGTATCTTGTTCCGTCGATACGCTTATAGCGTATCTTATAAAAACGCATATATGTATCGCATCAACTCCTTCTTAGTAATCCTGGTATTATCATACGCAACAATCTCATTCGAACGACTGACCTTCGATACAAAATCAGAATATTCCGAAAAATTGGTAAGTCCCGCCAATAGATTCACCGAAATATCGAGACGATGATTGGTGCCAAATCCCATCGAGAGCGAGATGAAATTGTAAAGCGCATTGTAACACGAAAATGTTTTCACATATTTGACAAAGTTGGTGTGTCCACGTGACTCGTATCCGCGCGAACCAAATACGTATATCAAGTCCTCATCTTCATCATAAACAATGAAGACATTCATATCAATCTCCCCATTTCTATCGCGCTCGGTGAGATTGATTACCATCTTGGGGTCATAGTAGATTATATCATTGGGTGTAGCGGGCATTCTTACATATATATTGCCCAAGCATTTAAATTGTTTTTGTAAACCTTTATATTTTACATATATTTGGGGAAGGATGCTCCGTTATTTAGGAGAATTTTAGACCGACGAATAAATTATTGCCCAAATTAGGATTTAAAGCGAATATATTGTATCTTACATATTATAATATTTTCGATGAGCTCATTTACCGCACAATCCACATCTTCAAATACACCAATAGTACCTGCTGCTCCTTCAGCTGGCGGCGGAACAGCTCCGGCGGCTCCTTTGAAGCCTGCAGCCCAATATCGTGTTCCCGAGGAGGTTACTTTCACCAATGTTTGTAAGATTGCCATTACAGAGGACAAGCCCATCATGATGGACTATTGGCTCTCTTCGATTGAGAAGAAGGCGCTTATTGGTGTTCGCGAAAACAACGAGAAACTCCTGGTCAAGAGTGAAGAGGAATATACCAGTCCTATTCAGAAGATTTTTAGAGCGGGCAATGAGTTTATCATTATGACTGAGAACTCCTTGTATATTGTAGATAATAAGATTCCGACCAAGCGCATAACATAAGTGCTGGTGCATAACGTAAGTGCTGGTGCATAACGTAAGTGCTGGTGCATAACGTAAGTGCTACCCCCTGTCAGGCCATACAAAAAATTGTTTAAAAATGAAACTGTCAAGTTTCATTTTACAGTGTTTTTTGTATGGCCCGACAGGGCCATACAAAAAATTGAATTATTAGACAATGATTTGAATACAACCATTCAAACCATGGGACAAATTATCGAATATAGAACCGACGAAAACCAATATGTACAGCAAGTACCTGATGTGGATCCCGTCGCCATCATCCAGGAGGCAGAAGGAGACCCGCAACCATTTACCAACCACAAATACTTTATTGGAATCCCATGTTTATACGATGGCTATTATTTAGGAATGACCAATATTCGCGCCACAACCTATTTCAATTACGACCACGACAATGTTCACAAATATCTTCGCGAGTTTAGTTGTATGTACGTGCCCAAATCGCAACATGTCGAAATCATGAAGACCGACTTTACAATCGAATATGTTGGCGGCTACCCCACTTATCAGGTTCGGGTCGTATTAAAAACATGCTGGCTACGAATGTTCCAGCGCATCTGGAGAGCACGACTTCGTGCTCGCATCCAATAATGCTTGTTGAACTACCGTTTTTTATAGCGCAATGCTTTTAAGTTTAGAGAAATAGGGCGTCGTCACCACAATCTTGCGCTTGCGTATTTTCGCCTCTTTTTTCCCCGCACTTTGGTCTTCTTCGGCCCGCGCAATATAAATATTCGGAAACTCCGTAATCAATATCTTCGTCACAAAGTCATAGACAAATCGCAGCACCGTTTCCGAGCAATTCCCCACAATCAAACACCCACCCGTTCGAAATATCATAAAGCTCACTTTGGTATATTTCTCCGTTTTCGTCAATTCCTCCACGGTCAGTTCGCGATGTTCTTCCAACACGACCCCGCGCTGCTTTTCCGCGTCCGTGCCATATTCGTTGTAGAAGTAGTATTTACACTTGACGCCTGGGTAATTACACGAATCATAGGTGGCATCGATGTCGTATTTCCCGCGCAAAATGCTATGTAGGGCATCGCGATTGATGTTGAAGTTGCACATGAAGTTGGAATTGATGAGCACGTTTTCATTGGGGACGTCGCGAAAATACGTGGGCTCGGCAAACATCGGCGTCATCACATCCAGGATGAAGACTTTCACGCGGTCAAATAGGGAATCATTGAGAATACCGGGGATTTCCAGCTTGCCCGTATTGAAGACTTTCACGTGGATTTCGTGGTATCGGCCGTCGCGGTTTAGGAATCGGAAAGTGATGGCAATACAATTGAACATCGCCCCGCATTTCTCTTTGCCGCGATAATTGGTGACGTTTTTGGTGGAGATGCCGATGGTGACTTTGCGTTCGTCCTTGAACTTGTTCTTTTTCGCAATCGGATTGTCGATTTGTTTGATGATGTGTTCCGTGTAGTAATAGGTCTCTTTGAGACGGCGCATGTTTTCCGCGCATTCTTCCTTCGTATGCGCGGCGACCTTCATCTGTTTCTTGATGATTCCTTCGAGCGGTTTCCAATACTCGACTATGGGCAGTTTCCAGAATATGCTGGCTACATCGATGTTGGAATGGTTTAGATAGAGGAGCATCGTTTTTGTAGATATGTAGAGTTCGTCGCATTCGGGGGTTTGGTCGGAGTGAGTTTTTCGGTCTGTTGGTTTGGCGGGGCATGCGAACTCCGCGGTGCTGTTTTCGTCATAATTATTAATGAAAGATTCCCATTCGTCGTTTAAATCAATTGACATTGTTTGTTGTTATTTGATTATCTTGTTTATATCATTTTGGAAAATCAATTTTCCAAGCCCCCGAATGGGGGCGACCGAAGGGCATCGGAGATGCCCGACCCAAGCCCCCGTAGGTCGGATTAATCCCCCCTTCGGGGGTCTTAATCCTTTGGGGGCGACCCCAAGGACTCACTTAGGTCGGATTAATCCTCCTTCGGGGGTCTTAGGGTCCGACCCAAGGCCCCCCTCCGGATCCCTTTGTTCGCATAAACCATATAAAGTTTATAACATTATTAGCCCAATGAGCAATTCCAACGAAGAATCCCAGCCCTGGTGCGAGAAATACCGCCCAACCCAATTCGAAAACATTGTGCTCGACCCCTATAACAAGGATATTTTCCTCAATATGCTCGACAAGAAATATTTCCCCAATATATTGCTATATGGCCCTCCCGGAACGGGCAAGACCACCACCATCATCAATCTGATAAACGCCTACCAGAAGTCGATGAAACACGTGAATCGCGGCCAAGTAATTCATTTAAACGCATCCGATGAGAGAGGCATCGACATTATTCGTTCTCAAATCTACCAGTTTGTGAAAACCAAGAACCTATTCGAGGTGGGGTACAAGTTTGTGGTTCTGGATGAAGTCGATTATATGACCAAAAACGCCCAACAGGCGCTCAAATACTTGCTCCAAAGTTGCGATAAAAATGTGAAGTTTTTCCTGATTTGTAATTATATCAGCAAAATCGACCATTCCCTCCAACAAGAGTTCATCTGTATTCGGTTCAACCAACTCCCGCAACAGCAAATCCACCAATTCATACGCGACATTTGTCGGAAAGAGGGGCTCGATATTAGCGAAACCAGCATCCAGGCAATCCAGCGCCTCTATAATTCGGATATTCGCAGCATGATTAACTATGTCCAGCTGAACCAGCACCAAATCATGTCGAAAAACGCGCACAATATTATGAACAACGATGTTTGGGAAAAAATGCTGGGACTATTAGAGGCAAAAAACGCATTATCTATAAAACAATATATTTATCAGACCAGCATCCAATATAACATGGACAAGAAACAAATAATCCGCGACTTTTACAACTATATGATTGTCCACAAAACGTGTAATCCTGACTTCTTGGACAATGTAGAGGTTGTCATTCACAACAATGAATGCTCGGTGGGGGATTTAATCGATTATTTTGCGGTGTATGGATTGACCGCATAAAAATAATTGTAACACCGGTATATATACATGTGTTACAATTCGGAAATGTCTTTTGCGTTTGCATCCATTGGCGTAGCCAGCATAGCGTATTTATATACGTATAAAAAATCAGTGACATCCACTGGAATCCAGTATATTTTAATGTTTTACGCTGCGATGGAATTATTACAAGGGTTCCAATATTTCTTTGTCAATCAATGTTCTAATATGGTAAATATATTTTTGACTGAAATAGCCTATATACTTGTATTAGTACAACCTCTAATATGGAATATGTTTTATTATTTCAACAGTGATAGTTGTGATAAAAAAATATTTTTAGTAGCCATTGCGTCATTTGTTGTTTGGATGCTAGTCGACATAGGTTCTCGTGTAATGTATAACAAAACCAACCTAAATAAAACCAACATAAATAATCATCTTGCTTCCGATAAAGTATGTACCAAAAAACAGAAAACCCATTTGTACTGGGGATGGACCTCGGCGGATTTTGGCAGTTTAAATGCTACATTTTTAAGCTATTTTATGATTTGGTTTATACCTGCTCTATTTTCTAGCAAATTTAAAGTTACTTCCCTCCTTATGATGGTATTTGCTATACTTTCAGCAGTCATTGCGGGGTTAAGTGGTGAGTTTTTTACATTTGCCAGCTTGTGGTGCTACATAAGTATACCCATTTTACTGTGTGTATGTTTTAATTTTATACGCTTTCAAAAATAATGAGCGGACGACCTGCGCTCATAGGTCTTCGTCCGAAACCATATAAAAAATACGCGACTTCCTATATAACTATGTTACCCATGGCCGAACCTCAAACAGGATATTTAGAACTCATCATTGGCCCAATGTTTTCCGGGAAAACCACACGTCTTATTGAGCGTTATCGCGCCTATTCCTACATCGGCAAGCGCGTCATCGCCATCAACTATTCGCTCGATGTCCGTTACAGCAACACGATGCTATCATCCCACGACCATATTGAAATCCCCTGTATTTTCGCAGACTCGCTCATGGAAGCCACCACGATGAATGCCGTGCTCGACGCCGATGTGGTCCTAGTCAATGAAGGCCAGTTTTTCGCAGACCTGGTGCCCGCCGTCCAACAACTCGTTGAGGGTCAGCGAAAACACGTCTATGTATGTGGTCTCGATGGGGATTTCCGGAGAGAGAAGTTTGGCACCATCCTGGATTTGGTGCCCTTTTGCGACCGCGTGGAGAAGTTGTCGGCATTTTGCGCGCAATGCCGCAACGGCACACCTGCCATTTTTTCAAACCGGTTGACACGGGAGTCGTCGCAAGTAGTTATCGGCAGCGATAATTACCGGCCTCTGTGTCGTGCTTGTTATCGCGCGACTATGTAAAAGATTATTTGTCTTTGAACCAGTTAGAAACATTGCGTAAAATGCTTCTATAATGATGATGGAGTTGTTCGAATCCCATTTTGCCCATTTGCGCGGGAACTTGTACCACGATACCGAGACTGGTAAATATGAGATGTTTTCCAATAAAGGCACCGGATACCATATTAATCATTTGACTTTTAAAAAGTTGTTCGAGAATATGGCGTTGCTAAAAGAGCCCATTATTTTGGAATCGGGAATCGCCTCGCGCGGCACCCAGAGCACGTATTTGTTCAATGAAGTTGTGCGCAAATATGGAGGGCGGTTTTGGTCGGTCGACAATGACCCAGAATTGGTTGCCATGCATAGAGGCAATATGTGTCCTGGAACTGAGCTGGTGGCGAATGATAGCGTGGCGTTTTTTCGAGATTGGATTACGACCACAATGGTTCAGAGTCCAGATGTCATCTATTTGGACAGCTATGACTTGGACTTTTACAATCCCGAGCCATCTGGCAAACATGGCCTTGCTGAGTACCGCGCATTAGTACCCGCCATTAAAAAAAACACGTTGTTGCTGATTGACGACACCCCGATAAACCCATATTGGATGGATACGAGAGGACCGGTGTTCCATGATATGCTTGATTATTATGGAAAAAACAAGCGAATGCCGGGAAAAGGCATGTATGTGTTGGATGAGATTACCAGGGCGGACAAACTGATTCATAATTACCAGGTATTATATCGGTTTAATGACAAGCCGTATTCGGTGTAAGCTTATTTGGTGTAAGCAAAGCTTAGTCTCTGTCCATGTAACATTCGTCGCACAAAATCAGCTTGTTGCCTTCGGGTGAGAACCATGCGAACAGGCCGCGGTTTCCACATTCGCAACTTATGAACGTCTGGGGTTGATTCTTCGAATCTTCAGTCGGTCGATTCTTCGAGTCTTCGGTCGGTCGACTCTTCGAGTCTTGTCCGTTGGCAACTTCCAAATTGTGCCTACGTTCCTGCTCTCGCATTTCCTTGTATTTATTCACATTTTCGGCATTGTACTCGATATCGGCACTGCTATTCGCATATTTCTTATCACGACTAAACGAGCTTTTGTTTCCGTATTTTCCAGGCATTTTTGTAGTTGTATCTTGAATCTTGGGCATCTTCTAATAAAATCAATGATTATGGTTGATTTTTTTTTCAATTTTTTAAGGGATTTAGCGAATAAAACCGTGTTCTAATATATAATGTCAAGACGGCAAAAACAGCAAGGTGGTGCAAATTGCGATGATTATATAAATAGTATTACTCAAGATATTGTTAGTTTAACAAATCAAATAAATAGAATCAAAACAGAAAAACCAACCGGTTCAAAAATGTTACAAACAAAGTTTATCGATTTTTTCTGGGAAAAGATATTCAATCCATTTAAAGTACAAATTATGGATGACCCAATGTGCGAAGTGTCCGAAACAAAGGCTTCTAAGTTTGGTGAATCGTTGGGCTTACTTAGTTCGGCAATTGACGAGAAACGCGGTTATTTAACAAACTATTTCCAAGAATCTTATGGAAAAAACATTCCGGACGCAATACAAACAATCAAATCACACACTTTGGTTTTGACAAATATTTCAACGAAAAATATTTCAACAAAAAACAAATCAAAAAAAAACAAATCAAAAAAAAATAAATCAAATGCTGTTGCCTTAAAGTTGGATTCAAAATCGAATAATCAATCAAGACCTGGTACTCCTGCGTCGAGTTATAGTACTCCTCTATCAAGGCCGAGTACTCCTCTATCAAGACCAATTACTCCTCAATCAAGGCCGAGTACCCCCACATCGACTTATGGTACTCCTCCATCAAAATCGCTTACTCCACCAAAATCGGTTACTCCATCAAAACCCAATATTCCAACCAAAACACAAACACTGGTTTCAGAAATTGATAGTTTGACTGAAGCCGTCAAAAATAAATCTCTTAACGACAAAATAATTGACCATATTTCCAAGTTTGATAAAATTACAGAAATGAACGACCTTAGTCACGATGATTATGTACTTATTGATGCTAAAATAAATATATTAAAAACAGAAATTAAAAAAAATCCATCCGAACTTTTCAATAATAAAGAAGAGTTTTCGGACACTGTTTCCAAATTAAATGACATCCAGAAGTTTTTATTTGATAAAACACGCACACCCGCAAAAGAAAAATCAAATCCGTACAAAAAGGGAACAACACCGAATATCGAAATAGAAAGTCCCCAAACAGAAGAGGATAAATTAATAGAACCTCTGATTAACGACTTTAAACACAAGTATCGCCTTCACTTGGGATTATTACAAGACAAACCCATATTGGAATCCTTGGTAAGCGCAAAGTTTCACGGAATCCAATTGTTCAATGAATCCAAGTTAAGCGATTTTGAAGAATACAAAAAACTAACTTACTATGTGTTTTGTGTAGTTGGATTATTCAACAATTTTTTAAAAGCCAGCAAGATTGGCGGCATAAAGTTTGTTATAAAAGGCGGAAAAGCTCTTCAGTTTATTCAACCAAAAATACAATATGTATCCGATGACATTGATATACTTGTTTTATATGAACCTCCAATAACCGAGAACTATGTGATTGCGTTAATTACTGGGTTTTCATCCTTGTTTAAAACTATTCCGGGCGTCTCGATTCTCAAGATAAAACACGACAAATTGTTGAAAATCAGTTACAATTCAACGGACAACCACATAAAAGTGATTTCGGATGTTGGTTGGAAACAGCCCGACGAGGAAAACATTTTTTTCAACGACATCAAAGAAACTAAAGTAAAATATACTTATGATGATGACGACACCACTTATAATTTTCATTTTGTATATTATCATCAAAGCGTAGATTCGTTTTTCAGAGAAAAGCGGTTTTATTATGAGAAATATTTGGAGATGCAACAAGGTGAATGTAATTGTGACCCGAAGGAAACAAAACCGCAGCCGTCCAATTGTAAGCGGGTATGCTCTACTCGAGACCATTTTTTGAAAAAGTTTAAAAAATACGTATCGGTATTTTTTGTTTCGGGATTAAATCGCAAATATATTGCGGCGACCGTATAAGTATTTCACCTTGTAAATATTTCACCTTATAAATATTTCACCGTATAAGTATTTCACCTTGTAAATATTTTGACCAAATAAATATTTCCAATTATTCTATAATGTCCGACGAAGACTCTACCAACGCAAATGATAACAGTTCCGAATCATCATCGTGTTCTACGCCATCATCCATCCATGTCGATATGACCGCAAATGATTCATATGAAGATATCCAAATCCTGAATGGTGTTTCCGAAGAGTCAGCCTCTATGCATACAATCCAAATTACACCAGATCCGAGTATTTCTAAGGACGAATCTGTTGTGGAAGTACCGAAATCCAGCTGGTTGTGTGCTTGGTCTAAGTCTGACTTACCCAAAGATAACCAGGACACCAATCAGAAAATCGGCGTCGCCACCACCGTGGCCGTCGAGTTTTACCGTGCTCTGGTTGCTTCATTTTTGATTCTCTTTGTCCCTCAGAGTTGCGGCGACCATGTGTGTTCATTTAGTGAAAATGCGCAAACGGGTCCTGACCCCCTTTATAATGCCGGATTCGCATTCAATTGTATCACGATGGCGGCATTCGCCGCCCTCTATTATGCCGAGGTCCGTCGCGAAGGCAAACTGATTGCCTACCTCGACGTCAATCCATCCAAGCCATCGGACAATGACTCAGTTGGTCGGGTGCTCGAAAAGATGCCGAAATACCGAAGCGATGCTATCCTCTATTATGACAGTCTTTATATTAAGGCGGGATACACCGTAATCACGTGCTTCACGATTAATACGGTATTGTCTGGCCTGGTGGTGTACAAATACTATTTGGATGACAAGACGACGACCACCTACATAACCTCGGTGTTATTCGTTATCCAGAAGTTGCTTCAAGTGTATGCGACGCTGAAAACGGACAAGAATGTGTTTTATTCGGCATATTTAAGCGGAAAAATCCAGTACAATGATATGGACAAGGACAAGGATGCGGACAAACCGGAGGAGACTCATGAACCGGAGGAGACACGTGAACCGAATGTATAAGGCCAGTATTACCAAAAAATCTTATATCGATAAGATTTTTTGCGCGGAATCATAGACATTATCTATATCTAATCTAGTGGAGATTATGATTGTGTTGTTGATTCTTATTTTATATAGGGTATATTTGGCAAATGCGGAATATTCTGGCCGATTGATTTCGGACAATGGATTCTCCGACAATTGGAACTCTTATTTATCTGGTTCGCGTCCTTTTACGCCCATAATATTTTCCTCTATTTATAAAAGTTATAACTCGTATTTATCCAATATAAAATCGAGTCCGTTTATTTCGCCGAGCCATATGCTTTCAACCATTTCGAGTTATAATCCGACGCTTTATCCAACGCTTAAACCAACGCTTAAATCAACGTTTAAACCAACGTTTAAACCAACTTGCAAACCGACACTTTATCCAACGCTGAAACCCACAATGAAACCGACGTTTAAACCAACTCGCAAACCCACAATGAAACCGACACTTCATCCGACGTTTAAACCTAGCCGCAAACCCAGCCGCAAACCGACGTTTAAGCCTAGTCGCAAACCGACGTTTAAACCCAGCCGCAAACCTAGTCGCAAGCCTATTCGCAAGCCCACACTCAAACCTACAATACGTTCATTTGCGTATTCGTATTTATCTTATATAAAGTCGAATCCTTTTATTTCGAAAAGTCATATGATATATTCAATCGCGTCTTCTGCTCCGCCGCATATTATGTTTTCATCTATTTATAAAAGTTATAACTCATATTTATCCACTATAAAGTCAAATCCTTTTATTTCGCCGAGTCATGTGCTTTCAATGGCTTATTCTGCTCCAGCACCGGCACCAGCGCCAGCACCAGCACCAGCACCAGCCCCTATCCAAAACAACATCCAATTCGAGACAACATCCACTTTATCTGGATTTCCGAATGCCTCTCTTTCCGACAAAGAAAAAACAATATATATTGTGGCTTACTCGGAATCCATCCATATCGATTCCCAGATGATGAAGATTGTCAAACAAGAAATCGCAAGCCGGCAATTGACCTATAACATCGATGTAACCACGCATATAACGTATCCATATTTGTTTGATGCGCAATCCACCTACAATCTTCTAGTACAAAAAATCCTTAATTCTGGGACCAATTTTACGGACACATTGAAGTCGGTTGCTGTGCGAATGGGGGCCCGTTCATTCAATAATGTCACGGTTGTTGGAGTGAAAGTATCGCCTCTATTTAATGATGATGACGACGACGATGGCACAATAACTCCAAGTCATCAGTTTGGAACATCTCATTTAGTTATTATTATTGTTTCGGTGTCCAGTGTGGGAATAATAATTGTTTTATATCTATACAAAAAAAAGTGGGACATAAATGGAAGGTGCATTACTGGAAAGTGCATAAATGGAAAGTGCATAACTGATAGGTGCATAAATGGAAGGTGCATAAATGGAAGGTGCATAAATGGTAATCGCATGAATGAAAGACTTATTAATTTGCGACGCATATCTGATTATTTTAAAACTGAAAGGCGCATAAATGAAAGGCGCATAAATGAAAGGTTCATTAATGAAACATGGGCAACCAAAGCGTGGAGTTCTGATGGGGTGGCAACTAAAGGATGGGTAAATGAAGCATGGATATCCAAAGAATCGCCAAAAAGTTTTATTACCGAACCTTTTACGGATGGTCCTTTTACGGATGGTCCTTTTACGGATGGTCCTTTTACGGATGGTCCTTTTACAGATGGTCCTTTTACGGATGGTCCTTTTATCGAAAAACACATTACCGATCCCTTTGCCTATGATCCTTTTACTTATGATCCTTTTACATATGATCCTTTTAAAGACGGGTGCATTACTGATGGGTCCATTGCCGACGATATCAGCTCCAAGCTCTAACAACATCCAATTAATCTTCGACTAAACGACCGCTGTTCCGGTATTGTCGAATTAATTGATTTGCGAAAAACATTACCATCTATTTCCGGTGGTACCGTTGTGGGATAAGTTTGTTTTTCCGGATGATTTTGCAATTTATTAACATAATCCTTACAAGAAATCCCATCCAACATCCAATGCCGCCTATAAATACTCAAATATCTGTGGTCCGTGGTCTTCCGACATAAATGACACAAATAAAATATGAGTTCTGTGATGTAATTCACATATTCCACCGACTCTTCCACAACCTCGGTATTGATTTTTTCAATCAATCCGTTGTATTCATTCAACCGCATTTGGATATCATCAAGTGGCGTGAAATAGATTTGCTCAAAACGCGCCGCATAGGATTCCCACATCTTCGCGGATTTATAATTGATATCCGCCTTCTCGCGCAGTTTGAAAAATGTATTGACGGTAGAGAGGATGAATGTTGTCACCAAAATATAGAAGAGCTGCGATTTTGTCACGAATGTTGTGGTAGAACCGGTTTGGCCGGCGGACAAGGCCGTGAAAAGAGTGATTGCGAAGTTGATGGGCGTCGAGATGTAGTTCCAGAATGCCGCGTTGAAATACTTCTTTTTCACCTGGATGCCGATGCGCAAATTGAGATTGTCTTGGACCACGAGCATGATTCCCCAGGTGGGAGAGAGGTTGTCAATGGCGTAATTTTGGGTGAGCCCTTCCGAACTAATGATGGAAACATCGTCGGGATGTCGGGGGATTAACTCGACAGGGATGTCCATTTTATTGGTTAATTTTGAAGAAGACGTATTTGGCGGGAGTTGTTTTGACCCCTTCTCTTCGTCGCTTTCTATATCCAACATCATATTATTAGAGATTATTCTAATAATATGTTTTAAACTTGGGACTATTTATACACCAATTATTTATATTCCAGTGGAACCAAATCCGCCGCCCCCTCTCGCAGTTTCTCTTCCTAAATCTTCCTCGCGCTCCACCAATTCCACGAAAATAGGAATAAGCCCAGGCGCACAAATCTGGACAACGCGGTCAAACTGATTCACGACATGGATATTTTGATAATTGTTAAATGCGTGAATATTGTCAAATGCGCCGATGATGTTTCCGCGGTATCCGGAATCGATGATTCCTGTGCTATTGGCGAGGCGCAATGGCGTATTGATAATGCTCGAACGAGGATGTAAATAGTAACCGGTGTTGTACTCCTGGCAATTGCGCTCGATTATCTTGGCGCTGCATCGAATGCCGAAGTTGATTTTGGAAACACCGGTAATCATTTGTTGGTCATTGGGCGCAAATAAATCGAACCCGGCGTCGATGTGCTGTATATAATTGTCCATTTTGGCGTTGTGGTTGTGGATAGCCTCGTAATAACGATTGTATAATTCGGGCTTGTCGCGGTCGACCAAGATGGATAAATGCATGTATCGGGGGTAAACGTTGAGCAAGTTGTTGTAAATCATCTTATTATAGTTCTAATAAGACGATTGCGTTTATATGATTTATATAAAATAAATCTGGTGGCAAGAAGAGTCTTCGACTCCAGTCGGATGAATCTACGATTCATCCTTATGTCGAGCCGAAGGCTCTGTCGGTCGAGTCTTCGACTCTTATCCATGGATCTTCGTTGTAGTACATTTCATCATCGCATTCATCGACGCCGTCGGTATACAGCTCGTCGAGTACCCAATGCGCTCCTTAAATGTCGCCGCCGGACCCGGCACTCCATATGCCAGCGCATTCGCCGTATGACGTCCATACGCCGTCGTAAATGAGCTCGCCGAGCTAGTAATTGTATCATACTTAAGTCTCGCCAAACGACTGCTCGCATCCACACTCCCCTGAGTCGCAAATTTACTATTACTAGGCTTGTAATATAGAGGCACATACGGAGTACCAATCTTGGGACTCATTGTACCATCATAGTTTTGGTTAATACCCACATTGGTGGCCGTGTTAAATGGCACTTGATTGAAAATATTGTTCTCGGGGGTTCGACTGCCAGGACCCAAATCGGGCTGTAAATAGAAATCGCCATCTCCACCAGGATATGCGACCGTGGTAATTAAAGCACCATTTACACTATGATTGTTATCAACACCAGCAGGATAATACCCGGCATTCACGCCAATAATTTGCTGAAACTGATTGGCCAATACGCGGATTACGGGAACCACCACATAGGATGTCAGCGATTGTACGAGTGCGGTGGATACATATTTTGCGGTCGAATACACGTTTTTATTCACCGCCTTACACTGGATTTGGATTCGGTCTGTCCTCACATTGTAGGCAAAGTTCATTGTGAACTCTTTCTCACCAGTAAGCTTATTTGTGAAATAATGTCCCTTTGTTATCATGACGTTTTGAAACTGGGTAACAAACTCGCCCAAATCGTAGTCGCCATCGGGAATTGTCACATTGTGGTTAACTCCATCAATCCATTGATAGGTAAATAGAGGCGACGCTGAATAGCCCCTTATCGACACCTTGGCACAATGGTTGATACCCGCCGGGGAGTAAATGTTGTTCAGACTCTTGCCAGAACCCGGTTCCACGGTTGCGTCGCCAAATCGCACGTAACTGTATTGGTTTTGCGCGACGGTCAAATTACGACTCACTAAATATTCATTGGTCGATGTGTAATACTTGTCGTTGTTTTTCGACTGGATGAAAGCGCGCTTCACGTTGCCACTGCTGCGTACGCGGCGCCGGGCATCCGCCGCCTTGCTACATGCCACGGTATTACAGGCCGTGGTCGGCCTCTCGGTTTTGTTCATGGTGAGTCCGAACTCCGCCACTTCGACATTATTTGTCTGTTTAGTAGAGCTCGTGTTCACGATGGTGCCGCCGGGAGATGTGAAATCGTCCAAACTGACGGAGGCACGACCACACGCGCTGGCATTGGCGATTTCTTTACGATAATGGCGAATCGGTTGTGCTGCGTGCATATTATTTTTTTGGAGAACTGTCGAATTGCTGTTTCGTTTTAATCCGGCCACAATTTGGTTAAATGTTTGACCTTTCCACGAAATATTGCGTCTTTCAGACATTATACATATCGCAAAGAGAATATATTATGGGGTTATACCTGTAATGATTAACCCCATTGTTAGGCTACCTTGACGCATTTTGAATCCACCTCGAATGTCGGCGTTTTCTGTTCTTGGGGAACAATGCGCAACAAACACTTGGCCTTCTTGCCATAGAGAGGCCGCGTACATCCGCTCTCCTTTTTGCGGCGCGTCTTTTTATTACATTTGCTCATGGCTGGTTCAGGCAAAACACAGCGCGACCGGAAGTTCTCATAAGTATCGCGCACCTGCTCATAGGTGAGACCCGACGTCTTGTTAAGCATTTTGTTAATAAGCTCGTGGAGGTCAAAGATGTATTTAGAAAAGGTTGCGCGAGAGGCCATATGCGACATATTTAGGGGAAGCTTTTTCAGATTTTCACGTAGGTTGGCGCGACATTTACCGCACGGGAGTACATTGCGCAAACTGAGTACATATGCGCGATAATTCATCTTGTCTCGATGTGTCGGCGAAACAGGGTAGTTGAAACTCATGGTGTGTAGAAAATGCCATTGGCTTGGGCCCCAAATTGTCGTCAGCATCCCGTCATTGCTATTGTAATCACTTTCGCTATATGGTGAGGCCTTTCGGGTGCTTCTCATTTAACATAGCTCGATATTTTATGGAATCCTAAATATTCGTCTGGTATGCGTGTTTTAATGTATGGTATCATTTTATACAATGCCGACAATCGTTGAAGTAATTGACACGTTTATTAAACCGCACTATAAAAAAATATTGATTGTGGTTTCACTCATTGTATTTTCGGTCGCCGCATATTATATTTATAATAAATGGAACAAACCTGTCGCAAATAAATACAAAGATATTTATCAACCGAATGATGAAGGCTCGAATGAAGCGACGGTGTATTTCTTTTTTGCGGATTGGTGCCCCCATTGTACAAAAGCGAAACCTGAGTGGACGGCATTTGCCAATGAAAAGGATGGCAAAATTGTGAATGGTACCAAGTTGCGATGTATTATGGTGGATTGTTCTGACCCGGATGTGCCCGATGTGGCGGCAAAAATCGACCAATATGAAATAAAGTCGTATCCCACTATCAAGCTAGTATTTAAAGATAATACGTATGATTTTGATGCCAGTGTAACAAAAGAGCATTTAGACAAGTTTGTTGAGACAATTATTGTGTAAATACTGTCAATTATCCTTTAGGTCGGGTGTTTGACTAACGTCAAACCCCCTTTAGGTTGGGTGTTTGACTAACGTCAAACCCCCTTAGGTCGAGCCTTCGGCTCTTCGGTCGAGCCTTCGGCTCTTCGGTCGGGTGTTTGACTAACGTCAAACCCCCTTATCCATTGCCGCGCATCTTGTTTTCCTTTTTCTATTTCCTTCGCCCTCTCTTCCGGACTATCTACTAATCGCAGCATATCTGAAAAATCTTCATAGTTCACATTCAAGCATATATCATTTTTTCGCACAATCAAAGTATCTTGTGTATATGTTAAAACCATATTCACCAGATATCCAATATATTCAAAAAGACTCATATTTTCAGAAATATGCGCAAGTTGTGTTCTAATTCGAACACCCAAAATGGTTTCTTCCGCATGTCCATGTGCCAAACATTTAGCAATCGGATAATTCGAATAAATACCACCATCTGTATATGTCGATTCTCCGTATTTGAATGGTTTAAATAAAACTGGTAAAGCCGATGACGCATATACTCCATCAATCACACGCATGTGCGGCTGTGTTTTATGAGATAATTCCTCAACCTTGGCAGTTTTAAGATTTAACGTATAAAAATACAATTCTTTCCCTAAAACTTCATTAAACTGCTGAAAAGTAATATTGATATCCATGTCTTTTCCTTTCATAAGTGGTCCAAACGCATCATAAAATAAGTTACCATCGAGGTGCCCGTTTCCGACAAAACACTCGTAAAAATTAATAGAACCAAGCCCAAATACAGTTTTCCATGGTCGACCAATCAAATATTTGCCAATGGTTTCAAGCGGATACCCTAACGCCAACATAAGTGATAAAATACTTCCAGCTGAAGTACCGTAAAATGATTTAACGGATTCGTATTTCCAATAACCATGGCTTTCGACCTCTTTTAGTGCTCCATAGGAATTGAGAATTGCGGGTCCTCCGCCTGTAATTATTATATTTTTTATTATGGGTTTATTGGTCTGTGGTTTGGGTTCGGCGTCCTTCGGTTCGGCATCCTTCGGTTCGGCGTCCTTCGGTTCAGACTCATTGTTTGACGCATCCATTTTGTGATATTGGTTATCACAAAATCGGTTTATATAAGTTCGGGGTAGTATTGTCGAAATAATTCCAACCTATGGAATATACACGCACCCGAAATGTCTATTTTTTTATTTGACGAAGAAGAAACCAAGGGAAAAATCAACATTGACGACCTCTATGAAAAACAGCAAAAGAAGGACCTGAAACAAGTGAGCATATTCAACAAGATTTTGAACCGTATTCATAACAAGATTCGCATTACGGCGCGCAACCGAAATGGCGACAAGTTTATCTGGTTTACCGTTCCCGAGTATATTTTTGGCGAACCCGTCTATCAACAAGCCGACTGTATTGCTTATTTAGTCGATAAACTGGAGGAAAACAAATTCTATATTCGCTATATGCATCCCAATTCGCTTTTTATATCGTGGGCGCATATTGTGCCCGGGTATGTGCGCAGTGAGATTAAGAAGAAGATGGGACTCATACTGGATGAATATGGAAATGTGGTGGATAAAGTAGAGGGGCGCGAAGATGTCGCGTTGAATGAACGCCTGATTAATACACAGCAGGCGGCGGCAGGACCCGCGAAAAAAGTATTTACACCGATTACCAACTATAAGCCGACTGGGAAGTTTGTATATGACCCATCGCTATTTGAAACCCTTGAAAAGAAGCTGGAATAGAGGTTGATTATTTATGCTTCTTTCGTGTTCCACCAGATGACGCCTTTATTTGCGCAGTGGTCTTGTTCAATATTTTTTGTAAACTCGCGTCGGACATTTTTGACTCTTTAATCATTAGAATTAAGTTATTGATTGCCTCTGCTCGGATATCCGGTTTCGCAATGAATAATTTGTTTAATGATTCAATCGCATCTTTGTACGATTTGCTATTCATTATGTCTTGACTTAATACCGCATTTTCATCAAAGTTTGCCTTTTTTTCACGAACAATTTGGTTTATTAATTGAGATAAGTTTCCATTGTAGTCGTTGTAATTGCGCTGGGGTATGCGTGTATGTTTTTGATAATTGTCCAAATATGTGTCAATATCGGGGTCGACATTGGGTAAATGCTTGGTTGCCCCTCCAGATTGGGTTGCCCCTCCAGATTTTTTGTTGGCATTTTGAATCATTTTTGATATTTCATTTGTTAATGCGTTCGACACAGCAGATGGGCTCGACAAAGGAACTGGATATGGGCTTGGCAAAGGTACTGGATATGGACTCGACAAAGGTACTGGATATGGACTCGACAAAGGTACTGGATATGGACTCGACAAAGGTACTTGATATGGACTCATCAGCGGCGGAGAAACCATTGAGTTTCTTTGTCCATCACCATTTTTTATAGGTCCTTCAACCTCCGCTTGAACTTCCCGCAATCCAATTTTAGTCTGAGCAATTTCCGTTGTTTTTTTAATAAATTGGTCTACAATATTATCCACTTGTTTTATCGTATCCTCCGCATTTTGCGGATTTGGTTTGATTGCTCTCAATTCAACCCCCAATTTGTCTTGTAGTTGTTTCAAATCTTTTGATACATCGTCGATACCACTGACCACCTTTTTCAAATATCGCAGCTCTTTAATATAAGCAGGCATGACAACATCGCTCATCTTGCTTGATAACTCTTTTACAAACCCTTCATCATGATACAAGACTTTATCCATATTATCTCCAAAAATGGTTTTGATATCGGTGTCATCCAGTTTTATATTTTCTCTGAGAAACTTGGCAATCGAATCGGACAAAACTCCCTTCAATTGATCGAGTACAACGTTCATTTATAATATAATTATACAAATATGTTGGAATATGACAATCACCATGTTATGTATTTTGCTAAATTGTAATAATAAATCATGGATTAAGTATAAATGTGTCTAAAGTCAAATCGAAATATATCCAAAATTGCGAATAATTCATCATTTAATTCGTTTTGATTAATTGTAATATTTTCAATATAGTCATCTTTTATTTTAATTATATCGGAATCATTTTCAAGATACGATTCATTTTGGGGAAAATGTATCAATCCATTATTGTAGACTTTTATGATATTTGGCTTAAACTTAAAATAAACTCGATGTTTATCGGTTTGCGCAAATACGCCAACATTAAAAGTTGTACCCATAAGACGCATTATTGCGTACCACTCATTTCTTATTTTTAGAAAACAACTCACATATTTATTCTCAATCATTATTTTTCGTGATAATATTTGAGGATTATTTGATAATGATATATCAAACTTGGATATTATGATACTTTCTATATTTTGTCTAAAAAAATGACGCGTTGTTATGTAGTAAATATCATTATCGGCATTATTTGAAGGAACGCATGTTTTGTGCATTTTATTATAATATTTGAAACTTGGTTTTATTTCAATATCTTCAAGCCCACATTTTGATGTTAATCTACCCTTTGATGTTAATCCGCCTTTTGATGTTAATCCGCCTTTTGATTTTGTTCCACCTTTTGATTTTGTTCCACCCTTTGATTTTGTTGTTTTTCTTTTGCCTCTCTGAATGGATGGGGCAATTGCTTTTTTTGTGGGCATTATATACAGTATTATTTGAAATTATATAATATGATTTACTCTATTTATTACACCGAAAAATTGAACCTTTTGACCATAATACTTATGGAAATCATATAAAACAATTGCGTTTAAATACCCAAGACTAAATCAATCAAATCATAATGGAACAACAACCTCAAATTGAAATCGAAGAACGCCGTGTTGCTAAATCGCGGACAAAAAAGACCCACAGTCAATTGTCCAAAACTGAAAAGGCAAAATTATGGGAAATACTGGACACCGATGTGCCAAAGAAGAAACTGGTAATTGAACCCGACATGGCGTCCACCATTTGCCAGCTGTGCGATTCGGCGCTTCTGATGCGCGACGACGGATTTCCGACATGTACCAACAGCGAGTGTGGTCTGATTTGTCGCGACGTGGTCGATTATAATGCCGAGTGGCGATTCTATGGCGCTGACGACAAGAGTTCAACCGATCCAACTCGTTGCGGCAATCCCATCAACCCCCTGCTCCAGGAGTCGTCGCTGGGATGTAAAGTGCTGTATTCGGGTAATTCGTCCTATGAGATGCGCCGAATCGGCAAATGGACCGAGTGGCAGTCGATACCGCACCGCGAAAAATCGCTGTATTCGGAGTTCACCTATATTACGATGATGGCGCAAATCGCGGGAATACCAAAAATCATCGTGGACGATGCGTTGGCGATACACAAGGACATTTCGGAGCAAAAGATGTTTCGCGGGTGTAATCGCGACGGCATAAAGGCGGCGTCCATCTACATTGCGTGCCGGCAAAATGGATGTACGCGGACATCCCACGAAATCGCGGAAATATTCCACTTGGATAATGCGTCGGCGACTCACGGATGTAGTTTGGCGCTGGATATTTTGAACACGGTGGAGCGCAATGCGGGGCTAGAACAGACCAATTTAGGCGTCACGCTGCCGAGCGCATTCATCGAGCGATATTGCTCCAAATTGAACATCGGGAAAGAACACATGATGCTGGGCAAGTTCGTGGCGGCGCGGGTCGAGAAGATGAACCTGATTCCGGACAACACGCCATATTCGATTGCGGCGGGTATCATTTATTTCGTGTGCCAGTTTTATGGGCTCAGTCAGTCGAAGTCGGATATTGCCATCGTATGTAAAGTGAGCGAGGTGACAATTAGCAAATGCTGTAAGAAGCTGGAAGACCGGAAGGTGGACCTGGTGCCAGCGTGCTTGCTAAAGAAAGCGATTGTGTAATACGAGTAAATATATAATATTTACCGGTATATATATATTTGGTATGGATGAGGATACAATCGGAATGACCATTGAGGAGCTGGCGCCAGGTGATGCTTTGGACCAGGTAAAGGCCATTCCCAAAATCATATTTATTGTGCCTTACCGCGACCGCAAAGAACATTTAGAACAATTTCGCCTTCACATGAAAATGATTTTGGAAGATATGAATCCCGCGGATTATCGTTTTTTAATTGTTCATCAATGTGATGCGCGGTCATTTAATCGCGGCGCCATGAAAAACATCGGGTTTATCGCCGCTTCGCGGCTTTATCCGAATAATTACCGCAATATGACATTTGTATTCAATGATGTGGATTGTATGCCGATTCGGAAAAATATGTGGGATTATTCGACCCAACATGGCGTCGTGAAACACTACTATGGGTTCACGTATACACTGGGTGGAATCGTCTCCATTACGGGGCACGATTATGAACGGATTGGCGGGTTCCCTAATTATTGGGGCTGGGGATACGAAGACAATGAATTACAACGACGCGTTGAGAAGGCGCGAATCAAAATTGACCGCAGTGTGTTCTACCATACGTTGGATACGGATAATATCATGCAGCTTAGCCATGGATTGTTGCGAGTGATGAATCGGGATGATTTTGAGAAGTTTTCTACGGGGGTTGCCGAAAGTTTGTACACTATTATGAAGCTGGATTATAATATTGCGCCGAACATGGGCATTTCGAATAGTGTTGATGTGGAGTTTGTGAATGTGACATTGTTTCAAACGGGGTATGAAGAGTTGAAGTCTGAGCAATTTGTGTATGATTTGAAAAATGGCAATCGCCCGATTGTGAGTTTTAAGAGGAAAAACGGGAATCCGCGAATGTTTATGAAGTTTTTATAATTTATCAAAATGAACGGTGTTTATTTTGATATTTGGGTGGCTTCGCCTAAGACGCAGTCGACCTTCAGTCGCCTTAAAAGAAGACGGGCTTTCCATTCTTGTAGACTCCTACTTCGAGTGAAATCTCACCATTCTCATCAGCCTCATATATGGGACCATCCTTTTCATTCTGGATGTAATAGGTCTTTCCCTTAATTACGATTTCATAGACCTCGGATTCTTCTTCCTCAGCAGCTTCTTCTTCTTCTTCAGCAGCTTCTTCTTCTTCAGTAGCTTCTTCCTCAACTACTTCTTCTTCAGCAGCTTCTTCTTCAGCAGCAGCTTCTTCTTCAGTAGCTTCTTCCTCAACTACTTCTTCCTCAACTACTTCTTCGCCTTCAGCTTCTTCAACTACTTCCTCAACTACTTCTTCCTCGACGACCTCTTCGCCTTCAGCTTCTTCGACGACCTCTTCCTCCTCAGCATCTTCTTCGATGGTCATGACAATTGGCTCAACTACAGGAGCAGGCTTTGTAGGAGCAGGCTTTTCAACTACAGGAGCAGGCTTTTCAACTACAGGAGCAGGCTTTGTAGGAGCAGGCTTTTCAACTACAGGATCCGGCTTTTCAACAACGACGACTTCCTCTTTCACAATGACAACTTCATCATCATCATCCGACACCAAATCAATCACGTCATCATCCTTATTCTTGGATACAGTTTTCTTCGACTTCTTGGCATTCTTATACAATCTTTTGTATTTAGCAACCTTATTGGAAAGACGTCGATTCTTGGATTCCAAGTATTCGAGCGCAACTTTCAAATTATCGGCTCTCTCGGAAAGCGCATAATTTTCATCGAGCATTTGTCGAAAACATGGTAATTCCATCAAAATATTATTTGTGTGTTTTAAATCAGCGTAAATGTCGTAGGCTTGCATTGGGATACAAATATTTGCCATTTGCTTTTATTACCTTTTTAAAAGTTATTATGATGGAATATGTATCATATGCGTTCACGCGTATTTCTCAATATATTTTCACACCGTATAAATGTTTAGCGCAGATGACATAATTACAACTGATAAATATTTATCATTGGAAAATGAGCATATTGTGTATTTAAAAACGGATACTGTGAAACTTGGATATGATATGATATTTTGGAGAAATACCATACACGCAATACGCCCTGGATACATATGGATAACAGGGCATTCCGATTATTCTATCGACGAAGCCGTTTTTAATAAATACCAAGACAGATGTAAATACTGGTATGCCATTAATAAAGATTACCGTCACGAGAAGTTGCGGGCATTGCCACTTGGAATTACAAATGATACATTCGAATCCGAAATGAACCCAATATTTGGAAATGTTGGCATTATGCTGGATGTGATGAATCAGCCAAGAGATATCAAGAATCTAGTCTATTTGAGTTTTACTATTGGTACATATCCGACCGAACGGCAATATTGCCATGACATGTTTGTAAATAAACCGTGGGTCACAAAAGGTAAAATTGAGAATACATTAAAAGGCCGGAAAACATTTTTGGAAGATATTAGAAACCATACATTTGTGCTGTGTCCGAGAGGAAATGGATATGATACACACCGATTATGGGAGACGTTGTATATGGGGTCGATACCGATTGTTATTAAAATACTGGCGTTGGAAGAGTTTACCGATTTGCCCATTTTATTCGTGGACAATTGGGAAATGGTTACGGAGGAATTCTTGAAAGAGAAATATGCGGAGATGATGGCGAAAACGTGGAATCTAGAAAAGTTGCGGTTTAGTTATTGGAAAGATATAATAAGGGGAACCTAGGGGAACTACGTTCCCCTTTAACCCCTCCAAGAGGAACCTAGGTTACTCTTTAACTCCTCCTCTTTTTCTTTTATAATAATACATCAAAAGAAAAAAGGAGGGGTTAAAGGGGCATAAGCGAAGCTGAACCTTCGGTTCCCCTTATTAGTACCCCCATCGACTAAAACACGACCCAAACTCGATATCAAATATATGCTCGCGAAACATCTGCTGAACAAAGAAAAACGACAACTGGCACAAAATACCCGTTCTACAAATATGCGACCACCAGACCTCTCCCATTGCCCTCACAAGATGTGTGTTGCGTCGTATTATAAACCCCGTGGCAAAATGAATATCATCCGTGTCTTTCAATCCGCTCTCCACTTGTTCTTGAATATACGCCTCATAGGTCCCCTGTTTCGCCGCATACCGCGGCTGTAGAATCGCCTCTTTCAACTCACTGTATGCCGAGGCCGGCCACTCTTGGCTGATAAACGGGTGCCGCGCCATACAAATGCTATACGAGCTATATTTTACCATGTTTTCCGCAAGTTGCGTCACTCTCGGTCCATCGACCGTTAGCGCGCTGTCGAAATAACAGGTCACAGGATAGTGTCGCAATTCGGCCAACATATGCGGGCACGACTTCACCCATTTTGCCAGCATCACCGGTTCGAGCTCCGGATTCTCGAGAAACACGCCGCGCCATTGAGTCGATTTGAGTTTCTCAAACGTCGCTTTGTTGTCCGTGTAATAGAAGCAATTAAAGTTGGATGCCGGCGCGGGAGGTATAAAATTGCGCTCGTTGTTATCTTTTCCGAAAAAACACGTGTAAAACGCGATCATGTGAATAATACAAGCGAATTATGTTTGTATTATTTTGTTCCATATTGATTACGTGTTTATTTGGACCTTTGTCCATCTCGGTGGGAACAAATCGCGCGTATTCACGCCACCCATTTTGGGTCCAAACCACACATCAGGATAGCACACGATTTTGTCGGGATTCGGGTTCAAGTACGCGGACCACCAACTGAACGAGCTATTGGCGATGATGTTGTGGTGGCAATTGCTCATCATCAGCATTTGCTCCCAGTCCGCCATTTTCGACGAACACGGTACAAACTCGATGGTAGGGTATTTGGCGGCCAATACGCGGATGGAAATGGTGACCGTGTCAATGTCGGGCTCTTCGAAAAAATACGCGATGCGCAGAATCTTGGTGCCGATTTTTTGAATAATATGATTGATGGCGCGAATATAGTAGGTTACCGGCATAACTGGGTGGCAATCCTGTTTGGTCACATAATCGCCAATGCGGAAATGGATGGAAATGGTTGGCACGATTGTGTATGGTAGTTGATAGAGCGCCTGTTTTTCGCGGAGATTCAACATGTGGATGATTTCGGCATAATGTTCCGCGAAATACATGTAGGACTGGAAATATCCGTACAAACAGATGCTGAAATTGGAATAATAATAGAGTTGAGCATCGATAGAGGCGTCGTATTGGAACCCGATTTCTTTGATGGTGCGCTGGACGATGGTGCGATTGTCGACGGGTTCTGTTGATGTGGGGCCGACGATTTGGTCGGTTTTCAACTCGGAAAACAGGGTGGTCCAATAAGTGGGGCGATGGACGCCGGTGGTTAAGATATCGGAGTGCTTGAATACGTAGGGACGGCCGGTTTTCTTGGCCTTGGCCAATGTGGCGAATATCTGGAATAACTGGTTTCCTAGACCGCCCATTAGGAAACACGTTATAAACTCGGTCATGGTGGTTACAGAGATTGATGGGATGTTTTTATATGGTGTATATATGAAAAATTGAATAATTTGGAAGATATATTGTTATCTTAAACAAACCAATACACATTTATTGTAAATATGTCAAATAAAGGTACTTCGTTTATCGTAGATACACCATTAGGTACTTCGTTTATTATAGATACACCTGCGTTAGGTACTTCGTTAGAAGAACTTTACATTGCGTCACTGGATGAAATGGACAAAATCGCACTAAACGTCGCCAGGACCACCATGGGCTCTCTTTTCAGCCTCTCAAAATCAACCGCGTTCATTGAATGGACGAAACAACGTAATAAAAAACAAATGGATGCTTAGAGCAAGTAATCACTAAGCACGCAGTGCGACTGTGTGTGCTTACAATAAGTAATCACGAATAGCCGCAACAATATTGGACCCCAGTTTGCGTTTTTTTCCACTCGATTCAAGGACAATTGTGTTTAAATATGCCGGCTCTGTGCGCAAGTGGTCGATGAACGCCGCAAACGTCGCAAAAGGCCGCATGATTTCCCCCGAAATGGTGGAACTGATTCCGGGGATTTGCATCAACATCAATTGGCCAATGTTGTCGCGGGTGATATTGGCCTTCTTTGCGACCTTGACAACAGAACAATAATCGAACGTTGACGTCGCCGGTTCAGCCTCTACAATCGGGGCATTATCAGATGGTGTTACAATGGTATCTGCGCTTACGTTAGTACTACTAGAAGTCGCAGGTGCAGACGTACCACTAATGCTTGTACCTTTTCCCAGTTCGCGCGCTATTTTATCCGCCGTGATTTCGATGTATTGCGCCGTCTCCATCAACGACATCGTGCGCGTAATCGAGAACCCCTTGAAATAGTTAAGAGAGGCCATACACGCAAACACCAGCTTCTTATCATGGTCTCGCACCGGTCCCTCTATCAAGTAGAGGATATTATGTCGATTGGGAAAACAATTGCCGAGGCGATATGATTGCTCCGCATACCGGCCGTCTTTCACACTGGCGAGCAGGTCAGCCACGGACTTTCGTTCAATCACTTGGTGAGTAATCGATTCGTCATCGCTGGTGAAAAGGATGTCGCCGAGAGGGAGAACGCGTTTTTCGATTTGGGGTTTTTTATCATCGCGGGGCTGCTGGGTTAGAAGAGCGTAAAGTGCTGCTTCGCGTTCGTCGACGATGATTTTCATTTTGTAAAGAGAAAATGGCATTGTCTTTATGCTGGTATAAAGACAATAAATGATTGTATTAGAACGCTAAGGCCTTAGGCATTAGGTCTTAGGCCGACATGCTTAGGCCTCTATTCATATTGCGGTTTGAGCGCATCCGGTGCCTCATTTGGCGGCAATGAACCCGCCCCATAAATATCCGGCAAATACGACGTCTTCGGTGTAAAATACATCGGCTTACTCACATATCGGTCAATATAGTTGCCCACGCGAACCGCATTTTCCGTTGTCTGGACTCCACCCCAATTGGCGTCCATCGGGTTCTCACTGATTGACTTGTTGAGCGCCGTACTATCATGGATGGCATCGACCTCCGTGTATTCTCCAATATGTAGGCCATATGGGTCGAATCCGGCAAATTGCCCCTTGTTATAAGGACCGTTATCCCGATTAGAATCAATGACCTTTATGGGTTTTCCACCGAGCTGGGTAATCGACACCGCCGCCGTCTCCGGCACGCCCGCCTGTAAATCAAAAGGGCTTGGGCGCATGCGATACACCTCTGTACCTTGCGCGGTCGTCTCATATTGTAGGAATAGGATGGGGCAGCTGATACCCTTCTTGCGCTGAATGTCTAAATAGTTGATGTACTCGTCCAGATTGTAAAAGGGGATGGGGTCGGCATCGGGAGTCTTGGTATTGTAGAGGAGAAGAGAGGCGCCCTTGCGCACGAGCAAATCGGGGCATCCAGTATCTTTGGTGCCATCGGCTGCGTTTGTTAATCCCTCTTTCTTATCAAATGTCAAACAAAAATAGAGGCCCGCAAAAAAAGATATTATCGAAAATCCTAAAAGTGTTGCTTTGCGGTCAATATTCATTATGGTGCCGTAATATATTATCCAGCCATATTTTGTCTTAGTAATATTACACCGTCGAAGATTATTCAATCGGACACTAAGGCTTATAGCCTTAGCCGACCAATATAAATCTTTACCTATATATATACTATGAGTGACTCGAAACCGATGATTGTTGGGCGAATCCACGCAAAATGGTGCGGACACTGTAAAAACCTCGAACCCGAGTGGGCAAAGATGAAGAAGCAATTTGGGAAGGGCAAAACACGTTTTGTCTCGATCGAACAAACCCACGAAGAACCCCATTTAGCCCGATTGAATAAGCATCTGGGGATTGTAGATGACGATAAGAAGGTCAAATTACAGGGCGGATACCCTACAATATTCAAGGCGCACAATGACCAGGTCGAATATTACAATGGCCCCAGGATGGCGAATGAGATTGCCGCGTGGGCGAAGACGTCGATGAGTGGCGGCAAAAAACAAACGAAACGGCGTAAGAATGGAAAGCGCAGTACTCGTCGTAAATAAAATACTATTTTTGAATTGAATAGTATTTTACCAATAAGTGTCAACTTATACGCCTTAGCACTTCCAGTAGGTGGATCCACTATTACCAGATCCAATGGGGCGACCAGCACAGGCAACATGGGCCTGAACCTTGTTCATGCATACAAGCGACAAGCACTTTGCTCCAGGCTTGCTGCCGTGGGCAACACTGGTCCATGAATCAATGCCGGTTGTTGACCACAACCCCGCCTTTTTGTTTCCACCGCCACTATTGCTGTTTATCAATGAACTAATCTTTTTGGCTCTACCAGTGTTATATGTCATTTATATATATCAACCAAAGATTTTATTATTTTGGTGTTTTGACAATTTTTACGTCATGTTCCTGGGTCAAGGTGCGCATTCACAAATAGAACAATTAAAAATCATATAAAAACATAATGCTACTAAATATATACCACAAATGTCCCTAAAACACCTTTTCAATTCGGATGATGATATTCGCATTGAAAAAAATAAAAACGGCGAAGATATTTATGTTTTTGACCCATACAATCCTCTAAATAAGGAAATCGGCGAAGAAGACGTCCGCCAAATATTGGCCACATATGGCATCAATTTACCCATCCGCAATATAAACTTATACCGCCGCGCGTTTATCAACAAATCCTATTTGCGCCGCCCCGAGCTGGAAAACGCGCAAAATAATGTGGTCATTGCGCCTAAACCCGATAATTGCCTGCCCCTCCATACCAAATCGAACGAACGCCTGGAGTTCATCGGCGATGGTTATTTGGAATGCTGTACCAAGTTCATTTTGTACAATCGTTTTCCTAAAGCTGCCGAAGGTTTTATGACCGAGAAGAAAATCGCCCTCGTCAAGAATGAGGCAATCGGTCGAATTGCGCACGAAATGGGCCTACATAAATGGGTAGTACTTTCGAAGCATGCGGAGTCCAAAGATACTCGGACCAATATGAAGAAGTTGGGGTGCGTATTCGAGGCGTTTTTGGGGGCGATTGCGCTGGACTTTAACCAGATGACTGTGGTGGATGAGGCTGGGCTTTATTCGAGCACGTTTTTGTCGGGACCGGGATTCCAGATGGCGCAAATATTCATGGAGAATGTGTTCAATACTCACGTGAATTGGATGGAGCTGATTATGAATGATGACAACTACAAGAACATTCTACAAGTGCGAATCCAGAAGGAGTTCAAGGTGACGCCGGAATACATCGAGATGTCGGAGCAGCATCCGGATAAGGGATACCATATGGGGGTGTATTTGTGCTTGGGGCAGCCGGTATTTGGTCTCCAGCATAGAGACTCGATGCCGATAACGTCGTTTGCTGCGGGTCGGCGATTCCAGGAGATACACGAGCATATGTCGCACCATTCGCGTGGGTTCATCTTCTTGGGGGAGGGCTACCACAAGATTAAGAAGAAGGCGGAGCAGATTGCTTGCCAGATGGCGTTGCGGAATATTGACGGATGAAGGGAGCCCTAAGAGAGCCCTACGGGCGACCTTAGGACTTGGACCCTAACATATGTTCATGGTGTAAATCGCATAAACAATATTGTCTAAATATATTATAAGGTTTTAAATGGACAAACGGGACATTTTAAAACAATTGGAGACATCGAATGATGCTCAGAAAAAACAAAAACGCGCAATCCGGATTGGTAAGAAAGATGGCCAAGAGGTTGAAGGCGCACATCCGATTTTTGTCGAGGAAGAAGCTTTACCGGTGGCACCAAAAGAGGCACCAGGTCCCGACAAGTATTTTGTGGATAGTCGCATGAAGTTTTTCGACCGAAGTCTGGCCATGGACAGAATCCAAAAAATTATGAAAGGAGAGGTGGTCAGTGATTTAGACAAAGATGCTATTGTTGGGAAAAAACGTGAAGCTGATTTGAACAAGGCAGTAGATGCTGATTCAACTAAAGACTCTGTATTCGAATTGCCAATTGCGAAAGCCTCTATTCGCGGAGTTGTACAAGAAGAACCTGCGGTAAACGGAGAGCCTGTGGTAAACGAAGAACCTGCGGCTAATGGAGAACAGACTGTCGATAAAAAACCAGTCGCTAATAAAAAGGTTCAAATCGCTGTTGCAGATAAAGAGCCTTTGGCGGATAAAGAGCCTATAATCGATAAAGAGCCATTAGCAGATGGCAAGAAGAAGCGCGTCACCAAACGCCAACCCAAGAATGTCGCCGCCGACGATATTCCCAGCACTCAAGTCATTATCTCCGACAAGGCCGTCGCGGACCGCGTGCCCAAGAAGAAGAACTATGTGCGCAAAATCAGCCCCTACTACATGAACAATCGCCGCATTTTCATCCAAAAGCTGGGACCTCTTTTCAAAGCCCACGCCGATGAAATCGCGGCCGTTGTCGATGAAGACGTCAGTTGCGAAAACCGCGCATCCAAATCATTCGACCTCCTCACTCATCAAAAGGTCGTCACCGATTATTTGAATACTTATACTCCTTACCGCGGCCTACTC
>JACCDJ010459993.1_pt1 | contig 61365 bp, 86 predicted proteins | sample 7444481 | NCBI WGS metagenome assembly JACCDJ01 (sample SAMN15323435, study PRJNA562643) | freshwater metagenome | isolation source: river surface water | place: USA:Blue River Watershed | collected 2017-08-15
AACTGTCTTGCGTAAACATACTCTCTTTGTACCGAAAGCTGAATGGATCTGTTGGACCTAATGCGATGCAACATAATCAACTCTTCCGTGTCTGCCATCTTTTGAATCTTGGCCTTGTGACGGGTGATCATGTCTTTGTAGGTCTTCAGGTACGGCAATGTGCTTGGGTTGGTCTCGATATCCTTCTCAAGGTTAACGAACCTGTCATACGCACTAATTTCTCTTTTATCCCCGACGATTCGTGAAAACACACCGTCTGCTAATCTGTTTACTTTCATTACTTGATTTTTAAAATATGCGAAACAATATCCACCATCTTCTCCTTCAGCGACGGTTCGTGATCTACGATTACTTTTTCTTCTTCGGTGTAGCCTGTAGAAATGGCGTACTGTGCCATGTCGTACTTCTCGATGAACTCACGGTTCTTTGGTTTATCAGGATCCCATCTTGTGGACACCTCAAACTGTTCGCACCATTTGTTGAACTCTTCTCTTTCTTCAGGAGTGAAACCTTCTCTACTCATAATTAAGTTATTTAACATAATGAAATTGGGTTTTTTCGATTGAACTGACTACAAGCCAATCCAATGCATAATTGATAACTGTTTTTCTTTCCGTCCCCGAGGGGAAGTCTTTGTAATATTGTTTACCCTCATCGTCATCCTGTGCGAAACGATTTTGACATAGGGTGAGGTGGATCATGTTGTCCGACTCGTGAACAAATGCTGTTCCACCATCTTGTGTGAGGATGGTGTAATCACCATCCCCATGTTCTTTAGTTGTATAAACCATTCTCATACTAATCTTCTACTTGACTAAATAATTGATTCCATTCTTTGGGTGTAATACCCGTCATTAAAAACTCCCTCTCCTCCATTGACAAATTCGGTACAATGTTCTGAATCAATTCCCCCGTATTATAACGGAGGTTGATTCGATTCAGTTGGTCTTGGGTGATGTCCAAATCCATCGTGGATTCGGTCTTCGAGATTTGACTTGTTTTTGTAACTAACATATCATTAAATTTTAAAGGGTTGGTAATACCCCATTTTCGTTATAGAATAAAACACCGCCATCGTTACCCTCATCATCAGATGAAAGGGTACAATATGTACCATCATTTAAGAATAAACAAATAGGACGACTACTCCAACCAATATCTTCCATTTCCTCATCATTAAGGTAACGAACTTCTACAATTGTTTTTCCTTGTAATACTTCTTTGGCTTTTTTAGTCCAATAAGTGTGTTTTTGTTCTTTTGTTGGTAAATTTGACATATCTTTATTGTTTAAAAAATTAATCCTCATTTTCTTCTTCTTCCTCATCCTCGTCTTCCTCGAACATATAGGTAATTCTCATACCCACGATAGTTCCATCTTCCAATTCAAGTACATCCAAAGGATAACCACCATCACCGTAACCACTCGAAGTAACCACACCTGATTCATACAAACCCCAACGACCCTCACCGTTGATGGTAAACCCACACATCTTGTCATACCAAACATCACCCTCTTGTTTGTCCTCCATTGGAAAACCTAACCAATCTCCTGATGGGATTACAATGTCTTTCCCAACTTCGTCGTTACGGTAGGATGACTCACAGAAGATACCCGCTTGACCCGAGTCAACTCCAATCTCACTGTGTTCCTCCCAATTGTGTTCACTGTAAGATAATCCAATGTGGTCGGTATGAACCACTTCAAGTTTGGATACACGAGTACCCCAAGACTCAATATGTTCAACCTTAACAATGTAGTCCCCCTCCTTGACATTTGTCAATTTGGTTTTACACCATACATCATCCCCATAACAAGGGTCTGATACTCGTACCGTGGTACCTAACTTAATTTTTTTCATAAGTATAATTGTTTAATTGTGTACACAAATATACAACTCATACACCAAACCACCAAATATTTTATGAAGATATGTAAAATATTTTTTCGTAGATCTGCGCCGATCAGGATCCCAGCGACGGTCAATGTTGTTTCGCATGGAGATACAGGAATTCTGGGATCTGATCATGATCCTGGTCCAGGTTGAATGTTGTTTCGCACGGGAAGCTCATATAAATAAAAACCCCTGATCTTCACCAGGGGTTTCATTCACATACACAACTAAACTTACTAACCATACTTTAACCTTGGCACAAAGGTAATACGTGTTAATAACTTTTCCAAATTTATTTTTTTATTAACATATCTGTGCGAAACAACATTGACCCTGTTGTTTAGCTGTTGATCTAACGGCACAAAAAAAGGGATGTCTTACGACACCCCCAATTTACTTACCAAACACAAATTGAACACATTTAAAATATATCCAATTCTATTTTTATTTTAAAGTGTATTTTAAAACATATTTTCTGTGAGGTTCATCATCTACCATTACCTTTTCTGAAAGGAACCCATCATTCCTCATCATAAACACCCAACCGTATAGTTGGCCGTCAAGATACATCTCGTCATACAACTTATTTCGTAAGTCCGATGAAACCACTTCGGGTACTGTGTATTCAACTAACACAAACCCTTGCGATATTCTTTCCTTACAAAGGGAGAGACATTCCTTGAATGCTCCCCCGACTGTTCTGTTATTCGACATTTTCAACTTTTTGATAGTAGTCCTCGTTGTCATAGTTATCAAGGATATACTCCTCAATACTCTCATTCATTCTTTCACAGTGCCAATCAGTATTGAAACAACCGTCAAGGATTTCCTCCTTTTCCTCATTTGTTAAGACAATGATATTCCCATCTTCCTCATCTCTATCACTATTAATAGAGTCCAACATACTTTCCACATCACTCGGACTGAAAATCAATTTGGTGTAATACCCACGTTTATTTAATTCCCTTACCAAGTCCCACGAATTAACTTTTGATAAATTTTCCATTTCTAATCAATTTTATAAGTTGTGTATAAATCTTTTACCAAGTCAGCGCAATCACATAATGTCCCCGTCTCTAATTCAGATTGTAAGAAGTTATACTCATCACTCTCCTCAATACAGATTCCATTGAACCACAATTTGTCATTGTCTAATGTAATACCCGTAATCGAGTAGTAGTATGTATCTTCGTGTCTTCCGATATAAGTCGCCACGGGTAAGTCATACTTCACATCCTCAAATTCCTCGGACTGAATATCCTCTTGGTCAACAAACTCATATTTGTTACCGTTCTCTAATAAGAAACTTTTAATGAAGTCAACACACTCCCGTCTCAACTCCGAATTTTTTTCTACAAAACTATTCATTTTAATTTGTCTTGATGTTGTCTAAAATCATATCTCCACTATGTGTATAAAGTTCTTCGGTCGCCTCACCTCCATTGTCTCCCACACTCAAAGCTTCAACGGTCTCGTGTAACAAGTCCCAATCATCACTTGGAAGCTCGTCCTTGTGATACAACTCTTTAACTTTCTCGTTCGCTTCCTCTTGTGAGTTCGCTTCGATTGTAAATCTATTTCTATACCAAATGGTATGTTTTTGGTCAAGGTAAAAATCAAATGTTTCCATCTTATTGAATTGATTGTTTAAGGTCAAATAATTTCAACCAAATGTGTTCGGTGATGTCGTTTGTCTTACAGAACTTGAATAGGTCTTCATCTGTTAAACTTGATAAACCTTCGAGTTCTTCGTCGGTATAATCCATACTACAAATTTCAGCTTCCAAATGGTCTCTCTCATCATCAATAATATATTCGATAACATCTTGGATTAATTGGACTCTCTTTTCAGTTAGTGTCTTCATCTCAATTTAGTTTAAATTAGTTAAAATATATGTCCCATCTTCAATTTTCTTTTCAGTTTCTTTTGTACCCTCACCCAAAAACTGACTACGATACTTCGATGTCGTTCGGGAGTAGTTCCAAGTCTTCGCGTCAAGTAACACCTTTCCATCGTAAGGGATGAAACAGATAATAGAGTCATAAGACTGAAAGAACCTACCGTCTTCGGTTCTAATTACAAATTGGTTGGGAACCGTGTTCCCTCTTGAACTTTCGAGGTTTCTTACCTTCATTTTCATTTTCGTTCGATTTAAGGATTAAAAATTAGTTTCTAATAATTGTTTGTGTGTACTCAATTTGATTTAAGGTGTCCATGTGTTGGGAACCCGAGTATCTGTTTTGTTCTCGTCGAATTACGACTTGATGTGAACCCGAGGGAATCCAACCCTCCTTAATAAACTCCATTACTACCTTGGTTAATTCACTTGGTGAATCTCCTGAAATGATTTTGTACTCCATGTCTTATTTTGTTTAATTGTGATACCGTAAAGATACGAATAAATTTCATTCGTACAAATTTTTAATTCATTTTTTATATAATTTTTTTTGACGGGGGATCCTCACCGTCGCGACGGTTAATGTTGTTTCGCACCAAACTTTAATTTTTCTTAAAGAGGATTTGATCGTCATGCTACGGGTCAATTTTGTTTCGCATGTAATACGGTGTCGGAACAATGTCGGTATGATGTCGGTGCGAAACAATTTGTGAGATGGTTCAGGTGATCGCCACTGTCGGGAAATAAAAAACCCCCACATTTCTGTGAGGGTCAAAAGTGGGGGAACTTTTATTATAACTGAATGTACTTGTACTCGTCGTCTTCGAAGTTAATCTTCACTTTCGCACTATGGTCTTCGTACTCGGTTTCAAGTTCTTCGTTGATGTTGATTGATGTCCACTCCATTTCCAATCTATCAATGTGTTGGAACTCAATGATACCCTCCGTTCTGTTACCCTCCACAAACCAACCACACTCACGGATTTTGTTCATAATCGTAGTAAGTGTATTCTCACTATAAAGTAAACTCTCATTGTCTACCCCCTCAAATGTGATGTCCGTTGTTTGGTCATCCATCTCAAATCTGATTTCTACTCTTGGTTTTCTCATTTTATGGTATGTTTAAATTGTGTATGTAAAAATACGAATTAGTATCCAATATACAAAACATTTTCTCATAATTTTTTTTCACCTGTGATTTGATCCTGATCATCGACCGAATGTTGTTTCGCACGGAAAGCACACAGCGCAACTTCCAATCAGGGCCAGGTGATCAGCTGTTCTAATTTGTTTCGCATAGTAACTCATTGGTTATCAAGTGTAATACGTTGTGCGAAACAAAATCACGGCCCTGATCTGCGCAGCGCGCAAATTATATTCTTGAGCGCAAACAAAAAACCCCCGAACCAAAAGTCCGAGGGTTTATAGTATAATCGAGTTCTAAATTAAATGTCTTACACTAATTCTGCGAGTGAAGTAAAAATCTTCTTCTCTCTATCTCCATAAGCGTCGAACATCTTCGCTTCGGTATTATCTCCTTTGGTTAAACTATGTGTGGTATACTTTGTAATACCCGAGAATAGACCCCATAGGTTATCTCCTTTCTCTTGAAGTTCTCCATTTAAGTCAATGTAGAAACGAGACATCTTATTGCGAGTAGTGGTCGACACCTCATCCTCATCAAGAAGATTAACGTTAGGTTTGATATTGAATAGAGCTTTAGTTACTCTGTCTCTAATCTCATCATCAAAACGAGTCTCACTCATCTTTGTAATACTTGTGAACATCTCACGTTCCATGTGTGTCAGGTTACTCAAAGCGTGGGCTAACTCATCCACACGAATCATCATATTACGTGTATGACGAACCTTTGTGTCCATGGCTCTGAACGCCGCGAAGAACGAATTCTGACAAGAGATGGTAATGTTACTCGGACCGAACGCTAATGACGTCGAACCATCGAATGAATTGATACCCGTTAAGTAACCTTCAACTTTATCAGGTGTACCATTCGCGTTGGTTAATCTTAAATCATTTGATTTGAACTGAACATACACACGAGCTCCCTCTTTGAACAAACCACCCTTAACAAGTTGTAAACCCGTAAGGTCTGATACTTTATTTAACAACTCAAACAACTCTGTGTTCTGAAACGCGTGGTACGAATCTGATACAACAGATAAAATCTTTCCCGTGTCCTCACGGATAAGAGCTTTCTTGTCATTAATTTGAACTTGATTCTCATTAATGGTGGTGTAAATTGGAGACTCTAATACGTTCCAATTTAAATTTGATTGGTCTAATAATTCTTGAACATTCATATCATTTGTTTTTTTGTGATGGGACAAAGGTAATCTAATATGTAATACGAAACAAATGATAACACAAAAAAAGTTAATTTATTTTTCACCGATGATCATACAGTGGATTTTGTCTCGCACATGTAATATGGTCTCGGTGCGAAACAATTTTTACGGTGACGTGATCCGATCCCTGATGGGAAATCTGTGGACATAAAAAAACCCCCACCTTTCGGTGAGGGTTTTCATTATAGAATCTTGACATTCTTTTCAAATTCTACCCAATCGTCGTCGTTCCAATCTTCCCCGACTTCGACACACATTCGATAATCCAAGTTGTACCAAATCGGACTTTCATCGGTTTTGAAGGATACGGAACCTTCTGTTCGTTCTCCACACTCCAAGTGGTGTGACTCGATAAGTTTTGTGATGACTTCCTCACACTCATCGTAAGTGATGTTCTCCATATTCGAGATTTCCTCAATGTCGAATTCCGAGTCTAAACTAAAACTAAATGACTTAACCATAATGGTCGTGTTCGGTACACCCGTTCCCGTGGTAGTTGTGTGATATAAAAATACGAAATAGTTTCGAATATACAAAACATATTTTCGTAATAACGTAATTTATTTTCATTCTAAATAAGAGTACCGTGACGGGGATCATGGGAAATCATGGGAAGATATTGTTTCGCACGGAGACCATCACAGAATTCCCTGATCCTCATGATCATTGACGGTTAATATTGTTTCGCACGGGAAGCTTATATAAATAAAAACCCCAACTAATGTTGAGGTCTTTTAAACAAGTTCCATAGAAAGTCGGTAAAGAAGTAGTCGATAAACTTCAATAGGACAATACCCGCTACGAGTAATTGAATCCAAATAGGTACAGGTTTCATTACTCCGAACAATATAACATTTCAAGTAAACCCAAGATGAACGGATTAGTTTCCGTAATCGTTGTGGACTTACTCCATTGTTTCACTTCGCCATTGTTATCAATAAGGAAGTTTGTCTTTGTTCCGTCAGTTGTTTTAAACCAACCCCTTACCTCGTTGTCATTACAGAAGGTAATTTTCTTTTTTGTGATAGATGTTGTCATACGTTTTAATTGTTATTGTGTATACGAATATACAACTCGTATTTTATATAATCAAACGTATTACGAAATATTTTTTAAAAAATTTATCTAACGGCGATCCGTGTCATGCGCACTGTGGACATTGTTTCGCACAGAATGTGTAATACGCTGTTCATTATTTCCGTCTGTTCACGGACAATGAACGTTCACGTAAACGTGAACACTGGTAATACGTGAACATGCGAGACAACTTACCGGATGGACGGATTGCTGACGGTGACTCAAGTTAAAAGTGTCATACAAAAAACGACCCCCACCATTTCTGATGAGGGTCTACACAACTAAACATAAAAATTAACACACTAAACCATGTCGTACATGAATGTTCCTTGAAACCAAAGAAGGAACCACATGAATAAAAATATCAGTACTGCTCCAATCACACCCTCCATAAAATCTTTTGGGTCTTCTTGGTAGGATTCTTTCAAAGTATTAAACATCTCTCTCATCTTAATATGAATTATCGTTATAAGAATTATATGTATTGTAGTTACGGCGTTGACCTCGATACTCTTCGCGTGGGACACGTTGTTGCGGTGTGCGAGGTCTGTGGTAGTGATGGTTCATTTCAGTTGCCATTGCATCATCTACGGAAGTCACAGCCCAATTAATATCATACTGCTTGGCGTTTGCCCAAAGGATATTATAAATTGTCTCCATGCTCTCTTCTACAATTGCATAGTTGCCATTTGTGTAATACAGCTTTGTTAGGCCTTGATAACCTGCCTCTACATTAGTCACATTTGCAAAGTTTACCAGTATCGGGTTGCCTTGCTTCGTCAATTTAATTACGCTCATTATATTTGTTTTTTAGTACGATGTAAAATTATGCATAAAATCTTTACCGGCCAAATATATCGCAATTATTTTATGCATATTTTTTTTTCTGTGCATCTGAAGTGCACAGCACCGTGGCTGATCTTGTCTCGCATGTAATACGGTTGGTGCGAAACAATAAATTAGGATCTGTACTGTGGACCTGACTTCAGGTAAACAAAAAACCCCCGAAGAATATCTCCGAGGGTTTTCAAATACAACCTAAATAACTATGAAATCAAATCGTTAATCGTTTCCACCAACTCCGTAAACATAATGTCATTGTTACGGATGTCGGTTACATTGTAACCTTCATCAAGTAGTCGGACTTCGTAATAGTCCATAAAGGAAAGTGTGATGAGTACCATTCCCTTGTACCTTGGTGTGTGAACTTTGAAAATCATCCCTCTCACATAATCATCCTCACATTTCCCAACCACCATAATCTTACTAACCCCCCAACTTACGAACGTGAACAAATTCACAGAGTGTGTTAGGACTTTCATTGTTTCATCAGGATGAAAATCTCTTTCTCCCATGTCCATGATGTGTTTTTCGAGTACTCCAATTTCTTGTGTCATAATAGTATTGTTTAATTGTGATATAGTAAAGATACGAAATAAATTGATTCGTACAACAAACTATCCAAATTTTTTTTTCACCATCGAGGATTGTCGTCAACAGAATCCTTTTTGTTTCGCATCTGTATCATGTAAGTTTCGGGTGCGAAACAAAATTAACCGTAGATCGATTAGATCATCGCGAAAACTCTTATAAAACAAAAATCCCCCGACCTAAAAGACCGAGGGATTATGACCATTATGAACAAACTCTAAAAAACCCTTTTTCTATTCTCGAAGTACGAAAGGACTCCGAATCCAAACACCAACACCCCAAGTAAGATGATGACGTACATGTCCTTGTTGTAAGTCAGTTTGGAAACTCCATACATTCCAAACCCAACAAGGTAAAGACCACTAACCAAAAGGATAATGATTGATGTGTAAAACGTTCTCTTTTTCATAAGACATATTGTTTAATTGTGATGTAGTAAAGATACGAAATAAAACGACTCGTACAACAAACCCTACAATTTTTTTTTAACTTTCGGTGCGAAACAATTTCCACCTGAACCCTTCACACTGACGACGTCCCCCAAATGTAAGACACGAAAAAAGGGTGAACTTTCGTCCACCCCTTTTTACACCTCTATCTATCACAATTAGAATCTTAAATTCACTTTCTTCCCTCTCTTATAATTGTAGATATTCTCAATCATCTCCACGTATTGTTCCACCGTACCACACGGAACTAACATAGTCGGACGTAACTGAACTTTGTGTAGGAACTCACTAAACACAAAACCCTCTTTCTTAATCACTCGTAAGTACGAACGTACAAACATACTCTTGTTGTAATACTTCGGATAGTACCCTTTCAAGGAAATCAAATCCGTAATCCACTTATCCGCGATTCCCGTACTTCTCACTTCAAATCCACCCTCCTCGAATACATCTTTGGAAATGTTGGTCTGTGTATTACCAAGAAACATTAACATCTCCGTAAGTTTGAACTCGGGGAACTTCTTCATATAGTTTTCAAGAATGATGTAATTCTGATTACCTTTCTTGACAAACCCCTCGATGTGGTTGTACTTCGTCCAATTCTTTTGTTTGGTATTCAACTTCTGAATTGTGTCGAAACCCGTACCCTTTTCGATAGTAAAGATAATAGGTAACCCTAATTCCATACCACTCATCAAACGATGTTGTCCATCAATGACTTCGTACTTCTCATTGACTACCACATACGACCCTTGAATCCAACCATCTTTTCTCATTGAGTCCATTAACTCACGAACGTGAGAATCTACTAATGGTCTGTTGTCCTCACGGAAACTGAAAACATTGTAATCTTTCGTCTTGTAAATCTGATTTACTGACTTAATTTTGTTAGATGTAACCATAGGTTTATCTGTGTTCGGATTGTTACCCGTCCCCGTATCTAATTGTGATATAACAAAGATACGAAAAAATTTGATTCACAAAACATTTCGTCTATTTTTTTTAAGTTTTTTTTTCGACCAACGGATTGACGGGTTCGGAGGGAAATTTTTGTCTCGCACCAATGTAAGGGAGTAGGTGCGAAACAATTATAGTTACGGTCGATTGATCCCCGTGAACCGAATTCTCCTCTCGGTGCGAAACAATTTATTCCTCGTCGTGTCTGTCCCGTTGATGTAAGACAAAAAAAAAATCCACACCTTTCGATGTGGACTCTTTCTACTATTAGGGGATTTAGACTTTGATGTAACGAACTCCCTCAATTGTCATCTCCTTGACTGATGAAGACTTGAACGACCTCACAAGGACTTTCCTCTCTTGGGGTTGAGATGTACCCTCTGTCTTCTTCTTCAACCACGACTCTAACATAGACCTCTCAATCGTGTTACCCTCGAAGAAGAACTCACTCTTGGGTTTCGTTTCGGGGAAGAACTCCACTTGGAAGTAGTGTTGATTCCTCTCACTATTGAATAACAAGGAACGTGAGATGTGTTCCCCTACTCGGTTGAACGATGACTCGAACGTTCCCTCTCCACCCTCTTTCTTGTCATTGTTGTTCACACGTTTCTCATACTCCGACCCGATAAGATAGTTACACGTTGTAACCTTGGTAACCTTGTCATAATAGGGATTCCCCTTTTTGTTCATAGGTTCAACAATCTCGGTTGTCATATTGACAAACGTAGGTTTCTCGATTCCACCTACAACTTGGATTAACTCCATTTCAGATACGTACTTGGTTTCTTTAATCATTTTTTTATATAGTTTAATTGTGATGATGTAAAGTTACGAAATTATTTCATTCGTACAACAATTCATCTAATTATTTTTCATTTATTTTTCACTCCACGTCAGGACAGGTGAGGGGGAGATATAGTTTCGCACAGGTGGGTGTACCACCCCCTCCCATAGTATATGGGGGTACCCCCCTCCCCGTATCCCCCCTTATATACCCCCTATTTCGATGTTCTGAAAGGGGGGTCAATGCCTCGACTAAAATTTTTCCGGAAAAAATCTGAAAAAATGGACTTTTGGGGTAAAACAGAAAAAAAAATTTTCCAGAAATTTTCAGGAATTTGGAACACTCCCTCCCGGTGGTCGGTCGTTTCAGGAAGTATTTATAATAAACAATATACTATGGAAGAATTAATCGGAGTTATTAAATTATTTGCGGGAGAACATTTCGTCCCTCAAGGTTATATGGAATGTAATGGACAATTACTACCAGTAAACCAATATCAAGCATTGTACTCAATACTTGGTAATACATATGGTGGTGATATTCGAGCAATGACGTTTGGTTTACCTAAATTAACCTCACCCGATGAACATATGAAATACATAATCTGTGTGGAGGGTGTATATCCACCAAGACCTTAATACTATGACAAAAGACGATATAATGTATAACGTACAATTATGTGACGTTGTATACAAAGATGAAAAAGATATTGACTTCAACTCCTTTGGTTTAACCAAGGTTAAGTGGGTTGATGATAAGAAATCGGATACACAGGGATTTGTTGCCATGAAAGGTAGATTACTCTATGTGGTTTTTAGGGGAACCTCCTCAAAGAAGGATGCACAGAATGATGCTTCGATTGACAAAGTACCTTTTATCAATGAGGGTGACAAAGTTCATATTGGATTCCTATCTTCTTGGGACTCTGTTAAGGAGATTGTTCTTAAGAACATCTATAAGATGAGTGGTAAGTATGATAAGATTGTTGTATGTGGTCATAGTCTTGGAGCTGCTGTTGCCACTCTATGTGCGTATAATGTATCTCATGTTTATAATGTTCCTGTTGAATGTTGTACCATAGGAAGTCCAAGGGTGGGTAATAAGACCTTTAAGGACAACTATGATAGTCGTAACATTAAAACGTATAGGATTGTCAATAATAACGATGTGGTGACACATTCACCATACATTGGATATTATCACGTTAATCATATGTTACGTATAGATAGGAATGGTAACATTAAAAAATTCTTGGTGGATTGGAATCGTATATGGGATTATATTAAATCTATGTTCACGGGTAAGAATGTTAAGGATCATATGACCGACAGTTATATGAGTTCATTAAAGAAGTGGTACGATAAACAACCGTAAATTTGAACCTCATATGCCGGTATCGGGTATTTATACTATATGAAAATCTTAATAACTGAATCACAATATAATTTAATTGTGGAACAAAATAAAAATGAAGTTAATAATCAATTAAATTGGTTAAGATCATATGTATCTTCTCCTAAATATTTGGAGAGGTTAAGAAAGGAGTTTCCGGGTAAATCCGAACAATTTATACAAAACGAGAGAAATGCTCGTTTAAATAATTTGAAGGGTATGGAGAATAAGACTCACTATGTTAGGAGTATTGGTAAAAATCCTGGTAGTTTTTCAGGTATGATGATACCAAAAGAAAGGGAGGGTGAGGTGTATAATTACAAAACAAAAAGTTGGCAACCCGATAAGTGGAAAAAAGATGAAAAGGGTATTGATAAAAAGGGTCACGTTTATTTTGAAAAGGAGTATCAACCAAATAGATGGAACCCATATCCTGGTTTTGAAACCATTCCAACTCATGAGTATGGTCATATCATAGACGATGGTGGTGCAAGAATACCAACGTCAACCAAACAAAAAATATTTAATAATACTAAAAGTGACCCTAATTGGCCGAATTATAGAAGTAATGGTATGACATTTGATTATGAATCCACACCTACGGAGTTTATTAATAGACTTCAGTCTGTAAGATATTTGTTAAATAAATTAAAGATATATAATCCATCCACAAATCAATTTACAGAAAGGGATTATAATATGATGATTAACAATCCAACCATTAAGGATAATGTTCATTATCAAGATATAATGAAATCATTAAAAGGTGATACCAATCAGAAGAAGAAGATATTCATTGATTTTATGAATACATTGGCAAAACGGGATGCTGGCAAACCTATGGATGATACTCAATATGCATAATTTTGAGCCTCATATGCCGGTATCGAGAATCTTTAATTAATATAATATATTTATATAATAAAAAACAAACAAGGTATGTATAAGAATTTTAATTTAACCGAATCTGAAAGAGAACAGATTTTAAAACAACATAAGAAATATGGTTATAAAAATCCATTAAACGAACAATACGAAGATGAGTCCATGGGTGATGACACTAATGACGGGTCAGAACAAGATATGGGTTCATCATATAATTTGAAAGTGGATGACACCATTTTTATTCCCGTTGAAGGTTTTACTGTGTACGTTTCATATACACATGAAGATGGATTTGATGAGGTTCCTGTGAGGGTTGATCAAGATGAAGATGGTAATCCTGTTTTTGATGTGAATGATGCTTTGATGCCTGATGGTGGTAATCCTGAAGATTTTATTAATGCAATTAAACAAAAGATGGGTAATAATCCATTTGAATCTTTAAAATATCACGGTGCTGTTTTAAATTATGAAACAGGTGAAACTGAAAATTATTAATCCAACAACAAAATAGTATTTAAAACCCACCCAACGGTGGGTTTTTTTATTTAATGATATTGAATTATATTTATATACCATATGGACATTATTAATTTTTTTAAATTTATAGGTGATAGATTCCCCGAGTACTCATGGGAAGAGGTTAAAAACAAACGCAAGGATGAGGGTGAAGAAATACCATTGGAAAAAGAAGGTGGTAATATGTTAAATGGTAAGAAGAACGGGGTGTTTGTAAGATATTCGACAGATTGGGATGGGACTGATGAAGATAAGAAATTGGTGTACATGTCCAAAAAACTTACCTATAAGGACGGGATTATGAATGGACCGTATGTGGAATATTTTTCAAACGGACGTGTTTATATGGTCGGTAACAAAATTGATCATGTTTGGGATGGTGAATTAAAATACTTTTATCCTAGTTTAGACCTTAAATCAATTTCTAACTATAAGAATGGTATAAAGGTCGGTAAAGAAATTACATATTATCCCGAAGGTACTGTAGAAAGTGATGTTAATTTTGTTCATGGTAGAAAAGAGGGTGTGGCGTTATCTTATTATTCAAATGGAGAATTGTTAAGCTCAATCACATATGTAAGGGGTGTGCCGGATGGTCCATATAAAACATTCTATAAGAATGGTGATTTACAAAGTATGGGTGAATATAACGGAGAACAAATGGGTATGACACAAAAAGGTGAGTCATTTGTTTATTATCCTGGAAACCAACTGATGACTTATGTTAATCGTAATACTGGCGAATCAATCGAATATCGTAGTGACGGGACAATCAAAAATGAAACAAAGGTTGAGGGGGATAAGAGAATTGTAATCATATACCACGAAAACGGAAATGTTGCATCATATCAGACCTTAACCAAAGATAAGAATGGTGAGTTAATATCCGATAATAATTGGGTTATGTATGATGAGGATGGTAATAAAACATATGAAAACGGCGAGTTCCTTAAATAATATTTATGGTATATGAAGAAAGTAATTAAACTAAACGAGACAGATTTAAAAAAGATAATACAGAGTATTATTAAAGAACAGAGTTCAGGATACGTAGACTTGGGTGATGAAAACATGGACGATGACAATGTCGATGAAATGGATAAGAACTACAAGATAAGTATGGTTTCGGAATTCCCTTGTGTTGAGACGATTTATGTTAACAAAGAACCTTACATTCAAACGGAAATATGTAAGGTTGTTGAAATTAAAATGAAGGGTATGGTTGGTGAGGATCCGGTTGTTGTTAAAGTTAACATACCATTTTTAATTAAAAATAATTCGGTATATACCTTTATTAAAAAATACCCTATCGAGGTGAAAGGTCTTGATGATAAAGTTTCAGAAAATTTTAAAAATACATTGAGTACAATTTTCAATAATATGTACGGTACAACAGTTAGGGCAGATTATAAAAATAATATTAAAGGTGGACATTACGTTTTTGGTGGTGATAATATATTACCATTAACCAATAAACAACTTGATATATTATTCATTAAACTTTCCAATGATATGAAAGAACGTGAAGAAATGATATTCGAATTGGTTAATATTTTACGTAATAAAAGATAACAAAAACCCACCCAACGGTGGGTTTTTTATTTTATGATGTTAAGTAAGTCCTTTGCGTAGTCCTGATGTCCTTTCTCCGACCAGTGATCATCACCTATACCTGTCTCTTGTCTAATCGTTTGGTATTGTTTCATTAGGATGGGTGGTTCATACCATTTCCATATATGTAGTTTCATATCCTTCATAGTATGTTTCATCATATTCTCCCATGATTTGATTTCATTCTTTAATACGTCACGAGCACCGAAATTGGTATCGTCGACTCTATTGGCTAATATTGTTTTGATTGATTCTTCACTTAAGCTGGAATATTTGTTGAATATTACATTCGGATATAAAAATGTCCATTTGCCCACCTCATTAACGAGTCTCATACGTCCCATTGGTGACCATCCGACAAATACCATATCATTTGGTTTAATCTCCGTTATATGGTTGCAAAATGACTCTATGATGGTATGGTTGTCCACCCCGCCTTCGGCGTGGTTTCTGTAGTTATAATTTAATTCTTCTGATAATATTTTTCCCCATGTTTTTGGATAATATCCCTTAACATCCCTATATTGTGCAAAATTCTCTATCTTGTTGTTTTCGAAATCCACCGAGAAGGAGTCTCCGAATACCCATAATGTTCTCATATGAATAAATATGAACCTCATATGCCGTTATCGAGTTTTGGGTCTCGTACGCCGGGACGTTTTGATGTGGGATTGTATTTATATATGATGGATATAGTTAAGTTTTTTAAATTTATTGGTGAGAAGAATCCTAATTACTCGTGGGATAAAACAAAGTTCCATTTTAAAAAGGAATGGCCCGTTGAAGGTAAGGGAGGTATCATCGATGGGGAGAGACAAGGTGAGTTTGTGAAAGGTGCCGTTTTTCGTGCGGATGACTTTGAAAATGGTAGTGTATATAATCCGTTTGTTAAAGAACGTTTAAACTATAAGGACGGGATGTTAGATGGTGTCCAATACGAATATTATCCCAATGGAACCATACAAAAGAAAATCAATATGGTTGATGGCCATAATACCGGTTTGTCGTCACATTATTATGAAGATGGTAGTTTAAAAAAGACCATAGAATATAAAAATAATGGTTATGAGAGCATTGAATACTTTGAAGGTCCTGGTGAAAAAATAAAAGTCAAAGGAAGTTATGTACACAATTACCCACATGGGGAAAAATATTATTATTTTGAGGACGGTGGCGTGGCATCAATTGAAACGTATCACCATGGACAAATGATTGCCATTAAAAATTTTTACCCTAATGGGAATATAAAATCTGAAAAAATTAAGGGGGAAAGTGGTAATGTGAATGTTGGTGAGATTAAAAACTACCACGAAAACGGAAACTTGTGGGAATATATAAATGGGAAAACGAAACAACATTATTGGTATAGATTGGACGGATCTATAATTACTAAAATTGATAGAGTTGAGGGTAATCATTATAGAATGGTTCTTTATTACGATAATGGACAGATTGAATTAATTAAAAACTTCAAACAAGAACCCAATTACCCCGCAGAGAAAGTAAATGACGGAGAAATTATACGTTTTGATAGAGAGGGTAACGTGATAGATAAACGAATGTATAAAGATGGTTTCGAAATATAAAGTGATAATAAGTTATGAACGTAATTAATTTTTTTAAATTTATTGAAGGTAAAAGACCGAAATACAATACCGAAAAGGCCATTTTAAATGTTAAGGCTAAAGGTTTTTCTACACCAATAAATTCAGAATCAACTGTTGATTCTGAAAATTATGTGCTGAATGGTTGGTTCACGAATGACAAGTTGAATGGGAATTATGAGGATTCAATTAGATATTCTCGAAAATATATTGACGGTGAGATGGTGGATTATAATGTGAGAGTTGACTTATCCACAATTTACGGTAGAGTTTTTTTGGACTCCGTATATAATCCACCAAGCTTAGATTTGGTTATTAATCGTTTTAAAATGATTGGTGAAAATAGAACTGAACCATATCTAAATGAAAAACCACGAGATGATGTGCGTGATTTTAGACATCTAGGGTTTCAAAGAGACAAATATGAAGATGAATATTTTTTCTTTAATTTTTTATCAAGCGTTTTTGAAACATTGGATGATGAGGATAGGAAATGGATGGAAGAGACTTTTAATATTAATTATTTAAAAGAAGTATTAGAATCACGAGACATTGAATGGTTAAATGAAATAATTGAGGAGTCTCATTCGGAATATAGTGGCCCTTATCAAATAGATTTATTATATCGTTATTTATCCGAATTATATGGTAGTGTTGCGGAGTATATGGCAGATTCTGCGAATTACTTTTTTGACGGTGACTGTGGAGGTGATTATGGAAACATTGTGGGAGTTACCGTTAAATGGCCCTACGCAACTCTTCATTTAAATGTTAACGATACAATTCAAAAGGAAACAGACGATATAGATCCGGTTGAAGTAGAATATAATTCAAGTTACGATTTGACCACACCAGAAGATATTATAGAAAATCATGGATTAAGATTTGATGTGATAAAAAAATACATTGAGACATATCCATTTAAATTATATTAATTATGAAAAAAATATTGAACGAAGAATTGAGTAAGATTAAATCCATGATGGGTTTATTAAATGAACAAAGCTCACAACAACTTATATCTGATAATGGATATAGGGCAATACTTACGTTTGAAAATGCGAAGGGGACGCCCAATAACGATTTGACTGGTGCAACATCAATGGGTTATAATATCAATAAAGTAAAATCATTGGAAGGTATTATTGCAAATCATATCGATACGACAATTACTTTAGATAGATGGTTTAAGATTAATGATTTATTCAGAACTCAAATATATTCATTTATGTTTAATGCCGATAGTAAAAATACGGACAAATTTAAATGGTTAGCGGGTTTGGCACAATCTATAGATAACACAATACAAAGACCTGATATTATTGGTAAACAATTAAATGACCCATATGTACAGAGTGCAATAAAATTAATCAACAAAACAATTGATTTGGGTAAGATTAATGGTTATTATGGTCGATACACACAAGTTTTAAATGAACAATATAAAACCATTTCAAACCCAACTCAAAGTGATGAATGGAATCAAGCTGCTCAAAAATATTCTTGGTCAGTACGTGTTCAAGAAATTGAAAGTAATTACAACAAATCTAACAATAAACAACAAACAACTACCACTGTTGGGGGTAATGGTAATCCAGTAAATAAATCTACTCCAGTAAATAAACCAACTCAAACAACGTCAACAGGACAGAAAAAATTGGTAATTAGAACTGCCGATTTAACTTCATTTATGGAGGCCATTAAAACAGGAACCGCAGGTAAAACGTTTGATTTAAAAAAATCAACCGCAGATGTTGATGGATTTATCGCCAATCTTGTTGAAGATCCAAATGGAACTAAAATAATTAAAATGGTATTGGCGGTTAGTTTGAGTGGTCAAAATTGTGAATCGTGTAAATCTATATTGGCAAAAAACAATGCACAAGTGGTTGACAAGGGTACTTTTGAAGATGGGAAAAGGATATATAATTTAATTGCGATTATATCGTAACTTAAATATACCCTACTATTTACTTATTTTTTATGTATATTTATTGAGTATGGATGTAATGAACTTTTTTAAATTCATCGCTAGTAAAAAACCCGAATATAATGCCGAAAAGGTTATTGACATTATAACTAAAGGTTATAGTGTACCGGTGAACGATGAGTCGGTTGCTGACCCTGAAACTCTTAAGGTAGATGGTTTGTTAACCACAAATAACTCAATCCCAAATTTTCCCGATGTTCGTTCTTATAAGTTGTATCATAATGGTGTAATTAGTGATTACTATTATACTTTTAATATGACCGATAGAAGAAGTGTGTCCTATCTTGCCGATGTTTATGGTTGTGACGATTATAACACAATAGTTCGTATGATGAAATATAAGTCTGGAATTGAAGAACCTTCATTAAAACAGAAACCAGATAACCCGTATGAAATTGACGACATAACAGAAATAACCTCTTTTTATGGTTCACATGAAAATGTTGTTTTAGATTTTTGTAAGAATTATTTGAATGGTCGATTGGATGTTGAGGATAAAGAAGAAATTACGAGAATATTGGAAGATGCCGATGATGAAGATTATGAATCTTTTGAATATGCTATGGAAACTAATTTACATAGTTTTTTGGAGTATCTACATATGTTAAATAAGGATTGGTGTCCTCATTCTATTCAGGTTTTACACGATTATCTATTTGATTGTTTCAGAGCAAGTGCGGAGTATGAGGCAGATATGGATAACCTTCGTTTTTATATTCAGTGCAATGATGCGGACGAATCGACCGATTGTAATATTGAACATGTTTCGTATAATTGGCCTCTTGTTAGTTTACACTTAAGTTTAAGTAATACGTATGGTAGTGAACCTGAATTTAGTGGTGACTATAATGATGGTATTAGTACTGCACAAACCATAGCACAAGGTGGTTTATCCGTCAAATATGTTGAGGAATATTTTAAAAAATATCCAATTGATGTATAATAATTGAATTTTACTAAAATAGGTTTCCAAGGATTCCTATAAAGATAACCGAGGTTTGAAGACCTCGCTTAGGACCGGGACTAGTTACTTTTCCCGTTGGGATATGAATTCGCTACTCATATCCCTTTTTTCATATATTTATATAGTATGGAAATGTCGTTAACAAAAAAACAGTTAGAAAATATTATCGTAGAATCAATTAACGGTGATATGAATGAACAAGGTCCTTGGAATCTTTTAAGAAGAGGAGTTCAAAAAATGATGGGTCATTCTGAATTAAAATTCAAACCAACAAAATCAATATTACCTAACATTGAGAAAGCAACAATGGAACACGGTATAATTAAAGCGACACCAAAAGTAAGATTTATTCTAACGAAAGCTAATAATCAATTAATTTGGATTGATGAGGCAATTACCGAAATCGAAAAAGTTTTACAAAATGAGAAAATACAAGTTAGTAATACTCGAATATTGAGAACCGAAGTTGCTGAATTACGTAAACGATTAATCCCAACCGCAGATAAAGAAATTGATTATCTATGGATTGGTGCACAAATTAGAAGAATTAAAAAAGACATTGAGATTTTTGCAGGTCTTCCCGATATTACAAGACAGTCATTACATGGTAAAAAAATGACTGGACCCAAATTAAAAGGATTTGCAAACGGTAAAGCAGATATGTCCACAACTCGTATTGATCGTTCAGGTAACATTACTGCAATGTTACAAGATTTAAACAATAAGATTGATAACCTATCATATGATTTATATGATTTAAATCCTTTGTTTAATAAATTAAAACCAAATTTGGCAACACAATCGGCACAAAAGGCCATCGAGCTAAATCGTAATTTAAATAGAGATTAATAATGAAAATAATATTAAGTGAACAACAATATCATTTACTGTTAAACGAATCAAAATCATTTGATGAGTTTGCGGAAAAAAGATTAAAAGGTGCCACCAAAATTGCTGATAGTGCAAAAGAAAAAGGTGGTCCTTCAATGTTGACTTATCACCATTTTAATGTTAAATTACCATATTACAAAGAAGCGGCTGAAGGTAATTTTAATTTTGCAGCATCAGTAAAAGAATTCGACTATTGTGTAAACACTTTAGCCAAAAAAATGGATAATATGGAACAAATCGAATTTCAAAAATTATTAGGTAAAATTGAGGTTCTTGGAGAACTAATCATAAAACACAAGTAAATGAGAATTGAATACACCCCACGTTATTTAAAAGATTATGCCGACATCAAAGATGCTCGAGCAAAGAAGGAAACTGATAAAGTCGAAAGAATAATTGGAGCAGCCAATAATTTTATGGAATTACATAAAATGTTGGATATTAAAAAATATCCTGACTTGGGTGGTTATAGAATCCGTTACAGTGGTAAACCTGAATGGAGAATTAGATTTGAATTAGTTGATGACCTACAGACAAAAGAAAAGGTGGTTAAATTACAGATAGTTCTTCCTCGTGAAAAATATCAAAAATTTGCACATAAACCTGTTAATGAATCAATAGAAAAAAATACAAAAATAATCATAACTGAAAAACAATTAACGATGTTAAAGAATGCTAAAATTATAAAATTGACCGAAAGTCAATTAAAAGATATCGTCGTTCAAAAAATAATGGAGGCGACTACCACGGTAACACCAAAACCAATTCTACAAAAATTATTGTCCATCGAAAAAAATGCAACCCCAACAAAAAGTCCAAATCAAGTGGCATCAAGGGTGGATGGGTCTATATGGACATACTACGCCAATGGTAGATGGGAAAGTAGAGATGGAAAAATTACAGATAAGCCTGATGATACGGGTATTTGGTATTTTGCCGGTGACAATAATTACCAAATTAAAGATGATTACGTTTATCCCAATGGAAAAAGAAATGTTTATGATAAAAAAACAAATAAATGGCATGATGTGGAACAAACAAAAGACCAAGGGTTAAGAAATATTCAAAATTTGAAATATATTGATGATAATATAACAATAACAAATGACCGTAAACGAGCATATAGAAAGTGGGTAGATACTGATTATTTTATATTTTGGGAAGATGGTGATTTTAGGTATCGTTTTAATGACGTAAACAATAAAGAGAATCAACATGAAGGTACTTGGAAAATTATTTACGGTGACGCTGATGATGATTATATTATTACTTTAAAAAATGGTCAAACTTTTCAATACAGTAAAAATTTATGGACTGATCCAACTAAACGTACAACACCTACATATCAAAATGTATCATTCAAATTAGATGATGTTTCATCAGGTAAAGCCGTGATTAAAAAGGGTATGAAAGGACCCGTTGTTGGAGAACTTCAAAAGATTATGTTGGAGTTGAATATGAAAATATCAAAGACGGGTAAAGTAGATAATACTTTTGGACCAATAATGGATTTATCTGTTAGACAATTCCAAGGAACTAACATGCCAACAGGTAGTAAAGACGGTAAAGTTGGTAAGGATACGTTAAAACGTATGATTGAAATTCGTGATTACGATGGTTCAGAAGAAGAACCGGAAGTAGATGATAGTGGTGCTAATGATACAACACAAATGACTGAAGTATAATGAAGTTACTAACAACTATAGATGACATTGTATTAGAACAAAAATTCAAAATACAACCACCAATACCACAAGAATTCCCATCGGATTATCTTGGTAAGGGTGGTGGTTTTGAACGTCAAAGAGCGCCTAATATAAAAACATCAATTAAACGTATTAATACGTTTTCAAACAATGCGGTTAATATTATAAAAAAATATGAACTCTTTAAAGAGAGAGAATATCTATGTCCCGCAAAAAAATGGACAATCGGATATGGGACATTAATAAGTAAACATCCGGAACTAAAAGGAAAAAAAATAAGTGAAGGAACCGCGATGCGGTACTTAACTAATTTCATTAAGGATGAAATTGTACCAACATTAAATCGTAAAGTACGTATACCGCTAACTCAAAATCAATTCGACGCATTAACCGTTTTATTATATAATATTGGACCAACAGCATTTAGTGAATCTAAATTATTAAAAATGATTAACAGTCAAAATAAAAATGGTATTATTAAGGAGTGGAAAGAATTCCAAATGTCAGACGGTAAAGTTTCTCAAGGTTTAATAAGAAGAAGAAAAGAAGAAATTGATTTATTTTTTAGAAAATGAGATTTAAAACATTATTAGAAGATTTATTGGTTGAGGCGAGTAAGAAAGATGTTCTAATTCAAAAATTGGGGTTGGACGAATCCAGTGCTGATGCCATTTATAATGTGGCGGGACCATTTTCAGTTTTTATTGCAAATAAAATAATTGATTCCTTCATGACTAGGGGAGACCAACCAAGAACAAGAGAAGAAGTTGTTAATGAGCTCAATGTAATGGGTACCTTTCGTAATCCCCTAATGATTAGACGAATAAGATCTATTGTGGATTGGTTTAGAGTTGGTTTAAATAATAACTTTAAACCCTATCAAAATTTAGATTTTGGAGAATTAGGTACAAAATCGGAAGAATGGCACGATAGTTTAAATGTTGGTGATTCTGATTTAAATTATAAAGAAAAACATCCAATCATTTTGGATTTTAGAAATGATGACGGAGTTGGAATGTATTGGGTTGATTTGGAAACTAAAAACTGTAGTGAAGAGGCTAAAAGAATGGGACATTGTGGTACCAGTGCCGGAAATCTTTATTCATTAAGACAGACTGTACCTGTACCAAATGTTCCAAACATTACAAAAAATATTAGCTTGGTGACGACATCAATCGATGATAATGGAGTCATTTTACAAATGAAAGGTCCGCGTAATAAGAAACCTAATCATGATTTACACAAATATATAATTCCACTTATATTGAGTGATTTGGTTCAAAATTTTGGTTCGGAATATGCTTCTGAAGAAGATTTCTCAATCACAGATTTACCTGAATCACAAATAAAACAAATTTATCACGAAAAACCTGAATTATTTAACAATAGAAAATTAAGAAGACTACTAACCAAAATGGGTTATGATGTTGAAATGGTTAGAGATAATATGTCATTTGAACTTGAAATTGATGCGGGTGACGTAAGGTACTATGTTGATGGTGATTGGACGGTAAGTACCGTTAAAGATAATTGGGGTAGAAAAAGAGATATTGGGATGTTTGAAACCATGTTATCTGGAGATATGTGGGATATATTTGAGGGTAGTCATGATTGGAAAGGTTCATTGGACTATTTGGTGGATGAATCTAATATGAAAAAAATATGGGAACTCATTAATCATTATTCTGTAAAACATGAAATTGATATTACGGGTATGTCAGTTGCTGATGCGTTGGAGGAATGTGACGTTGACTATGAAATACGTAATGCAATTGGTGACGCAACATCTGATAGTGAATCTGATGCCACGTACATATATTATATGAGACAATTAAGAGAGGCTCTTGAAACTTATGGTGATTTATTACAATTAAACGACGATGGTGCCCGTATAGTTATTAATTTAAATGAATATTGTAATAAGATTGGGGTGAGTGAAGATGATTTAGATAGTTATTTTGAAAATTGTGAGGATGATTTATATTGTGTATTTAATGAAATACTTGGGGCATATCGAGATAAACCAGATTTCAATATAGACAGTCGATGGTCACCCGACATTGATGAACGTAATTTCAATAATATATTAGATGATAGATTAAACGATATTTATTTAACGTAATGAAAATAGTAAAATTAAATCAACAGCAATTAAAGAATATTGCAGATAAGGTAATTGAAGAACAATTATTTAATAAGATTAAAGATAAACTTAAAACCACGGTTAATAATTTAACCGATAAATTGTCATCTGAAAAACCTTTACCGGGTAAACAACCTGAAAGTACTGAAAAACCATTGTCTCAACAATATCAAGAATTTATAAAAAAGTGGGAACCAATAAATAAGGACACCACAAACTATAAAGTATTGGTTTATACTCAATCACAAAACGCCAATATAATTGATTCAGAATTACAGATGAAAGCGGGTCAAATTGTAAATCAAAAAATGCAAGGACAAATTAAACCAGGAGAGACTCGTGGATTCAAATTAAAGGGGTCATTTATCCCACTGGACGAAGTTTCATATATGGTTGATGAAAATGGTCGCACCACATATTATTCGGCTAAATTAATCGAATTTACACCATCTAAATAAAACAAATGAAATTTCAGAATTTAATAGAATCTTTATTGTTAGAATTAACTGGAGATGAGATATATCAAAAGTATTATAGTAAAATACCATATGATACATTTAAATCAATAGTTGCCGCTGACCCACAATCTAAAATTGAAAACGAGAAAGTAACTCGAATCGGTAAGTATGGTAAGCTTTTAATATCAATGTACCAAAAAGGTGGATTACAATTAGAAGATTTAGAAAAGGCTTCGGAATATCTTGGATACGTTTATTCTCACAATGTTGCGGTTGACATAAAACAAATTAACGAATTAGGTGATTTATATAATTTGGTGTCTCAATTTATTGTAAAAGACAAATTAGATTTACCATCAATATTGGCGGCATTAAAACAAAACGAAGATTATAAATTTTTATATGATGGTAATGATTGGTTAATTTTCCAACCATTAACAGAAAAGGGTTCGGCTTATTTAGGGTACAACACAGAATGGTGTACTGCGTGGGGTGAACATAGTACAAACAAAAAACACAAAGAACGTGGTTGTTTATTTAAAAAACATCACAATCAAGGACCTTTATATATTATTATCAATAAAAATAATAATGACGAGAAGTACCAATTTCATTTTGAGTCTAAACAATACATGGACAAAGATGATAGAAGGGTAAACACAGAAAATTTCTTAAAACAAAGACAAGAATTAATGGGATATTTTTTCCCGTCATTCACAAGAGAAGTTTCAAAAGAAGACATTCAAAATGAATTAAAAAGATTGGACGTATTATCGGATGAAGATGGAACAACTTTGATTAAAAAATCAATTGGGGTTGTAAACAATAGAATTGCAAATGCACTATTATCGGATGATAATGATATGTTGAACGAACTAATCACAACTGATGGGGAAATTTCATCATACATTTATAAGGGTAGATTGGTTATTGAAACCGAAGGTTTTGAGCAAGATGCAATAGATGCCGGAAATACATTGACATATTACGATTATGAAGCAAATAACGGGTCAGATTGGGTTCGTGAAGATATCAACAATTTAGAACCCGATATTATGGATGAAATGATGTTAACCTATTTTGAAAGTTTTTACAATGAAAAAACATCGGAAATAAATCGTGGATTGGGGGTACATAATTTTGATCAGTTTATGAATGATTTTTTTACTTTATTTAGACATAATGAAAATCTTGTTGAATGGTTTGAGGATAAAATTTTAGATATATCAGTTGATGATTATGAAACTGAAAACGCCAATATGTCAAATAATATTAGAGATGTTATGGATTTTGTTTCTGATCGTGAGTTACATATTAGTATTCCTAAATTTGTAACTTTTTTAGTAACAAAAGGTATCGATGAAATATCCGATTCAACTAATCACCTTTGGGATGTTATTGACAAATTTATATGGGAGAATGACATACCTTTAGAGTTTGAGGCACAATATACGTCATTGAATACCCCAAAATTTGCGGGTGACCCATATGGTATTGACAAATACACCGTTGAATTTTTTGAAAACATAATTGAGAATCCGGAAGATAATAGTAAATGTGCCGAATATAGAAAACAATTCTACGATATTGTTAAAAAATATTTTAATAACGGAACCGTATATAAAAACGACCATGTCACCGTAATATTAAAATCCATGGAGGTTAATTGTCAGGATGGAACTGTACGGGTTAGATATACCAACAATGATACGGGTGAATCATTTGGTTTAGAAAAAGGTAAGGACAATGTTAAAATTGATAATTTGGTGTCGTTAATGACAAATTATAAACTATTTGAATCAATTTATATACCACCAAAGATAATTAGAGGTTAAATCAATTATTAACGATATTTATATAAAAACACACAAATGGCAACCAAAATCAGAATCACAGAATCTCAACTTAAAAACTTGATTAAAAACAAAAAATCAACTAAACAAGTTGAACCATCAAAGGTTGATGATAAACCTGTTGTTAGTGAATCAATTCAAAAAATAAAATCAGATTTTAAAAGATATTTGTAATTAGATTAAATTTCTAATTATCTTTTTAACTGCCTGAACAGAAGTCCATTCTATTTTATCGTCAGTTCTATCATCGAAAAATTCAGAACCTCTCATGAAGATTGGTGCTAATCTATCGTCAATTTCCGATATCAAAGTCTCCCCAAGTTCGACACTTCCATTTTCACTGTAGTGTAAATCATTTACTTTACCGTTGGTTTCTTCTTTAATAGTTTCATATTCCTTGAATGGAATCATTCGTCTAAAACAATCACCTTGGTAATCCTCATTTGCGTACCAAAGAATTCTTAATTCTCTTTGAATTTCTGACATTTTTTTATCTCCAAGACCCTCACTATTAATTAAAACAATTTTCATACCATCCTCCGCGGATTTACGTACCTCGCTTAGGTTGTTATGTTTTGATAAATCAACAAACATATCACAATCGTTTGTAACCATTTTTTTAACATCGTCAGGTGCTTTGTTCCAATTCACAAAGTTGACACATTGTTTTAATTTTAAAACGGATTCAGTAAATAATTTTTCAGGTATAGAGTTTGTTGGTTTAACCCAAGTCCAATGTAAAACTATTTGAGTTTTTAGAATTTCAGATATAATTTTCATATAGTCAGTGACCTCACTCCAATATACTGAATAGTTTTCTCTATTAATACCAATCTGTTCCGTGGTACTAATATCAACTTCATCGTTTTGTTTAGGGTGACCCGCAAACGGTATAATGTTTACAAAACTATTAAGGTCATTTGCAATAACAAAACGACTTATCGATGTCCAACCAAAAATAACAATATCATTAGGTCTTATTGATTTGTAACTCTCAATAAATTTTCTAAAAATTGTAGAATTTGAAACTCCGTTAAATCCCCAATTAACGACTTCACAATCATAATATTCAGAAAGTACATCGGTAAAGTGTTTTGGCACCTCACCTTTATATTCTAAATATTTTTTAAACCATTCACTTTGACCTAATCTATGACCCTCAAATGAATGTGTAAATGAATCTCCTAAAACGTAAATTTTTGGTTTTATTTTTTCAGTAATGTATTTTATTGCTTCTTTACTAAATTCTAAATTACCAAAATATCCTGGGTGGGTATCATCTGTAAAACCTTCGGTTTCGTCTTTGATTGTTAATTTTTTATGTGCACAATAATGATTTATTGACATACAATCTTTTGTCAAACATAAACGTCTATCAATGTTTAGTTTATCATAAATTTCACTAAATGGTCCACACATAGACTCACTTTCAAACACATAGAAGTAATCGATATTGTTTTGTTCTAAAAAACTAAAAAGACCAATTAATTCACCAATCATTTTTTGAGTGTAAACAATTGGGTCGTGATATTTTTTTATGTAGTTCTCAATATCATTTTGTATCTCACCTTCAAATTCCTTGTGGTGATATTTTTGATCGGATGGTGAAATTCTTTCATTTACCGCACAGTGTGTTAAACCACCTTCAGCAGTATAACCAACGTTAACAATTAAATGGTCTTTGATTTTATTACAATACATGTCAACACGATGTATTGGGTCTGTGATTTCAAAAAGAAATAAAGTTTTTCTTGCAACTTCAATTCCATATTTTTTAATGTAATCGTAAGTACGTCTAACCAATCTTGGTGCACCTGAACCTGATTGAGCATCATGAACTAATTTACAACCAAAATGGTCAGCAATATACTTTGGATAAGTTACATCTTTTTCATTATCCCATTCCACACCATATTTTTCTTTATAGTATTTCTTGATTGTATTGTGTTCTAACCCACCACCCGCAGATAATGACGAACCGTTAGCGTAAATAATATCAAACTTCTTCCACTTCATTTAATTAACTATATTTTTCTTCAAGATATTTTATCAAAACTTCGGAGTATTTTTTATGACCAAAGTAACCCGGATGACAATCTTGTGTTATCCCCGGCAACTCGTCTAAAATTCTCATATTTTTTTGGGTGGTATATTCATGTGCAGAAAACGCACCATCAATTTCAACCACTCTATCACCATAAAGGTCTTTAAAATTACCCAAATAGTGTCTATCATCCATAAGGACAAGATATTCTATGTTGTTTTTTTCAAAGAAACTAAACAGTCCAATCATCTCACACTGAATCTTTAATTGATAAACCATTGGGTCATGGTAATTTTGTAATATGTGTGAGATATCGTCTTTTATTTCATTTTCAAAATAATTTAATTCGTACTTTCTTTCCGTCTGTGACCAATTTTCAACAACGTCAAAATATTTGAATGTTCCATCATCATTATAGACAACATTGACAACAACATAGTCATTAATCTTTTTACAGAAAATTTCCACTCGATTAATTGAATTATTAATTTGTAATATGAATAATGTATTTTTTACATTTTCAACACCAACTTTATTAATATACTCAAATGTTTTTCTAACTAATCTTGGTGACCCCGAACCTTGCGTTGAGTCATCAATTCTTTTGATATTAAAATAATTTGATATGTATTTTGAGTAGGTTACATCTCTTTCACTTTTCCATTCAACCCCATGTAATCGTTTGTATTCATCTTTAATCATGAATTCACTTAACCCACCACCTGCGGTATGTGAACATCCATTGATGTAGATAGTATCAAAATTCTTTAGTCCCATATAAAATTAAATATAACTCAAATATTTATAATAAACAAGAAATCTGTATGAAAATTGTTTTGACTGAAGGTCAATTAAATACACTTAAAAAGTCCGTTGAGAGGGGGGAAATACATTGTTCCAAATGTGGTTGGGAATGGGATTTGTCTGATGGTGGTAAAGATTCACATACTTGTCATAAGTGTGGTCACGTAAATAAGGAAATAAAAGAAAATAATGAATAATTTATTAAACCTCGTACTATCGAGGTTTTTTTTATGCTTATGAGAAACACATGCGAACACAAAGGATGTAATCATCTATCTGAAAAAAAAGAAACCTATAAGGTTTTAGATAATGACTTTAACATGTATTCATTTAAAGTCTCATTATGTAATAAATGTTATGAACAAATTCACGAGATAAAGGAAAAGATGGTTGGTGATTTTTCAGTATTTTTCTCTTCACCAATTAAAAAAAGATACTATTAAAAAAGGGAACCGAAGTTCCCTTTTTTTATTTTCCGAATTTGTAATCGTCTTTATTGATAGGTTTAAAACTTTGTTTTTCCATATCTCTCATTTTTTCTAAACGTCTTTCTTTCGCAAGTTCTCGTGCAATTCTTTTTTCTTCTCTATCTGCCATTAATGCCTTTTTTTCTGCCCACGATAATTTGTTTTCGTGGTCATATTTGGTTTTTTTGATTTTTGGCCATTTAAGTGGTTTATCTTTATTAACGTCAGCTAATGTTTTATAATCTGAATTTGGGTCTGGCGTACCATATTTTCTTAAAAATTCATCACCCACATTTTTAGGTAATTTAGGATCACCATCATAAGCTCCTGAACCAGCAATATCAAAATGTTTACTTCCTTTATAACCCATATCTTTTGATGGTTCGTGGATATGAAGTCTTTTATCTCTTGGTAAATTTCTTTTAGCAACAGATAAATCGTGTAAATCTTCATACTCATCAGGATCACTAAATTCTGAACTGAATTCTCTATCACTGTCCATGTCATCTAAATCGTAATCATATTCACCTCTACCGTGATATAAATTACGTAATTCATTTTCCTCATCGTCAGTATCGATTTGCTCCAAAATCATACGACTAATCAATCTTAATTGACTTTCTTTAATAATAATTTTCATACAAATAAATATACGAATTATATATAAATGGTATGAAAATTTAAATTTCGTAAAGAGTATTTATATAATAAACACAAAACAAATAAAGATATGTTACTAAAATTAGGATCTGAAGGAGAAGATGTAAAAAAACTCCAAGTAAAATTGGGTGTGGACCCAATAGGTAAATTTGGACCGAAAACAGAAGCTGCCGTTAAAGCTTGGCAATCTGCAAACGGATTAACTGCCGACGGTATTGTTGGTGATGGTACTTGGGGTAAATTGTTTGCTGAAGGTACTGTTAGTGCACCAACAGTTATCACTGAACCTGCACCTGTTGCAAGTGTTGGTGGTTTAAAATTGGAAAGATTAAAGGGACATATTCCCGATGCTGTAATTAGACAAATTCCTGATACCGCGGCTAAATTCCAAATTAACACACCATTAAGACTAGCACACTTTTTAGCACAGTGTGGTCACGAGTCAGGTGGTTTTAGATTAACAAAAGAGAATTTAAATTACTCGGCTAAAGGTTTAACAGGAACATTCAAGAAATATTTCCCAACCGAGGCTGCTGCTAAACCATACGAAAGACAACCGGCAAAAATTGCCAATAAAGTTTATGGAAACAGAATGGGCAACGGTCCCGAATCTTCAGGTGAAGGTGCTAAATTCTGTGGTCGTGGATATATCCAATTAACCGGTAAAGAAAACTATACCGCATTTGGTAAATCAATCAATGAAGACATATTATCAAATCCAGATAAAGTTGCGTCAGATTATGCGTTGTTATCTGCGGCTTGGTTCTTTAGTAAGAACGGATTACATAGAATGGCGGATGAAGGTGCTTCCGATACTGTTGTAACTAAAATCACAAAACGTGTGAATGGTGGGACAATTGGATTGGCTGATAGGATTAAACACTTTAAAGAATACTATTCTTTATTGGCATAAAAAAAGGGACTTAATGTCCCTTTTTTTTATTCTTCATTTATATCTTGTGCCTTATCGACCATCATTTCTGAAGCGTCGGTGGTAAATTTATCTTGAATGGCTTCCCAAGCGGACTTACTTAAAAAATATGAATCTATGTCAACCAAAGGTGTGATTGCAACAAAGTAATCGGTATTATTTCCCGCAGATTCTCCAAATTTATCTACATAGAATGTCTCTTTTGTTTTTGGATTTTCAATAACTTGCTCATCAAACTTAACATATGAAGGTTCATACGTATTACCATTTTTAGTTAACCAATCGGATGTTCTATTATCCCATAAACCGTATCTCTTGTAACCTGTTACATATAATATAATATTTTCATTAACTATACCAACACGTTCAGTATCAACTCTTAAATCTTTCATAAGATACTCACTTAATGATTTGATACCTTCATTTTTCTCCTTTTTAATCATCTCACTATTCAACAATTTACCCATACCACTTTTCTTTACTGCTCTCAATAATTCAAAATTTGAGAATCTATTTCTAAAATCGCCAGCGGGTGTTAATGTGATATATGATGCACGTAACTTATCGTCCATGTGTTCCCATGAACGAGGTTTTGTAATTTTTTGTAATTCGTCAATATATTGTTTTTTATATATTCTCGGCATACGACTGAATTCATATTGATCACCTTCTCTTTCTGTCATTGAACCAACCACACTTTTTATTTCCAACTCTTCATTACTATAAGGTAACGGTACCAATATGTCTTTAAAATCAGCTAATTGAGGGTATATATTAATTATTTCACCCCAAGTTTTTGTTATTTCACCAGGGTTTCTAATGTCAGTTACTTCATAACCTGTTGGGTGATTTGGTCTTGATATGATTTGTAAGGCACATAAATAATATTTTTTAGTGTCAATATCATCTGACGGTAATTTAGATTCATCTATAATAAAATAAAACGTTCCACCATCACCTCTATATGCTCCCCATCTATTTGATTGTCTTCTCCAAGTTATACACCACGCATGATGACCAGGTCTAATTAGATTCATCATTTTTTCCTCATACCAACCATATTTTATGGCATCGGCTTGATTCATTGGTTGATAAACTCTAAATCCTGGTAGATTAATTAATGCTGATGATTCGTCATACCAAAGTTTTTTAGAAATTTCGGCAGTCTCATCATTGTATTCTGTCTTTGTTAACAGTTCCCTTGTTTCAACATTATTAGCGTCATCCTCAACTTTTGATGTGTATTCGTCAACTAAAAATCTTAATTGTTCAATTGAATATTTTGTAATGTCTTTTAAATCACCTTCAAATTTACGTGCACCGTGACGACCATCAAAGTGACTTAAGAATGTATCAACGGGAGGTAATCCAGGTTTAAGACCTGATTGTATCTGTCTAAAACGTGTGTATAATTTATTTGTAATTTCATCGGCAAATTCGTCTCTACGAGGTGAATTTTGTAGTCCTGAATTAGAAAGTATTTTATCTATAATAGCTTTACTTGGACCGGGTTGTTCTAAAAGAATATCTGTGAACTTCATATTAGTATAAATATCCTATAAATATGATTTTTCAACATCAAAAACCGAACATTTAAACTGAAACATTATTGTCTATCTTAACGTAAGTTTTTTTCAAATGGTCAAGTTCTTCATTTACAGATTTTAACATTTTCTCAATCATCAATATTTTCATTAAACCATCCGCGTTTGAACTATCCACACTACCTAAAAGAATGGTTTTCATTAGATTTTCACTATCCAATTTTTGTTGTTTTTCTTTCTTTCGTTGGAAGTATTTGCGAGAATTTTCTCTGGTACAATCAATACAATAATTGCTATGTCCGTCTAAAACTACCTTGTTTTTGTAAAAATTTTCAATTGGTTTGATTGCTTTACAACCTGAACATTTCTTTTGCTCCATATTCTATTTGGTTTATTTACAACGCAAATATATGTATATTATAATAAATTACCAAATATTAAAAAAAATTATATGCCACAAGAATTGGTTATGAAAATGGGTTACTATTCAATATTTGTTAGTAAAACCCCGAGAACGACAAAATACATAGTTGATAGTGGTAAAACCATATACATTGAAAGATTTAAAAAAACCATAATAAACCCATATAGAGATGTAAAAGAATTTAAGTCATTAGATAAAGCTAAAGAATATGTTGGATTAAAGTTGGTTAAGACGTCACAAGATAAAAAGAAAAAACTAGCAAAAGTGCCAAAATCCCTTTATTTGGTTTTAATAAAAGAAGAGTCGACAGGAAAAACCTTTGTTAAAGTTGGAATCACTTCCAAAAGATTCATAATGAGAAGATTCAGTAAAGCATATGGGTATGAAGGTTATGTGGTTGAATCTATATTAAGAAGAATTGATACGCCCGAAGCTGAAAAATTAGAAAGTGATATCAAAGATAAACTAAATAAAAAAAGGTCTGTAAAAAAATACAGACCAATTTTAGAATCTTTTTCCGGTTATTCCGAATGTTTCGATTATTTGTGTTTGGAGGAGATCATTAACATTTTTGATTCACTAACTAAAAATCTTTAGTTTCCCGATGGTAATAAACTAAATGTAATAACCATACCCGGTTGAATTGCTTTAGGGTTATTCTTTAACAAATCATTACACAACATTAAATTTTCAATAGAATTTGCACCCATTTTTTCAACAATACCACTAACAGTATCACCAGGTTTTACTTGGTATAGGATATTACTGTGACTGAAATAATTGCTTTTTGGATTACTTAATCTATCAATCATTGATGGCGAAAAACCAAATTTAGTACCCGATGGAAATTTCTTTTTTGCTAATTGTTCTTTTATAGTTGGGTTATTGTAAACATAATCGTATCCCGATTGTTGTTCATTCATTTGCTCATTGAGTTGACTATCAATGATTTTTTTGATTTGATTTTCTGTGAAAATATATTTTTTCATATTATTTTGTTGTTCTTCTTTTTTTATGTAATTCTTCGTTTTCTTTAGTTAAATATTCAACTTTAACACTCAAAGCCGCAACTTCTTTAGTTAAACCCAATACCATTTTACGAAGTTCATCCTTTTCAGATGAGGATTGAACCAATAGTGCCTCTAATTTTGCGATACGATCTTTACAATCGTGTCTAATGAATTCATCATCTCTTTCTTTGGCCATGGCACGTTTTTCATAGTATCTCCAAGCTCCTGTACCACCTAATATTGAAATTGCGGTAATTAAAACCGTATAAATGTTTTCCATATTGTTATAAATAGTGTAATACAAAATAAAATTTACAACTTTCTTAAGTTAATTGGTACCACATCCCAAATAAATTTTTTACTGACAAATAGTCATCGAAAAATGAGGTCTTTTTTTATAATGATTCTTATTTATTTGTGTGTCGGGGGACATAAAATGAAAAGTGACAAAGGGAAGGTTTTATATTTTCCCTTTTTTTATGTATATTTTAGTATGAGCTTAATTATTAATTTCTTTGGTGGTCCAGGTATTGGAAAATCCACACAAGCATCCGGTTTATTTACTGAAATGAAAAAACAACATATGGATGTTGAATTAACCTATGAATTTCCTAAAGTAGTTGCGTGGGAAGAAAACTTTTCGGCGGTAAAAGACCAATTTTATATCACCGCAAATCAGCATAGGAATATTAGCAGATTGTACGGTAAGGTAAAATATATCATTGTAGATTCACCAATTATATTAGGATTGATTTACAAAGATAGATATAACGATAAACCCGAATATCCTGCAACGTTCTATGGTGATACATATGATACATTTATTTTAGACTTATTTAAAAAATACGATAACCTTAACATATTTCTTAATAGAAATGATGAGACATACGACCAAAATGGTAGATTCCAAAATTTAGACGAATCAAAAGAAATTGATACGGAAATTAAACAAAAACTAATAGATAATGATATTCCTTTTATTGAATTTAATGTTCACACTAACACGGCCATGGACATATTTAATTATATAAAAGAAAATAAAATATGAAAAAAGGATTATTATTGATTGCTATTCTTTTAATTAGTTTAGTAACAATTGCACAAGACGTTGTGGTCTTAAAACACACAAATTACACATCACATTACAGTAAATCAAAAAAATACCCTATAATGGTAGAGTGGTGGGAAACTAAAGCGAAAGTTGCTTGTGAAAAACCGTTGGCTAGAGTTGATAAATTTAGACCTGACCCATTGTTGGTTGCGGAAACTGATTTGGACCAAGATTATGTAAAAAGTGGGTTTGATAGAGGTCATTTAATGCCCGCAAAATCAAATCAATGTCAAACACCTGAAATACAAAATGAATGTTTTTATTTTAGTAACATGGCAGCACAATATCACAGATTAAATGCGGGGGATTGGAAGTCACTTGAAACATTAACAAGAGAATGGGCAGCATCACAAGACTCGGTTCACGTATGGGCTGGTAATGTCGGTGAATTAAAAAGAATAGGGAAAGTTGCGGTACCAACACAATGTTGGAAAGTTGTATATATTAAAAAATCAAATGAGTGGTTTTATTATTTGTTTAATAATGATTTATCAAATCCAGATGGCATCAATAATAACAAAGTATTAAAACAAGATATTGAAAAATTAACAGGATTAAAATTTAACTAATGTTTCCAAAAGAATTTATAACATACCAAGAGACACTATATTGGATATATAGAAAAGTAAAACATTCACAAGTAGTGGAAGGATCAGTACAAGATTTAAAAGAATTTTGGCACTGTGATATGGTTGTTAGAAATAGATTCAATAATGATGACACATTACTATTCTTGAGGGAAATAAGTGAGGCTAAAGTAGTTTCTTAATATCTCTTAAACACATTTTTGTGTACTTATCTTCGTTCCTTCGAGCTTGTTTCTCTAAAGGATGTTGGGAATAGTAATGTGTCTTTTCATAATTTCGATATTTTGTTCTCGATTGCAAATAATGTGTATATTCGTGGATTATCGTAGATACGATATCATAAATTGTTAAATTATTGGGGAGATATAATGTGATTTTGTTTCTCCAAAAACAATAGTTACCGTAAACTATACAATTTTTCATTTTTCTTGACCTTTCACTAACCTCAAAATCAAGTTTTGTGCGTTTTCTATCGTTTATTCCAAGATTGGCCTTACACCATTTTAATGTTTGTACAGCATAGTACCTTTTAGATCCTATGTCAATACTTCTAGCCATTTGTTGACTTATCTGTTTTTGATGTTCTTATTGTTCGTTTTGGTGGTTTTGTGAATTCATTAACCGCATCGAAATTATTGGATATATCTCTTAAAACTGCGGCAAATTCGTAGTTTTCAATCTCTTCGTTTTTCTTTAATAATACAATTACAAACGCCATCATCTCGTTATCAGTAAGTTTAGTACTTAAAGATACGGATTTTTTCATTAATTTATAAACCACATATAAAACACCCATCTTTTTTTCTTGCGGAAGATTAAAGTAGTTTTCCACACTAACATTTGATAGTATTGAATTGGTGACATTATCTAAAAATGATATAAATGAGGGATGATTTACGTTAACTTTCATGTCTTTTCGTTTATAAAATAAATACCTTATTAATAATTCTAAAATAAAAAAGGGGATAAAATTATTTCATCCCCCTTTATCTAAAATGATGAACAAAATTACTTAGCCCACTTACCTCTAATAACAATTTGAGCAATAATATTATATACAGATAAATCTTGATATGTATCTTCAACGGATTCTCCAACAGTATCTTGGTGCCCCAATAAAACCAATTGCTTCAATCTCTGAATCTTATCATTCATTCTGAACCAAAGTCCCGTTTGTGATAATTTAACCTCTTCAGGGGTCTCTAAACGAGTCCCAACCGATATATTATCGGGACCGTAATTTAATTGTTTCCTACAAAACACTTCATACTGTTCTTTTAGGATTTTTTTGAATTCTGCGGTTGTTTCTGGGTACTTTTCTTCACACATTTTAACCGGTGACAATTGAGTTGCTTTATCTTCTGACATATTTTATGTATTTTTTACTAATATAACTCATTTTATTTGTAATACAAAATATTTATATAAAAAGATATCAAAATGGCTTCAGACGCGTATAAAGAAATGCAGGCTTCAGGTGAAAAACATTCATCGGACATGCCAAAACACAAACAACTAATTAAAATGTTATCATTTAGAGTTGTTCCGGCTTATTACAAGGAAATTGAAAAGGTTGCAAATAAGAAAAAAATCTCAACTTCTAAATTAATTAGAAGTTATATCAAAGAAGGTATGAAAAGAGATAAAGAAATCACTAATCAAGAGGATCAAGACTTTAGAGTAGACTAATACCCATGGAAAAAAAATTAATTAACGAAAATATGGTCAAAGATATGGTTGCAAAACTATTATCTGAAGATATGTCCAAGGTTTCAAGACAGGATTTTAGTAGAGTTCAATTTAAAATCGAGGAATTACAAAATTCGTTGAATGAAACAGTAAAAGAATTACGAAAATTGAGTGATTCTATACCAACAGGACTAAAAGGTGTATCAAATGCGAGAATTAGTGGGATTTCGTCTAATTTATCAAGTGCACAGAAACTATTAGTACAATTAAAGGAAAAAGTTAGAACATATAAGAAAACATTATACTCACAATCAATAGAAGAGAAGAAAAAATAGGTGATTTAGACGATATTATCTAAATTATCCATATGTTTCTTACCTTCTTCGGTTAAAAAGAAAACTTCTTCGGTATTTTCATCTTCATAGGACTCAACGAGTCCTTTTTCTTTTAAATCGTACAGTATAGATCCCGAAATAAGCTCTTTTAGTAATTGGTCAAACTCCAAATCGGTAAATAAATCGTTTTCTTCATCAAATAATGTACCATTGATGAATTTATCAGTTAATATGTCTTTTATGTGTTTTTTGGCAAATGTTAAATTCTCAATTTCATAGTCTTTAAAGAATCCCGATTCACTTAATCCATTAATTATTCGTTCAGCCTCTTCAATTACAATTGGTTGGTATATTTTTGACATATTACAATCTTTATATCTAAAATATAAACAAAAAGGACAATAAAACAAAATAATATATTCAGTTTCTAATCATTTTTTCATATATTATGGTATAAATTATGATAAATGGGAAATAGAAAAATTTTTGTTCAAATTGCGTCTTATAGAGACCCACAATTATTACCAACATTAAGAGATTGTATTGAAAAGGCAAGTAAACCTGAAAAATTAGTATTTTCAATTGCTTGGCAACATTCACAAGAAGATGAGTGGGACAATTTAGATGAATTTAAAGGAGATAAACGATTTAGAATTGTTGATATTGACTATAAAGATTCTAAAGGTGCTTGTTGGGCAAGAAATCAATTACAACAAAATTATAAAAACGAAGAATATACATTACAATTAGATTCACATCATAGGTTTGTTGAAAATTGGGATGAGGAATTAATTAAAATGGTAAAACAACTTCAAAAAAAGGGACATAAAAAACCTTTATTAACTGGTTATGTTTCTTCGTTTGATCCTGATAATGATCCACAAGGTAGAACATTACAACCTTGGAAAATGAATTTTGATAGATTCATACCTGAAGGTGCGGTTTTCTTCTTACCGGCAACTATTGATGATTACAAAGAAAGGACTGAACCGATACCCGCAAGATTTTATTCTGCACACTTTGCCTTTACATTAGGTCAATTTTCAGTCGAAGTACAACACGACCCCGAATATTATTTTCACGGAGAAGAAATTTCAATTGCTGTAAGAGCATTTACACATGGTTATGATTTATTTCACCCACATAAAGTAATAGTGTGGCACGAATATACCCGTAAAGGTAGAACTAAACAATGGGATGACGATAAAGAATGGGTAACTAAAAACATCAATTCACACGTAAGGAATCGTAAGTTATTTGAAATGGATGGTTTAGTTAAAGACATTGATTTTGGTAAGTACGATTTTGGTACAGAAAGAACATTAGAAGATTATGAAAGATATAGTGGACTTTCATTTAAAAAACGTGCAGTTCAACAATATACATTATCAAATAACTTGGCACCAAATCCACCATTATATGGTGAAGATTTACAAAATTCATATTTACGAATTTTCAAACATTGTATTGATTTATCCTATGATAAAATACCGTTAGATGATTATGAATTTTTAGTTGTGGCGTTTCACAACGATAAAGATGAAACCGTATTTAGAAAAGATGCCGACCCTAATGAAATTAAATTAATAAGAAATGACCCTGATGGATATGGAAAAATTTGGAGGGAATTTGAAGCGGAGAAGAAACCTGTTTATTGGGTTGTGTGGCCATACAGTACATCTAAAGGTTGGTGTGAAAGAATAATTGGTCATTTATAATGAATAGATTAATATCACATAGGGGTAATATTAATGGACCAAATCCAAAAATGGAAAATAACCCCGAATATATTATATCGGCATTAAATTTAGGATTTGATGTGGAGATTGATATGTGGTGGGTTGATGGTAGAATTTATTTAGGACATGACGAACCCCAATATGAAGTAAACGATAAGTGGTTAGAAAATCGTATAGATAAATTATGGGTTCATTGTAAAAACTTTGATTTATTACCTTGGATTCAAAACACTTCTTTACATTATTTTTGGCACGAAAATGACCAATACACATTAACATCTAAAAACATCATATGGGCATATCCCGGCTCAAAATTAACTCATAATTCAATATGTGTGTTACCAGAAAGAAATAATATAGACAAATATATATTAGATGTGTGTTTAGGAGTTTGTTCCGATTACATAATAGATTTTTATGGTTAAGTTAATTATTTTTGATTTAGATGGTGTGTTGGTAGATGCAAAAGAAATACATTACAATACCTTAAACCAAGCACTTTGGGAAATTGGTAAAAGTGATAAATACGTAATTTCAGAAGCTGACCATTTATCAACTTATGACGGTTTAAAAACTAATCAAAAATTAGAACTCCTCACCCAACTCAAAGGACTACATCCAAACACATACGAAACCGTTTGGAATAGAAAACAAAAACTTACAATCGATGTTATTTCAAAATTACAACTTGATTTGAATAAAATTGAATTGTTTAAAGAATTGAGAGATAGGGGTTACAAATTGGCGGTGGCATCAAACTCAATTAGACGTTCTGTATTGGTAATGTTAGCGAAGATAGGTATAATTGAGTATATGGATTTAATCATCTCCAATGAGGATGTAAAGAACTCTAAACCACATCCCGAAATGTATTGGAAGACCATGAGTATGATGGAGTGTTTACCTGAAGAAACACTAATTGTGGAAGATTCTCCTCATGGATTACTTGCCGCAAGTAGAAGTAGAGCAAATGTGTTAAGAGTAGATAATCCAAAAGATTTAACGATAGAAAAAATAGAAGATAAATTAAAAGAAAATAAACATATGAGTATTCCAAAATGGCAAGGTGGCAAGATGAATGTTCTTATTCCAATGGCAGGTGCTGGAAGTAGATTTCAACAAGCGGGTTATACGTTTCCAAAACCATTGATTGATGTAGATGGTAAACCCATGATTCAAGTAGTTACGGATAATCTTAACATCGACGCAACTTTTATATATGTTGTTCAAAAAGAACATAGAGAGAAATATAATTTGGATACTCTTTTAAATCTAATCACACCTAATTGTAAAATTGTTGAGGTTGATGGTGTTACCGAAGGTGCCGCAAGTACGACTCTTTTAGCAAAAGAATATATTGATAATGATGAACCATTAGTTATGGCAAACTCGGATCAATTTATAGAATGGGATAGTAATGAGTTCATGTATAAAATGATTGAACAAAAAGTTGATGGTGGCATAATAACATTTCAATCGACACATCCAAAATGGTCATTTGTTAAATTAAAAAATGGTTATATATGTGAAGTTGCGGAAAAGAAACCAATTTCAGATATCGCAACTGTCGGTGTTTATTATTGGGCTAAAGGTTCTGATTATGTAAAATATGCAGAACAAATGATTGAAAAAAACATACGAGTAAACAATGAATTTTATGTTTGTCCAGTGTTCAATGAGGCAATTAGTGATGGTAAAAAAATTAAGGCATTCCATATTGAAAAAATGTGGGGGTTGGGGACACCGGAGGATTTAAAGACATTTTTAGAAAAATATAAAAAATAATATGGAGGACATCTGTTTTAATGTATACACAAATGAGGAATATTTTAATATTAACTATATTACAATTCCAAATTTAAAAAGAAACACAAGTGAACTTAATTGGAAAATTAATCTAATATCGAATAAGTTTCCAGAACATGAAAAGTTCGATGATGTAAATTATATTGAATCAAACATTACATTTCAAAATGATGGTGGTCATTATAGAAACACTATGTTATATGCGTTAAATGAAATGACTGAAAAATATATCATTTTTATGTGTGATGATTATATAATAAAATCCCCATTAAAATTTGAAAGGTTTAAAAATTTACCTAAAATGATGGATGAGTTAGATGCCGACTTTGTGACATTATCTACTCAAAATCATATGAGTAATTTTATTCCTAATTGGAATAAACCAAATATTGATATGTTAAAATATGGGTTTCCTGAAAATTGTATATATGAAATGGATGATACATATAGACACTTATATTCAGTACAGCCATGTATTTGGAAGAGAGAATCTTTAATCGAATTATTAAATCATAATAAACGACTATCCTTACATGATTTGGATAATACGAACATTGTAAATAAAAGGGGTGAGTTTAGACAAATGGACGGATCGGTTTTTTATGAAAAAATAGATGGTTGGTTTGACTATGAATTTAAAAACTATTGCTTTCATTTACCACCAATTTCATTTCACTTGGATGAAAGAAATGTGGATTCTGATTTTTTATTAATAGAATATGCAGAAGTGATTAGACACGGTAAAATAGTTGAATCAAAAACAAATTCTAAAGATTATTTTTTAAATCTATTAGAAAACGAATATAAACAAATAAGAAGTAAATTAAATAATTTTTTTTAAAATGAATGTATGTTTTGTAACATTAAGTCTTGGTGAAAATTACACCAGAGACTATACGGTAAGATTAATAAATGATGTGTTAAACAGAACACAACATTCGATATACATTACAACCGATTGTAAAAGTACAATTACTGATGTGTATGGTGAAAATGAAAGAATACACATTAAAGAAATAACTAGAGATAATTTAACAATCAGATTAAATACGGATTGGGGAAGGGGATACGCAACCGATTTTAATTTTAATATGCGTTATATGTGTTTAGAACCGGTAAAAGATTTACCAGATACTGCAGTTATTTTTACGGATTGTGATAATTCATTAGATTGGTGGGATGAAGAAATCGTACAAGAAGAAATTAGAAAAATGGGTGTACATGGTTTTGATTTTTTGGCGCCAAGAAATAGTCTCACATTACGTCAATTTTTAAAAAATTACAATCAAGTAAAAGACACCAATCCGCAAGATGGAATATTTTGGCACAAACTATTCAATTTTGATTTAATAGATAATCCAAAACCTGAATGGGATGAGGCACCATTGCCGGCAGAATATTTACTAATCTTTTTAAACGATGGTGTGAAATTAAATAAATTTTATAACCAATGGAAAGAAATGCACGACTATTTGGTTGAACGCAATAAAACATACGGAACATGGGCTGAAGGTTTTGAAATTGGGGTATCATCATTAGTTGCGGGATTTGTACCTTATGATATTAATTGGCACCATTATGTGTGGGGTAAAGCAATTACCGCAAACGGTTATAAAGTTGGTCATAAAACAGAGTCATAATGAATTTAAGTTTTACAATTGAACCTCTTTTTTGTGGGTGGTCAGTTCAACAAATTTTAAACAAGTATACAAATTGGTTTATTGAGAATCATCCACAACACAATGTGGAAATTATTGATACATCCAAACTATTGAAAAGTAATCCTTCGGGAATATATTCACCACATTTATTGACAATAAGAAACACCGAAAATAAAAAATATATGGTAGTTTCTTATTGGGATAAGGCGATGGAATTAACGTGGGAAGGTAATGGTTGGGATTTTGAAAATTGTGTTGACATCGTTACCTCATCCGGTGTTAATCCACATGTTACAGCAACACCTGGTTCATATTCTACATATTCGTTAGAATTACAAAATCAAGCAAATGAAATAAGAAAACCTTTCAGTCAAAAACAAGATAATGAGTTATTATTTAGAGGTTATTTGTATAATGAACGACTTGGAATGAGTAAGTTATCTCCGTCATCAATTACAAACGAAAAAATACCAAGTGATGAGTACCTTATTGAATTAAATAATGGTAGATTTGGTTTTAGTTTAAATGGTGCAGCTGAAATATGTAATAGAGATATTGAGATATTATCAGTTGGAACTGTACTGTTTAGACCAATATTGTATCAAAAGTTTCATAATCCATTAATACCTGATTACCATTATATTGGGTTTGAAGTTGCTAATGATTATGAAACACAATGGAAAATAATTGTTGATAAATTTAATGAGGTACGAAACAATTATGAATTTTTAGAAAGAGTTGCAAATAATGGGTTACAATGGTATTACGAAAACGGTACAATTGACTCAAATGTTGAAATATTAAAGAAAGTAATAAACATAGATAAATTAAATTAGTATGCCAGGAAGTTGGGGTTATTTTAGACATGATATTAAAGAGTACTTAACAAAGAATTTTGATTCTAACAGTACAATATTAGATGTAGGTTGTGGTCAGGGTGATTATGCTGATATGTTAACAGATTATTTTGGGAAATTTGATGCTGTTGAAATTTTTGAACCTTATATCGAACAATTCAATTTAAAAGAAAGATATAATAACGTGTATAATGTTAATATATTGGATTTTGATTTTGAACATTATGATATCATCATAATGGGAGATATATTGGAGCACTTATCGAGAGAAGATGCGGTAACGTTAATTGATAAATTAAAAGATAAATGTAACGAGTTAATGATTGTTGTACCGTATTATTTACCACAAGATACGGTTAATGATAACATCTATGAACGTCACCTACAACCAGACATTGATGATGAAATAATGGAAAAATATTTTCCGTCATTAGAGTTGTTAAATTATAATGGGAAAGAATTTAAATTAAGAATTGATGTTGGTGAAGATGTGTATTATTATTGTACGTTCGTAAAAAGAAAAGGTGAGATAAAAGAAATATATACGGAACCAACAGAAAAAGTTATATTAACAATGACAACGTTACCCGACAGATTATTAAATATGGAACATATTTTAGATCGGTTAACTACACTATCATATAAGAATTATGAAATTCATCTTAATTTACCATTTGTTTATTTGAAGAAAAATATGGAATATGTTATTCCCAATTTCTTATCAAAATATGATTCAAAAATATTAAAAATTTATAGGACTGACGATTTAGGTCCAATAACTAAAATTTTACCAACCATAGAAAGAATTGATAATCCTGAAACCGTAATTATTACGGTTGATGATGACTTAAATTATATGGATGGGTTTATCGAGTATCATTTAGAAAAAAGAAAACAATATCCCAATTCCGCAATTGGATTTGCGGGTATCGGGTCATTAAATCAGACTTGTCATTTTTGTACCACAGTAGATAAAGATGTGAGAGTTAAACTTTTAGAGGGATATAAAACAGTATCATATAAACGTAAGTTTTTTCAAAGTGATTTTAAAGAATTTTCAAAAGGTAGTTGGAACGATGATATCATTATTTCAGCATATATGGGGAAAAACTATGTTGAGAAGATTGTAGTTAATTACAATCTTGATACAGATTTTAGTGCAAGAGTTGAATCATTTCCAGTAATTGGTCACTCGGCAAATGAGCAAGGTGGGTGTTGGTTATATAGAAATGACGCAACAATTAATGATAATCATGAAATGTTCCATAATTTAGGTTATTTAGAAAGATAATATGAGTAAAGCAACAATTGTTACGGGAATATGGGATATTAAAAGAGGTGAATTGACTGAAGGTTGGAGTCGCCCATTTGAACATTACCTAAAACATTTTGAAAAATTATTAAAAACTGAAGATAACATGATTATCTTCATCGAAGAACAATATAGAAGTTTTGTTGAAGAAAGACGTAAATCTGAAAATACTCATATAATTGTGAGGGAGTTAGATTGGTTTAAAAACAATGGGGATTTATATGACAAAATCCAAAAAATAAGATTAAATGAGGAATGGTATAATCAATCTGGTTGGTTACCTGAAAGTACACAGGCAAAATTGGAATTATACAATCCTTTGGTGATGTCTAAAATGTTTTTGTTAAATGATGCATCTATATTAGATCCATTTGATTCAAGTCATTTAATTTGGGTTGATGGTGCATTATCTAACACGGTACATGACGGTTATTTTTGGAAAGATAGGGTTATGGATAAAATTCCAAAATACTTTAACAAATTTAGTTTTGTTTGTTTTCCATATGGTGGTAAAGTTGAGATACACGGATTCAAATATGATGAAATGTGTAATTATTCAGATTCACCGGTTGATAGAGTGGCAAGAGGAGGTATTTTTGGAGGACCAAAACATATGATATCTCAAATTAATAATATGTATTATTCATTATTAAGTGAAACACTTTCAAGGGGATTAATGGGAACCGAAGAAAGTATTTTTACTATAATGACATACAAGTATCCTGAATTAATACAATATTATGATATAAGTGAAAATGGATTATTAGCACCATTTTTTGAAAATTTAAAAAATGATACATTAATAGTAAAACACGAAAAAAATGAACTTAATAAATTAAATAAGGATAATGTTGCGTTGTATGTTTTGACATATAATTCACCAAATCAATTTGAAACATTGTGTAAATCATTTGAACAATATGATAATAATTTTTTAGATAAACCAAAAAAATATTTAATCAATAATTCTTTAGACCACTCAACAGATGACGAATATTCACGTTTATGTGAAAAATATAACTTTGAAGAGATTAAAAAAGATAACATTGGAATTTGTGGTGGTAGACAATTTATTGCGGAACATTCGGATAAGAACGATTTCGATTACCATTTCTTTTTTGAGGATGATATGTTTTTTTATGTTGGGGATAGTCACTTTTGTAGAAATGGTTTTAGGAGAAAGATAAAAGATTTTTATAACATTATGATGGATATCATTTGGAATGAAAATTTTGATTTTTTAAAATGGAACTTTAGTGAATTTTTTGGTGACAACACAAAACAGTGGGCGTGGCACAATGTACCATCAAATGTTAGGTCAAATTTATTTCCTGAAAATCCGGTAAAAACAACAAATGACGTAAACGCAGCACCATTTTTAAATTTTAAAAATATTAAATCGTACCGAGAAGTACCGTACGCCACAGGTGAAATATATTACTGCAATTGGCCACAAGTTGTGTCAAAGAACGGAAATAAAAAGATGTTTTTAGAAACCACTTGGAGTCACCCATATGAACAAACTTGGATGTCTCACATATATCAAGAAACGGTTAAAGGTAATATGTCTATGGGTATATTATTAGCAACACCAACCGAACATAATAGGTTTGAATTTTATCCAGGTGAAGAGAGAAGAGAGAACTAACAAAAAAACCTCCATTAGGAGGTTTTCTTTTTTTCGTCAGGTTTTTGTAATCCTTTTTTCAGTTCTTCTTTTTTACTGTTGTCAACTTTAACTGCTGATTTGTGTTTTTCGAGAATTTTCTTTTTCTCTTCTTCACTCATGTTAAATACGTTCATATTATATTGTTGTTTTATTCATTATTTTTATTGATTCCTCTTTTTTTGATTTAATGACTGAACATTTTTCATATTCCTCCCTTTCTTCATAGATAAACATTATGGCATCTAATATTTCAATATAAAGATGTAAATCATTGTCATATGACAAGATGGTACAATTCATATTATAGTCAATTAATACATCATTGTCAACAGATGTTAAAAAATTGTATATCATTTTTAACTCATCCTCATCGTAATTACCCACATTTAACACTCTTGTTGCTTGAAGCAAAAAATTAACTGTCATATTCATAAATACAAATTATTCCTTATCTCTAATTAATTTATCTAATTTCCTAAAACATTCAAGAAACCCATCAACTTCAGTTTCCTCTCTTGTTGTTTTAGAGTCCTGTGTTGGTCCAAATACGACACCATTATGTAAAGATATACAAAATACCCATTGTTTAGGATTGTACATCTCTACGGTCAAATATACCCCCTCCTTATCGAAAAATTGATATAACTTTTTGGTATCATAAAATTCCAAAGTCGACAAACTAATGACCCCGACATTCGGGAACATAATATCCGTAAATCTTTTAAACGATTTCGGGTACAAATATTCTATAGTGTACCAATCCATAATTCTAATTATAACACTTTTTATTTGAATTTGTATGTAAACACGTCAGATTTTTTGATTTTGCGGAAAAATGTAATAATTATTGAAAGTTTACCATGAATATAATCGAATACTATTACAATGACGACACACGGAGACTTTATGTTGAGTTTTCAACTAAAGAGGATGGTGATTTGTATTATCGTGAATTAGAATTGGGGTTTGATGATGTTGAATACTATTCCCCCGAAATAATTGAGGAAGAAGACTTGGAAAATATCGATGAAGAGTTTATAATTGAATTGATAAATCAATATATTAAAGAAAACGATTTACCAGAAGAAAAAAGTTTGTAATATTTATAACTATGGGATTTTTAAATGATGATAAGAAAAGTAAGTTGAACGAGTTTGTTAAATTCGTTAAAGAACAGTTAGGTTTAGACACTGTTCCAACTATTTCTATACAAAACCACAGAAATGGTCTTAAAACGACCGCAAACTACGACTATACCAAAGAAAATAAAGTAATTAAGGTTTGCATGAAGAATCGTGCGTTAGTGGACGTTATGAGAAGTATTGCACACGAACTCGTGCATCACAAACAATTTGAACAAGGCCGTCTTAAAGTACAACCACCAGATATTGGAGGTGAAATAGAAGACGAGGCAAATGCAAAGGCCGGTCAATTCATCAAAATGTTCGCAAAAAAAGATTCCACTATCTACGACGAGTAGTTTATACTTTAACCAAAAAGGGGTATTTTTCTATATATCCATATCAGTTTCAAACATTTTTTTGGATATTTATCAATTATGGAATTAGTATTTACAAAAAAACTATTACAAGAAACCATTTCCAAAGAAATTGAGGAACAGGGTACAGATCCTGCCGCAGCACAACCCGAAGCGGGTACGTCAGATACACAAGCGGGTGGTCAAGGATATCCACAGGTTGGTAAATGGGAAAGTGGTGTGGGTAGAGAGGGTCCCGCAAATCAAATAGGTGTTACAAAATGGGCGGATGTTGTTGGTGCAAAACTAGTGAGAGGAAAGGCCAATCCGTTAAAGGAACAAGAAGTGGGGATGATGCCGGGTAGAACAACACAAATAGCACAAACATTAAATGCCCCCGAAATAGAAAGACAAAAGACACTTAATTATAATTTCAACAGTAATTTTATACCTTTTAAGACACCACACTCAACTCAAATAAAAGAGGGGACACATTTAATATTACCAAAAAGTGTAAACGGTAAAGAAACAACTTTTACAAAGTATAGGCATCCAATTGACCCTAAAGAAATATTTAAAAGTTGGATTGGAACACAATGGGATTCATATATACCTACACAAGAACAATTACAAGATATTTTACCAAACGATACATTAAGAAGTTTTACTGTGGATGGTATAAAATACACCGCATATTTAAAAAGAATTGATGATGACCCAATAACATGGCAATTTATGTGGTATTACAGTAAAGATAATAAACCATATAATCAAAATTTATATATAAAAACGGAACAAATACCTGAAAAATATAAATATAGTTTCATAAAAGAATGGGGTGAAGATATATTAATGGCAGCATCGTTATTATCGGCAATTTTCATACCGGGATTTGGTGGTATTGCATTAGGTGTGTTATTAGATTTAGGTGCAGCGGGTATAAAATTAGAAAAGGGAGATACGTGGGGTGCGGGAATTTGTTCAATATTGGCATTTTTACCTGTTATTGGTGAAATTGCAAATGTTGGTAGAGTTAGCACTAAAACCGCAGAAAGATTAGTTGGGGAAGTAAAGGATGTTAATTCATATAAAGAATTGGTGAATAAAATCAATTCTATGGGTAATACATCTGATGCGTACCTATTAAGACAACTATTACAAGATGATCCCCACAGAATTATAAATTTAATTGATAAGTTTTTGAATAAAAATTTATTAAATAAAATTACAACTAGAGGAGAGGCGTTAATTGTTGTAAAACACTTAAATGGGTTATTAAAATCGGGTAAAATTACAAAAGTATCTGCGGCAAAATGGTATAAACGATTGGGACTTAAAAAATTAGGATTTTATTTAGGTGGTGGTATCGGTATAATGTTAGGTGGGTCAGTTGCGGAATTGGCTTACGGAATTTACATAAACAGTAAGTTAACAAATTCAGAATATGGGTTAACAGAAAGTGAAAATGAGATGGTTAAAATCGCAGATAGTGCGTATAAATCAAATCCAGAATTATATAAGCAAAATATAGATCCTACGATTAATTCATACATAAATAAATACAAATTAAATCCAGAATTACTTATGGAAATAATGAATGGTATTCATAATGAATTCATCAAAAACCCAAATATTGACGCAAATAAAGTTGGAAAAGAAATTGAATCAACTCACTAATATTTATATACAATGAAACTTAACGAGCAAATTAATAAAATTAACGAAATAACAGGAATATTAACCGAGGCATTTTTAAATCCAGCTTGGGCAACCTCGTTATTTTCAAAAATTAGAGCAAAAGTAATACCTGATTACGTACAAACGGCATTTAAAGAATTAATTACTTCAGGTAAAATGGAATTAAATCCAAATAAAACAATAAGGGTACTTAATTATCCTTCATTTACCGTACAAGAACTTGAACTTCTTTTTAGGTCGAAAGAAGTGAGGGAAGCTTTAGAGGAATTTTTATCCCATTCGGGATATGACCTTAATAGTCCTGGATTTAGAAATGGATTACGTGCGTTAGAAGTGTCATCACCAGGTCACTCGTTTCCAAAAATTATCAATGCATATGAAAGTCAAGCATCTAAAATAATTAAACCTTCTGTAATGGATAACTTAATGAGATGGACGCCAGAAGCTATTAAAAAATGGTGGCAAGACCAAATTACAAGTGCGAGAATTTCACAGTACTGGTTAAGATATAAAACGGCATTAGGAAATGAACAAGATTTAAAAAGAAAATACATCGAGGTTTTACAAAGATATAATCAAAAATTAGTCCAAGGTGGGAATTACGATTTCACCGCTGAACAGAGAGAAATTGGTATTATACTATCACAAACAACTTCATTACGTAAAAAATTCTTAATGGAATTGTGGAGACAATGGAAAGATTTAATGCCTGCGGAAGTTAAGAAACACATATTAGATAAAGGATATTTCCAAGAAGATAAATTTGAAGAGGTAGTTAAATTTTTTGAACAGGTTGAACCACAAGCTAAAAAAATGCAACAAGATAAGGATCAATATGTGTCAAGATTTAAGGCTCTTTTAAAAATGTTTACACCTAATTTTAAAAGTGCCGAACGTCCATTTGCTAAATTTTTAAATAGATTTACAAGATTTATGACAACGTTGGACGCAAGATTAAAATACGAACATATAAAAAATATTGAATTAAGTGATAGTAAAGCAAATTATTATCTTGATAATATTAAAGATAGACTTTTTTCAATGACATTTATTTGGCCAATTGGTTACGGTATGTTAGAGTTAATCCAAGAAATGATGTCAAACACAACTTACGGTTTAACCGGTTTGGATGTTTCTTTTGGTGCTGAAAATCCATATCCAGGAAAAGATAAACCAGATGATTTTGCATTTATTGATGTTGCAAAAGAATCTATTTTTAGATACATAAAAGATCATTATCTAACGACCGACATTAAATTGACTGAAATGTTTTTATCTAATTCACCAATTGGTCACGCAATTTATGGATTTATGAAAAATCCAAATTCCGCAAAGAAAAGAGAGGCGGGTGAAATACTTGATACGGAATTTAATAGGAGAAGACAATCCACCATAGATACAATCAATAAAGCCCCAATACCTGAAGAAATTAAAAAAGACATATTAGATTCGGTACCGACACTTGACGAAATGAAAGGTGCACACCTTGATAGTGTTCAAGTTGAATATTAAAAATATTTATTAGATGCAAAATAACAGAGAAAAATTACATACCCAAATAGGTTCATACTTTAAAAAAAATAACGTTGTATTAACAAAAACACAATGGTTATTAACTTATTTTAAAGATGAGGCATCTGTAACTAATCTTTTTAATCACGTACAAACAGGTAAACAAAGAAATCCCACAAAATGGAACGTTGTACCCGAATCTGATCTTAAATCTTTTTTTAAGGCATACGCGTGTGATATTGTAACATCATCGTATTGTCAATCATCGGATTCAAACCCACAACCTAACCCACAACCTAATCCACCGGCGAATACAAACACAATCGGAGCCAAATTTCAATGTTTAGTTAATGATCCAATTTATGGTGGAATGGTTGAACCAATTGATGATACACACGTATTTTTCCATGAAGATAAAGTCAATGTAGAATATCATTTTTATTCAAACGGTAAGTTCAAATATGTTGATAAGGGAAATGGTCAATCACTTGATGGAAATTGGAGTTGTAAAGGTAATAACGGGTTCATCGCAAGAACAAGTGACGGATTCTATTTTGCAAGTAAAAATCCAGGTTGGAAAAGTACAAGTGTAAACGAAACGGTAATTAAAAAAATAGTTGATGATAATTTGAAATCATTACTAAAGTAAGATATTTATAAGAGAGTTTAATCGGTTTGGTCGCCATTAAACGATAATACTTATAAACGAAAAGGAGGTGTTCTAAATCTCGACAAAGGAGCTCTAAAGGCTCTTTTGTTCGTTAATTGACTTTCCCTTATTAAATAAAAAAACCCATCCGAAGATGGGTTTAGTAGTGGACCCGGAGGGAGTCGAACCCTCGTCCGAAACACTGACTAATAAATGGACTACACGTTTATTCTATTAGTTCTCAATAGACAAATAATTGGTTCCTATTTTGACATCGTTACCAATAACTGTGTCGAGTTCACTTAAGGTAGCACTCTGAACGAGACCTTTGACACTCTTGGGTGGTATCACACCTTAAGTACTTCTGTTCCTAGGTTATATGTACGTCGACCCGTGCGTAGTGCTAACTTGGTTAGGCTGCTACTTTAGAAGTTGCAAGTAAACCTGCAATTTCCATGTTGTTGTAAACGTTGCCGTCTAAAAATTTCCACCGTTAATTTAAGTCATAGATGAAGTCTGACTACGTGCCCATTTATCATTCGAATGCCCGTCAAATCCAGGCGAGCCCATATGTTAAAGAACTATGAAACAAATATAGATGAAAAAGGGTTAAAAACCTAATTTTAACCCCTAACACTTATATTTTTTTTTAAATTATTTCTTCTTTGTTGTTTTTTTGGCTGGTTTTGCGTCAGTTTTTGCTGCTGGTTTTCTACCCGCTTTTTTCTTAACAACCTCAACAATTTCTTTAACCTCTTCTGTAACTTCAGCAACTTCTTTTTTAACTTCAGTTTCTAATTGGTTTAATTGTGCGGTTTTTTCTGCGATTGAACCACCACCTAAAAGTTTTTTAATTAATTCAAAAATTTTCTTCATTTTTTTTTGTTTTTATATAAATATCCGTTTATTGTACTAAAATCAGTTAACCCTTAATGGGAAGTGTTTCTCATATAAAGCCTCAAAAAACAACTTATTTTTCTCCCATTGTTTGTTTACCATACCAATGGATTTATGTGTAACCATGATTTTGGTTGTCACACCAACTTTGATTCCGTCTAAATGATTGTCAACACAGAATGGTAAATCGTAGAAGTGAAACCCTGTAAATTCCTCATTAAATTTGTGTTTAATTCGACCTCTATGTACCATCATAAATAAACCATCCACAATAACAACTTGTTTAGGTGTTTCACCAAAGGATTGTTTTGAATAATGATTCACATGTCGTTTACCCTCATGTTCGTGTCCCACAACACCATACATAGACTCTCTATCTTGCCACCACATTCCACTCATTAAATTATCCGTACCTGCTAACCCAATAATACCATATTCGGGATTCTGTTCAAATAATTTAACAACCTTGGGTGTAATGTTAGGTGTTTCCAAAATAAGATCATCGTGCATAAAAACAATGATATCATTTTTTGCCTCTTCTAAACCAATATTATAAATTTCCGGTAGTGTTGATACACCGTCGTTTTCATAAATGTTTACTTCGGTTTTTGGATGTGAAAACATTTTTTCTACATGTTTCACATAATCGTCATCAATTTTACGTGTTGATATTACAACACTTATTGGTTGGTTATTCTTGGACATACGTTGCTATAATTTGACCATCATATTCGTTTAAGTCTACAATGATTGGTTTATTTGATGGTTGGTAACTTTCAGTACATGTTGAAGCATTAACGTATAGTGTGTCTTTAATTAAAGCGGCACCGTATGCTCCGTGGATATGACCAAACACATGTAATGATGGTTTAATTCTATTTTCTAATTGGTGTCTTAATATTTCACACCCAACATTCATATCACCTTGTCTCCAATTACTTACAAAATCTCTAATTTCGTGTGGTGGTCCGTGTGTGATTAATACGTCGGTATCTTCAGGAATCATATCCCATTTAGATTTAATTTCATCACCCATTCTTGGTAAGTTGAAAGCCCAATCATAAAAATTAGGCTGCCAAGGACTTCCGTAAATCTTAATGGGTCTTGAGAATTCTACCGATTCAATTGTCGTCTCGTTATCTTCTAGATAAACTACATTTTTATCAAATAGATTTTCACGCGACATTAATTTATTTAACCAATCATAATCACCTTTATGATGTGGTTCATTAATTCTTTCAAAACAAAAATCATGATTACCTGCAATGAAAATTTTCATGTCGAATCCTTCAATTGTGCCAAACCAATGAATAAAGTTTGTTACGTCTTTCTCACCACCCTTATTTGAAATATCACCAGAGTGTATTAACACATCACCTTTTGGAATTGGGTGTGTCATTAAATCGTGAAGACTGTGGGTGTCAGATATACAAACTATTCTCATAATATCAAATATAAGATATTATTTTGAAATATCAAAATGTATATTAAAAAATGTCAAAGACAATTGCTCCTCTAACTTTGTTTGTTGAACCGTTGTAAAAACTGTGAATAGTTTCACCAAATGAATATATTGAACCTTCCTCTAAATTAGATATTTCACAATTTGGTTCATTAACAAAATACTCGTTAAATTCATCAATATTATCAATTTCAGATAGTTTGGTGTTATAGATATTTGATTGGTTAAATTTGTTCTCTAATGATGTATTTTCGTAGGTGAAGAATCTTTCATTAGTATTGAATGTCAATACGTTACGATTCTTATCTGTAAAAATTGATCCATCGTCTTTAGTTAAAAATATGGATGCGTCGAAATGAAATTGAATATGTGTATTAGGTGGGAATAGTGTAAACCATATCGCCTTAACATCATAATTCTCTTTTAAATAATTTACTATTTCATCAACATTATTAATTATTTCATCGTCAGTTGTAAATCTGAACGCCGTTTTCATACAAGACTCTAATGGTGGAGTTAATGGGTCGGTTACATCACTATTTTCGTGATTATAAATTAACTGATGTTCAGTTGCGGTAACTTCGTTTGGATTATATTCGTAAACTGTTAAAAATTCAGAAATTGGTTTTACCAATTCTTTTACGTCTGCAATTTTTTTAATTTGACCCATATGCTTTATTGATAAATATCGAAAACAAGGATAAACCTAATCTTATTTGAACCATTATAAAAATTATGTGATGAATCATTAAAGGCATATATCGAATTACCATCCAATGATTTAATTTCATTTCCAGTTTCATTTATGAAAATTTGATTAAATTCATCAATCGGCATGGAGGTGATTTTTTTATTGTATTTTTTTTCTAAAATAAATAACGAATCACCCTGTCTTATTTCATAATTGAAAAATCTTGAATTTGAATTGAATGTTAAAACATATCTTTGATAGTCGTCAGTGTGAAATCTTAATCCATCATTTGGTGGGTACGCAACCGCCCATATGTAATGTATATTATATAATTCTTTTAGATATTGAATTACATTGTTTAAATCATCAATTAATTTTTGATCGTCAAATCTTTTTAATACACAATCTTCGGGTAACATAATAAACGAATTATTCTTATCGTTGTCACCAATACACATTATGGTTTCAAAAGTTCTATTAGGAAGTATTGTTGAGTCAAAATCATACCCGTCAAAAAAATTTGATATGTAATTCCCAACATTGTTTAATGTGGATATTTTCTTAATTGAACTCATATTAATAAATAAGCATAAAAAAAGTCAGAATTTCTCCTGACTAATTTCTTTGGGTCGAACGGTTTTTAATATCGCTCAAATTCCACCACTTTGTTTTACTAAACAAAGAAAAAAAAAGGCTGAGATTACACCATTTTGCGATTGACTTTAGAGACATTATCGGTTCTTCTCTTATCCACTACCTTTTGAGTAGTACCAATCAGTGACGGTCAATTAGATTAACCAATCCTTTAGTCGTTGAATACTCTTTTAATACTCATTACTCTTCGAGGTTGCCACCCCAATTAATCCTTGCGAGATTAGAGAACTTTCTCAAAAATCATGTTGGGCTTGGGACCCTTCATGGCCGAGAACCCCTCTCGACTGTGTAGTCACCTGTCTCCAACGACTGACGAGCACTTTTCCTTTATTTTTTGTAGTTGTTAAACCAAAATTAACAAAGTTTTTGGTATCCGAATGGGGAAAGTAGTGGCCCGTCTGCCAGCCAAGCCACCTTTTGAGCGACTCGATACTAAACTACTCTCTATGACATCCCTGCCATCATATTTTTGGACTCCTTCGAGACAAAACCCTTGGTAGAGTTTCATCAAGGATGATAACGACACCACTCGTACATCACCATACCTTTCGGTTTTAAGATTCCCATCATATTGAATCACACAATTGTAAGATTGGAGGTCCTACTTCTTGTAATAATTCTACAGATTATTCTTATCGGTGTTCCCACCTCAACCAAACAACTCGGATTGCTTGGTCACCCAACCATTTCGCTACGGAGTTACCCTCACTACTTCAGGTCAAATGATATTCTGCTTGCCTACTCGAGTTCCATTGCTGAAACCGCAAAACGCATAACCAAACGTTTCACTTTATCCCACTTTCGTGGTTTATTTTAATCGACCATAGGCGGCCAATTTTTTTTTCTGTGGATATGACGTATGCTCGTTTTTGGTTACCCGTAAACTCACGGTTCTCCCACAGAAAAATATTTTTAATTCAAAGAACTTCTCTTTTTTATTAGAAACCTTTGTTCCTAATTCTTTTACAAATATACGATTACTTTTTTAAAAAACAAACGATTATGTAAAATTATTTTTTATTTTTTTTCTTAACTTCATAAGATCCACCCATATCGTGTTGAATCTCAACAACTTCTACTTTCTTTTTTCGAGAAAGTTTCCATTCAGATTTTGGAATAAATTTCCAAATACCTGTTTTAACTTTTTCATCAGCTTCTTTATCTTCGACTCTGCGAATCTCGTCTAACTTATAAGACTTTGTTTCTTTAATTACTTTAATACACTTCATTGTTCCATGTTTTATTATATTAAAATATACATAATATATTTTTAAAAACAAAATTAAACAACAAAAAAATATTGCTGTCAGGGGTGGATTCGAACCACCACGGTGAGATTCAATTAATAACATCCGCCGGCCGGCTTGGTGGTCTACCCCATATTACTAATCTATTTCTTTATCACCACCCCCGAGACAGGAGGGCTTGGCTGCCAGATTGGCACCGCGTACCAATCATATTACAACACCTGACAATTTGTAGAGAGTAAGGGGCTCGAACCCTTGCTCCGGTATAACCCGAACTATCTGTTTAGCAAACAGACCCCTTCACCAACTTGGGTAACTCTCTATTAAAGAATTCTTTTGTCGTTTCTTCTACGAGCTTCTTCAGCTTCTTGATATTTTCTAAACCAAGTAATTGAAACGTCAACAATCATTAATAATGGTGCCAATAATAAAACCATTACCATATCCAACCCTGGAGTTGTACCAATTACTCCATCAACTGAAGTTTGTGTTGATCTTTTATATAGTTTAATTAAACAGTAAACCATTGAAAAGATGTAAATAACATAAATCATAAATATAAATTTAAGTGGACCAGGTAGGAATCGAACCTACTACCTTCACATTATGAGTGTGCCGCTCTAACCGAGTGAGCTACAAGTCCATATCGTTTAATCTAACGATAAAATCTAATATCGTTTATTTCAACGATAATAAGGTGCCGGAGGAGAGATTGGTTACTCACACGGGAGTCTTTTCGACTTACCCTCCTTTCTAGAATTACAGCGCGTCTATGGTTGGCCTAACCATCATTCCGCCACTCCGGCATATTTTATTATTGTTGGGGTGGACGGACTCGAACCGCCGAACTCAAAGAGAGCTGATTTACAGTCAGCCGCAATTGCCACTATGCGACACCCCAAAGTAAAGATAATGATGGAATACCCGTTTCGTTCCCTTCTTGACTGCTTCCCTGAGTTTTACGAGGCCTCGGCAGGGGGTTATGTTTTCAGTCTCCACTCTGGATTGTCGACATCCGTTGAATGGTGAAAACCATTATCTTTGTGATTCCGATTGGATTCGAACCAATGACCTACTCTTTAGAAGAGAGTTGCTCTATCCAGCTGAGCTACGGAACCATGTGTTTTCTAATACATCAATGAACTATTTCATTTTAGTCAAAACATATTCTCCGAAAAATTTATTGTAACCAAAACTCCAATGTAGGTTACCAATAGATCCTCGTTTACCACCAGTATTGTAATACTCATCGGTTATTGATTCCCAATGTCCAATATTGTTAGTTATGTCTTGTCTATCTTCAATTAAGTTAGATTTTATTTTCATATAATCCCAAGAAAACAAATAAGTTTTACATGGTGTTATCTTAACTAAAGATTCAACTATTTCAATAAAATTATAATGTGCCGCGTTTGACATATTAATGATTTCTTGTCCTTCCATTAATTTGACAAAATAATCCATATCATAATCTTTACCCCAAAACTCCAATTCGTTATACTTGTTATTGAATTGTCGTGTGCCAATAAATCTATCAAAATAGACAAACTCATTGTCATCGGTGTACATTCCTTGTCCAAGTTTTGCGGGTAATCGTGTTCTTCCCATATATGGGAATCCAACAATTAAGAAATCTTCAGGATTGATTGTTGGGATTAATTTAATCCAATTATCAATCATTGTTTGAACATCTCTACTTGGTACTCCGTCGATGAAAAATTTTGATTCAGGATAATTCTTCTTTAACACATCAACCCAAAAATAATCGTCTTTATCATAACCGATTAAATCATTTGGATTTGGTGCCATTGTAAAACTATCACCAATAACCATTATTTTATTACTCATCTAAAACTTTTTACTAATATAGGGAATAAATTTATTAAAACAAAAAACCCGAACATTTTTTTGTCCGGGTCTTAAGATTAAATGTGATTTATTTAAATTTATAAGATAAACCGAGACCCGGGGTAAAGTTAGAACCAACAAGATTACCTATTAACCATAACTTTAAATCTGATGATTTTAAAGGATTGTACGCCAAAAACGCATTTATTTTGTTTTCATTGTTAACAGGTTGAATACCTCCACCTATTAAAATTTTATCAGGTTGAATCATTTTTAAAATACCAAATTTCATTTGATTTGATAGTGAACCTGTTTTTTGATTTGCCAGTTGTTGATCATTGTATGGTGCACCTACGTATAATCCCCACGTATTTTTTAATGCTCCAACTGTAATGTATCCATCTAAACCTTTATTTGTTGCCGAAACGAACACTTCTTGTTGTCCGTAGGTCATTGCCTTCACTCCCAATAGCATCATGACCAAAATTATTTTTGATTTCATTTTTTAGAAGTCGTAACCCTTCTTTTTTTATAAATATAACCAAAAAATTATCAAAAATCAATCTGTGAAATTATATGTGACACTATTCTATTACCGATAAATTCATAACCCCAATAATTAGGGTGTAAAGCGGGATTTGGATTTATTTGGTTATTTTCCCACACCGTAAATTTTGGGTTACTATTCAATAATTGTTTTTCGTATTCATATAAATCATTCATAAAATTATTTCCAAAATTCACATAATGATTTTTATTTATCAAGGATGAATTTTTATAGGAATGATTGACAATAGTTTCAAACGGATTCCAAAAAAAATATTTTATTTGATTTGCGTTTAAGAAATGTTGCAAAAAATAAACCATATTAAATCCAACATATTGATAATATGATTCATCAAAAATTTTAGTGATGTAATTTATTGCATATTCTTTAAATGATTTTTCATAAATGGTATCAGAATCATTTTCAAAATGTAACTCATCTAACTCATTAAACATATTGTGAATGTTCCAACCATATTTTGTTTTATCGTTATATTGAGTCGGAATAAAAGGGTGGTGATCTCTTATTAATGAGGTGAAACCAATTATTACAATATCGTCTTTATCGATATTATTTTCGGTAACATCATCATATATTTGTTTTAACATATGAGTGTTTGTGTTACCTTGAATTCCGTTATTAATAACGGGAACATTAAAAGTATTGATTAATAATTTTGAAATGGGATGATTTGATTTTCTATAAAAATCAATAGGTTCAATTTGATTATTTTCAATTTCTCCTGTCCCTATTCCTTGACCTTGAGTCCAACTATCACCATACAAGATAAACCTTTCCATTTATTTAAAAATCACGTAGATTGAAATGTGGTCTTATTTTGTTGCGTTTTGGATGGTAATAGATTGGTCCACGATGAGTTCTTGGGGAATATCTCATTGGTCTTAATCCTACTCTATTTTGTGGTGTTCTGTACGTAACGTAACATCCACTTAATGAGATTAAAATGATTAATAATAAAATAATCTTTTTCATATTAAAACCGTTTAGTACTCGGTACGGGATTCGAACCCGTGCTACATCCGTGAAAGGGATGCGACCTAACCACTAGTCGAACCGAGCAAATCACTTTACCTTTCAAAGTGTAAGTAGGTTTAGTTGCGAACTTTCACATCTTATGCGTCCATAAGATTCCTTTCTCTTGGTG
>JACCDJ011520629.1_pt1 | contig 60989 bp, 57 predicted proteins | sample 7444481 | NCBI WGS metagenome assembly JACCDJ01 (sample SAMN15323435, study PRJNA562643) | freshwater metagenome | isolation source: river surface water | place: USA:Blue River Watershed | collected 2017-08-15
ATGATAATTTAATGGAAAAGATCAATTATATGATACATTTATTGGAAGAACAACAACATGAACGAACCAACAATATTACCGAAGAGTTTCTATTATACACATTTTTAGGCGTGTTTGTCATTTATGTAGTGGATTCATTCTCAAGAAGTGGTGGGAAATACACTCGATAAATCATATCATAACTAATAGACACTTTATATGATACAACAATACCTCATTTTTGATATAACCGCGTTTAATTATATCAAAATATATTCATGTATAAAATATATATGGATCCCAATGCTATATACAGGAAATATACCGACTATATCGGTACGTTTATCAACAGTGATATAAAATCATGGACTTTCAAATCAAACTCTACTTATCGGGATATATTAGAACATGTATCTATTAAACTAGGTATCGAATATCATAATTTAATTATGAATAGATTTACATCACTATATAATGCAAATATTGAATATTTTATAAAATTATCTCATACAAATGATTTATATGGAAACACTATAAAATATGATTTCAAAGATTTTACATATTGTTCCCCTACCAATCTTAGATATATATTCCATAGCTTACTCATATTAACATACATGAAGGAATGTATGTTGAATAATATTGATATCATTGAAATTGGCGGTGGGTATGGTGGACTATGCTTTTTTATGTATAAATTAGCACATTTATTTGATATAACTATAAACACCTATAGTATTTTTGATTTAGAAAACCCTATGTTATTGCAAAAAAAATATTTGGAACATTTAGATATTCATAATGTAAAGTTTGTTTCACTTGATAACATCCAACATATTAAAGAAAACAGTTTTTTGATAAGTAATTATGCATTTAGTGAAATATCACTAGACATTCAAAAAAAATATACAAATGATTTATTAAATCCGTATGTGTCTCATGGTTTCATAACATGGAACGGTATTGAATTGTATAATTTTATTAATGACAAATATATTACAGCCGAACGAGAATATCCATTGACGGGTAGACATAATTATTATGTTAGATTCAGACCCAATGATAGTGCAAATATCACAAATACATAACTTATATACAAAATTTTCTAATGGTTTGATGGCATATTCAGATAGATCAAATATACAATAGAAACTACGATAGTAGTAAGTGTGTTTTGCACATTTAGTAAATTATTCTAAACAAAATATACGGGCATACTTTAGCCATGAATACATGTTGGAAACGTCTTCCTTTAGACATCATAAAACATATTTTGTCTTATGATGAGAACATTGTCATCCGAAAATGGGGCGAAATCGTCTACATAAGTCGAATATCTCGATCCGATCCTCGGTATAGATTGCTGCTGGCAAAACCTCTTATTGTGGGGAATCGGGTATATCTACCCATACCTCATACCTTATCTTGTTTGTTGCTTATGGTATACCGGGAAATGATCGACACGGATACTAATGACCCCTATTATTCTGATCATTATTTTGTCGATGTTCTCAAAATACAAAAGATTCCTGATACATATATGCAAAAAGTCTTGTATACGACTTCAATGAAGTTGATGTAAGCAGTATATCTAAACGCGTTCCAATACATACAAATATTGGTATTTATCTCCCGAATATTCAGATTTTCCCTTCAATACAAATCCACATTGCTGTGCCACTTTTAGCACCGTATCGATCGAATCCATATACAGTGTTTGTTCATTTTGACGCACAACCCCATTTGATTTATTGGTGAACGATTCTTTAAACACTACCTCAGTAGTATTCGACAACGAGAAATCGTAATTGGCTTTATAATAATAATCGCCAAAATCAATGCCGGTACTTGTTATGCGTTTTTCTAAGTAATCACGAGCACCATCGAGTTCGACTTTTCCCGCCGGAACAATGGTATCAAAATGATCTTTGTCGACCAAATGCAAAACCAAATACCCATACGGGATCAACCATGAATAACAATTCTGGAAAAAGGTTTTCTTGTTTTCAAAATGATATATGGTATAATGAGTGCATAAAATATGGGAAAATGTATTGTGTTCAAACGACATTGGATCAGTTACATTGCCACATTTCACGTCTGCATTCGGAAACGACTTCTCGCATTTGCTCACCATAGCCGGTGATTTTTCAATTCCATAGATTTGGTACCCTTTTTGTTGCAATGAATTGACTAAATGTCCGGTGCCACTTCCTACATCCAAGAAAACACTTTTCTCGGCAGATGGTTGGGTCATTTCCACAATTGCCGAGACTTCTTCATCCATGCGATCTTCGGGCAACATCAATTCATCATATACTTCCGCATACATGGTATCATATTTCGCGTCACCGCTTTTCAAAACAAATCGTTCTTGTTGTGCAAAACCTTCCTTCATGGTAGATGCCACCGATTTGCGAAAATACATCACTGCCAACAATACAATGGCTAAAATGATTAATAGTCGCAACCACATTTTATTGGTCGTTTTGGCAAATACAATAGATTGAATATAATAGCCGATCTTGGTAAAAATCTTCATTTCTACTATACATGAAGATTTTTGTTTGTAGTCCCCTTTATGATCGTAATTGAGTGCGAGTATGATTGGCAAACACGTCTCCGCCAATAGATGGGACAATATTTGGATGCTGAACAGATGCAAATTGAGGTGCTTCAAATAATTGAGGGAATGGTTGAGCTTCGCCTGGTCGCGAAACAACGGTGACTTTGTATAAATCACTTTGGGAAGAAGGAACATAGACTCCTTGATCTGCACCGTGTTGTAGTGCAAATGCTTGGTTTCTCAAAATCGTTTCCTTGTCTACATTGGCAAAATAGGCAGCGCTAGGTCCACGGGATGTTCCCGGATTGAAATTGAGTTCGACTACATGATCTAAATATGGTCGCATAGGAACACTTGGTTTAGCCCGGCGATCGACAATTGGAAAATGCGAATATTTGGTAGGAACCGGACGTGGATCGTAATTGGGTGCTAAACCTACATCGGGAAAATGACGACTTTGCATACGTTGATTCAATTCATCGGTTCGTTCAAATTGCCCATATGTGATGCCTTCATGTAGACCCATTATTTTACCAGATTCAGTTAATTCCATAATAATATATATTGTACTAATATAATAATAAACAATAAATATATTGTACTAAATATACATAGTATCGAAATGAATAAAAATGTATGTGTTGGATTATGTGTATACAATAGCAGTGCTGGGTTACCTGCCGTTTTGAATAATATAAATAAATTGACTACTGTATTTGAGAAAGTCAACATCATAGCATGTTATGATAAATCTCGTGACAACTCTCTAGAAATATTAACTGAATATCAAAATAATAATGAAATCCAATTAGATATTATAGAAAATAAATATGGAAATACAAGTGGACGAACCACGAATATTGCAAATGCTAGAAATAGTGTTTTAGATAAAATACGAGAAACTTATTCCGACTATACTTATTTTATAATGATGGATAGCAATGAATATTCATGTATTGGCGATTTGAATACAAACGTTATTGAAGAGATTTTGCAGCGTGAAAATGAATGGGATTCAGTATCATTTGATCGAGAAGCGGGTTATTATGATACATGGGCATTATCATACGATCCATATATTTATAGTTTTTTTCATTTTGGCAATTCTAGTAAGGTGGTTTCTATGATGAGACAACATTTTAATACATTGATGGAAAATGCGAAACGTGAAGATATGAATCAATTCATACCCGTATATTCAGCATTTAATGGATTTGCTATCTATAAATCATCTATGTTTTTAAACTGTTCATATTCGTCTGTCATTGATCTTGAATATATGCCTATGGACATACTACAAAAGGAGGTTGACTTAACCGATTGTAAACTTATGCCTATTTTTTCAGATGATTGTGAACATCGAATGTTTCACATGGAATCTATCAAAAAAAATGGTTCAAAAATAATGATATCATTAAAATCAGTATTTTCTAAATTGGCAGAACCAATCCCCAATTTACGTGGTCCTGCTTGAATGTATTTTACTCATCCAATACTCTAATGACAATTTTTCGTACATAAATGTTTTATCTTTATAATCATTGATCGTGTTTTGTAACAGTTGTGGCGTGATATCCTTCCAATCTTCAACAATCAATACCGGTAAACCGTCATACATATTATCTAATGGTGATGTTTTTACAATTGGTATACATCCTAAACATAACGCTTCCCATGTGCGATGACAGTCTAAACCATTTCCATGTGGAGATAATACAAATGCATATGTTGTTTGTTTTTTCCAAGAAATATAACGTTTTACTTGGGTCGGTTCATAATACACCAATTCTTTGTCAATATTTTCATATGCATCTTTCCTGTCATATGAAAACTTCGTATTCATTGCAAAATGAAAGTTCGAATAGCATTTCAATTCTCTTTCCCAAAACGGTTTTGCATTATTTTTGATATTCGTTAATAAATATTCCTGATTTATTGGGGATGACATATTACCCCATGGATGATTTGTTTTCGCCATTGTATGATAATCTAATCCAATGGGTAATTGTGTTAATTTGGTATGTTTCGCAATACAGTTTTGCGAATACCAATGAATAATTTTGGGATTTTCAATAAATGATACAAACTCGTCATTTGTTCTAAATAAATCAGTTGGGCAACTTTCATCGCAATCTCCCGATACGAGTACAAATTGGCAATTTATTTGCAGCAACAATTTTGAAAACCCCGGTATAGCAGCGTTGCATATATACAGTGAGCAACCATCTTGTAATTTCGATAAATCATACCCAATAAGTTGTCGAATACTTGAGATTGGATTCGTCGAATGTACATGGCATGATTTTAATAATCCCCTGCTGGATACGTAAAAACAATGATTTTCGTCTTCCATACAAAATTGATTGTTTTATTTATCCTTATTTGTTTATATAATTTCAATAATAATAACAATCTCTTTACAATGGTCAAAATCTGCAATACTCCTTACCCCACCGATTCCGAATACAATGTGCATTTCGAGCAATATCCTTATCCATTGAGTGATTTTCAGAAATATGCAATTGAAGCGGTCGTATCCGGAAATCATACGTTGGTAACTGCCCATACCGGTTCCGGTAAAACTTTACCCGCCGAGTTTGCGATCGGGTTCTTCCACGGTCTTGGGAAAAAGGTCATTTACACCAGTCCGATTAAAGCATTGTCGAATCAAAAATACTACGAGTTTTCACGAAAATATCCGCACATTCGTTTTGGATTATTTACCGGTGATATTAAAACCAATCCTGAAGCCGATGTGCTGATTATGACGACGGAAATCTTGATGAATGCATTATTCCGAACAACTGCTTCGACTGGAGCAACCACCCTTGAATCGTCTCTTCAATTCAAAATCGATATTGAAACTGAAGTAGGCTGTGTCGTCTTTGACGAGGTCCATTATATTAATGACGCCGATCGTGGACAAGTCTGGGAAAAAACCATCCTGATGATGCCCAATCATATTCAAATGATCATGTTATCGGCAACCATCGATGCACCAGAACGATTTGCCACTTGGTGCGAACGTGGCGGTGAATCCGGAAAAACCGTCTATTTGGCGTCTACCAATCATCGCGTGGTCCCATTAACACATTATGGGTTCTTGACCACAACCGAATCCATTTTCAAAGGCATGAAAGACAAAGTATTAGAAAAAGAAATCCGCGACAATACCAATACCTTAATCCCATTACAAAAAGACAATGGCCAAGGATATTTACGAATTGCCAAAACTTTGAAAACATTCGAACAAAAACAAACGACCATGAAACGTGCGGCGGTTCTCAACAACTTAGTATTATACTTACGTGATCACGACATGTTACCCGCGATTGGATTCGTATTTTCCAGAAAACACGTGGAACTATGTGCTCACGAAATCACTATTCCGATCTTAGAAGACGACAGTAAAATACCGTATACTGTTCGCCGAGAATGTGAACAAATTGTCCGCAAATTGCCAAATTACCGGGAATATTTGGAATTACCCGAATACAATGATCTAGTAGCACTTTTGGAAAAGGGAATCGGTATTCACCATTCCGGTATGATACCCATTTTACGCGAAATTGTCGAATTGATGATTTCGAAAAGATACATCAAATTATTGTTTGCCACCGAATCCTTTGCCATTGGTTTAGATTGTCCCATCAAAACGGCAATATTCACCGGTTTAACAAAGTTTGACGGGAATACCGAGAGATATTTGATGTCGCACGAATATACCCAAATGGCGGGACGGGCAGGACGGCGAGGTATTGATACCATAGGTCACGTGGTGCATTGCAATAATTTATTCAAATTACCGACGCAAAGCGAATATACGACCATGTTGGGCGGAAAACCGCAATCATTAGTCTCCAAGTTCCGTATTTCCTATTCGATTGTATTGAATCTATTGAAAAAACATGAAGAACCATTGGCACTGCAGAATCTGGTCGACTTTGTCAAGAAATCCATGGTGAACGAAGAAATCGAAAAATCGATGAACGAATCACGTCAACGTGTCCACGAATTGGCGTCAATCATTGAGCAGAAGTGTGCAACATTCGAAGAATTGAAAACCCCCGTCGACGATTGCATCAAATATTTGGATTTAGAACAAAAATTAAAAACCGCCACCAATAAACATAAAAAACAATGCGAACGGGATATTCGGGAAATTATGGACGCTCATCCCAAAATCAAAGATTATGCGAAATCCGTAGGAGAATACCGCACCAAACAAAATGAATGGAAAAAAGAAAAAGATCATTACGAATATTTGGAAAATTATTTGCAGGAACAAGTCCGACGCGTCATTTTCGTGATGGTCAATGAAGGTTTTGTCGAAGAATCGACAGATGGGTATTATACATTATCTGATTCCGGGAAAATGGCGTCTACGCTGGCTGAAGTCCATCCACTCATCTTTGTCAAATTATTGCAACAAAGTCGATTGTTAGCCGATCTTTCACCAAAACAATGCATTGGTCTTTTGTCCACCTTCACGGATGTCAAAGTTCCCGCAGATGAAAAATACACGATTCCGGTCACTGATGATCGAACTGTCAAACAAGTCGTGTCGACTATGGCAACCATGTTCTTGGATCTGGAAAGTGTAGAGCAACGTTATGATATGCGCACCGGAATCCAATATGATGAGTATTTACAATATGATATGATAGACGCCTTTATGCAATGGGCTGATTGTGAAACCGAATCCGATTGCAAATATTTCATCCAACAATCGATCAATATTTCCGTAGGTGATTTCACCAAGGCGATTATGAAAGTCGCGGCGATTGTCAAGGAATTAATGAGTATGTGCGAAGAGTTTGAGGGTAAAGACGGTTTTGTCGAATTATATTACCGCCTTTCCAAAATAGAACCTATGATTTTGAAATACATAACCACTGCCCAGAGTCTTTATGTATAGATTTATTCGTCCGACGAATCGTCGGTTAGATCTTCATCGCTGCCCTCAATGATTTCTTCATCGTCATCACTATCGACTTCTCCTTCTTCTTCATCATCATTTTGAACGCCGACAATAATGGTCATACTGGTAGACCGGCGCATGGAATCGGGACGTTCGTCATCTATTTCCTCTTCCTCCTCCTCTTCTTCACTTGATGAATAAAACTCATTTTCGCGTGATTGGAATAAAGGCATTTGCGGACGCAATTCATAATCATGCATGAAATCATTCATTTCTATTAAATCAGTGTGACTCTTTTGAAAATGATTGCATAATGACAATACATTTTTATGAAATGGTGGACATTTATCATTGAATGTCCATTTTCGACTTCCAAACTCATGATAATAATATTTACGCCCAAACAATCTATTATAATTTGAAAAATAATTCAAACGCAGCGACAATTCGTAATCCGCATTGTTCTGTTTTTGATCTTCTAAGGCATACATACTAATATAATACAAACGCAAATAGGGTCGAAATATTTCGACGAGTTGATCATTCGGAAAGTTTGCATGCACAGTACATTTGAAACGCCTTTTTTTCAACATGGCGCGAACTTGTCTACCTAAGGTTGAAACGGGCGTATTTTTGATATAGGCATCCAATGCATAATCCCGTAATAAATATTCATGTTTATCGCGAAACTCGCGCAAATCGAAATTGCATTTGAAATACATATGATACAAATTGGGCATTAAAAACGTCGATTGTTTCAAGAAAAAATAAATATTGTACAAGGCGCTTTTGGAAAACGGAATATTATTATAAGGATTTTTGATGACCAGTGGTTCGGCGAAAAACATGGGTGCATGTCCCAGTGCGCCATTGGCTATATTAATAATATTTCCCGCAGTGAATATATATTTCTTGCCGTTTTGTAATATATAGATATTGTTGGTCGGATGTGGGGTAATTGGATTCAAATATAAATCGCTGTCGTTATGTAGGGGAGTATGCATGAACCGCCATTTGTTGACAAACCGTGATAATACCCTGTAATGACGCTGGGCTTTTATGAAAACATCATAGATGGCATTTGTTTGTTCTGCTTTATAAAATGGATTTTGACCAAGTCGATATAAAAACTTGATTTTGGATTCATGTTTGTACGGCGGATGGGCAATAAACTCGCAAATTGCATGATGCACTAATGCGGACACTGAATAAGTATTATCGGATTTCATACTGATTTCATGAAAGAGTTTGAAATATAACATTTCGGGGGTGTAATCGATTTTAAATACAGTGCAGTCTTCATAATCAATATTATAGACAATTTCATTATTGAGTATTTTTTGTAGTATTAGGGAAAATGTATGAATGTATAACATCGCTATTTTACATACGACTCGTGTTTTTATTTCATTTCTAAAATGAAATAAATCATCATGTGCGGCGGCGGGGAGTTGGCTTACAATACTACAATCTTGGTATAATAGGCCCATAATCCTAGACCAATGAAACATTTGGCGGTAAAATCTAAAATATTCATCGCAATGTTTTTGTATGATTCTGAGAACATATAAACAATTCCGTATAAACTCCAGACAACCAAGTATACGCCAAACAAGGCATAGTTGGCAAACGAATAAAGCGGTTTGACGAAACTCCTAAATATAATCCAGAACATGGCGAAAAAGGCGACGAAACCAAGTATCATAGCCGTGAACCGATCCAGCCATTTTTCTTCTCCCGCATAACCAGTGTATAACATGATATAGTTCAATCCAATAATAGAGAGAATTGTCCCTAAATGAATACTACGTTTCGAGTTTTGACCCAATACCAAACAAAGGGCTAATAACATCATAGGTGTCGTGATCGCCCAATCAATATACCGTGTTTTGGTAATATCACTCCAATCCATAGGACCTACACCGCGCTCATTCGCTTTTTCAATTTGACTGATGAATACCGAATAAAAATATCCGGCTACAATTGAAATACATGTTTCTAAATTAAGAACATGGCGCACCGCTGGGATTTGTGTTCGCATGGCTTCAACAAAAGTAATCGTGGCGGTAGTTAATAACAATATATAGGTTACAACAAAGGAGAACTTTACATAATAATGGACCGCTGGTTCGTTTTTTTTGTCGGATTCGCTAATTATTTTTTTACCAGTATTTCCCGGAATAACCGATGCTTTTGACACCTCGGGAATAGTATCCTTTTTCGTATCATTCACATGTTTTTGATCTTCGAAATTGGAAAATAGTGCTTGAGACATATATATATTGTATGGCTAGAAAATTGATCGTTTATCGTGTTTTATTATAATACATATAATAAAACATTTCTTATGAAACATGTGCAGTTCTGCATCTACTATGGACGAATATGATACACCACCAATCAATGATGACAGTGATATGTATTGGGATATCATGGATAAAATCGTCGATGAAGAAGAAATGTTTTGGGAACATGAAAAAACACATGGGCATTATTACTTAGGTATTGTCAAAGTAGATCGGCATTATAATGACATATTGATGTCCAATAGCATGTCGGCTCCCACCTTTTACAAATATGATATAAATATATTGACCAATTATTTGCGATTACATAGTCCATTTCGATACAATGTATATCCACGCATTCACATTATGCAACTCCATATTGACAATGGAGTATACAAAGCCGTCATCAAAACCTTTTGGTTGCGTATTATACAACGCACTTGGAAACGGGTTTACAAAGAAAAAATGCGGGTGATTGTTGCTCGTGGTCATCCGAAGGCGCAGTATCATTTTGCGAGTTGTGGGAAATATCCGACTGGACTCCATTGGTTACCTGGATTGTCTGGTATGCTGGTCGGATGTGAATGAACGATTATTTGTCAAACGACAACAAATATAAAAATTGATTGATATCCGCCAACATTTCGGCTAAAATGTTTTCCAAATCGCTGTCTCTTTTTTTATGACACTGTTTGATCAATTGGATAATAGTTGATCGATACCCAAATATTTTGTCTTTGAAATCGTCGGTATTTTTCGAATCATTCATTTTCATCGTTTTGTCAATCATCGTTATACGCGATTGATCTTTACCCAACAACACTTCCACGAATCGATCGACATTAGCCGATAACTTTTCGTGGATTTCATCCGTCGCTTGATGTTGTGAATAGGATTGGGTTTTCCAATGATAGAGTTTGATAGTATTCAATATTTCCAGGAATCTGCGTACCAACGTGGTCTTCGAAACAACAGTATGGAAACTTTTGCGAGTCTTATTTTTGGGGGCGCGATTTTTCACTGATTTAGGCATAATATATATTATACTAAGAATAATACTAACAACATATAAAGATTTGTTCTCTAGGTATAATAATGAAACTATTCTTAATTTTAGCATCACTTTATCAAACTAGCGCTCTTTTGTTCCATGCATTGCAAACCATCCGGCGTAATGCTCCGGAATTAGATTGCAATTATTATTCGTGTGCTCCACGTCCTTCCTGTATGAGTCCGCCATTGAATCAAAGTCTTTTGTCGGAACAAGACAAATATGATTTGGGATGGTATGTGGTCGCCAACAAAAAGGATATTCGATACAACAAACCATTCCAAGCGACCATCTGGAATAAAAATTACGTCATTTGGAAAAACGCGACTTCGGGGGAAATCCACGGTTTAGATGATGTTTGTCCTCACAAAGGTGCGTCATTGGCGGGAGGTAAAATAGTGAAGGGATGTGTGACATGTCCTTATCACGGATATGAATACAATGGCGAAGGAACTCTTTCCAAAATCCCCGGAATCAATTTCACATTGTCGGCGGTCCATAATGTCGCTAAATATCATGTTGTCGAGAAAAATGGGTGGGTATATTTGAATACCAATCCATACAATGCAAGTTTGGACGTAAATATTTTTGAAGAACCGGAGGCGGTAGGAGGCGACTTTTCCCCCGTTTTCTTGGAAATGGATTTCAATTGTTATTCGCGTATATTGAGCGAAAACTCGTTGGATGTCATGCATATTGCGTTTGTACATACGTTTGGGAATGCGGAAAAACCGGCGCCATTACAAGAATATCCGCCTACACAGATATCGCCTTATCATTTCAAAACTTCGTATTTGTATGAATCGGGTAAAGAGTCCATGGTGAAGAAAGTATTCGATATAAAAACATTGAAGATCGAGAATGAGTTTGTGCTACCACATACGACGGTGGCGCGGGTCATATTCGATAAATATATTAGTACCGTCATCACTTTTGCCTTGCCTATTAGCGAAACCCGCAGCAAACTCTTTGTGAAAACCTACCGCAATTTTTGGAATAATGAATTGGGAGACATCATGACGGAAAAAATGATGCGTACTACCATGTTGCAAGACAAAGCGGTGGTTGAAAACATTGATATGCGATACATGGAAGGCAAGTTCAATATGAAATATGATAAATTGCAAAATACCTACAAGACATTTTACAAACGCTTTGTCCATCGGTTTTGCGATGTACCGACTAAAGTAGAGAATAAAACCATTGACAATTGAATAATTACATCCTTTCTATAGATGTAATCATTCTATTAAAACATCACTAATGACTTGTTTGTTCAGTGGGATTTCTTGATTTTGATTATTGCTAGTATGTGATTGATTCTTAACCAATTCAGTAAGGATTTTGTTCTGATTGGCAATTGTATTATACTGTGTAACAACTAAATTACGTATTTCCTGATTTTCGCTGATAAGCACATTTATTATTGTATATAGATCAGGTCGGTCAGTTTGCTTAATAGATGTATTTTCAGCGATTTGTTTCGGTTTGCTGAAATTACATTTTTTTTCATGATACCATAAACTATTACGCGCTCTATATGATTTGCTACATTTTTTACACAAAAAATCTGTATTATGCATTTTTGTGTCTATTGCAGATGAATGATTCGCTATGTGTTTAGATGTTAAAATATGTCGTTCCCAATCACTTTTCTTAATGCATTCAAAATTACATTTTTCGCAAAATAATGATTTTGAACTTTTACGAGTATTTATAGTTTCGGTATGCAAATTAACAATATTGTTTGGAACTACTTCTTTTGGTTTTGGCAAAGGTTCAATGCTGTTCAAGGTAGCATTCAATAATACAAAGTATTCTTGTTCTTTTGATCTTGCTTCGTATTGGTCTTTACATTTACAAAAATGAATTATTTCCATATTCCAATTGTTCCATCCACCATTACTTCGAATCGTTTCATACAACTTGCATTTATAATTAGACTTATTTTCGTTATAACAACTTTGTCTATGTGATTGTTGTCTTTTTACAAAGTTGACTGTATGTCCAACATATACGTCTTTGATATTTGGATCTTTACATGTTATCTTGTAAATAATAGTATTTGAATAGTCGACTTCGGGTTTTTGCATGAAGTATATAGTATACAAGGAAATTATTTTAAGTCATTATATCTAAATATAATAAATTAAGTCATTATATCTAAACTTTCGAAAAAATATACATTGGCGATTTCATCCATTTTTCATTTATTTTGAATTGATAATCTTTACTTTCAATTGTATATTTAGGTTTGACAAGATTCTTGATAATAGATAACCAAGGACGTTTCACTCGATCAGTTTCTCTTACTGCTTTTATATTGTTGCAAGCATACCATTTTCGTATTTCTGGAATAAGTTCCATAATTTTTGTTTGGATTTCTTCATTTTGGTCTAATTCATATAATGTATATGTGTTTTTATTTTCCAAATCTAATATGCGAATAATTTTGTCTGTCATTTCCTCTTGTTCTGTTTTGTACAATTCGCATTTTAATCTCATGGTTGGTATATAATTTACAATAATAATTTTTAAGTAGATTATGTTTTATACTTACAGTGATAGTAATTTTCCAAAATAAAATCCCACATATTATTTCATTCGACCAAAACATCGCTAATAACTTGCTTGTTCAGTGGGATTTCTTTGCTGATATTACGAATGATTTTATCTACTTTATCATCGTCACTGGATTTGTTGGCTTCTTTACAAAGTCGTATTGATCGGGTGATATGATCTTCTCTATCTGATCCTCCATCAGGAACATTTTTTGACCATGCAAGACATTGTTGCAGATTAGCATGACTCACATGGTTAATTGCTTTTTTGGTGTCTTTCAAATTATCATCTTTATTCCAAGTATCATTATTGTGAACATAAAACGTATTGCGTCGTTCATCTGTACAATGAAGTGGTCGTTCGGTTATCTCCATGGAGTTTAATTCCTGAATAAAGAGTTTGGAAATACCATCTACGTAGCCTTTTTCTTCAATCATGAACATATCTACTTTATTTTTGAGAACTTCAATAAAATCACTCATGTTTTGAGCATCTTTGCATTTGTCGGTAAGAAACATATTGATGTTATAACTGTTATTATTATTTGCAATGGTCGTATTGTGACTATTATTAGTAGTAGGTTGTTGATTCTTCACAATTTCAGTTAATGCCTTATTTTGTTCGACAAGGGTATTATTTTGTCCAACTAATGTGTTTGTTTGTGTAATCATGGCATTACGTGTATCTTGGTTTTCTTTAATAAGCATTTGTATAATAGCATACAGTTCTGGACTATTATTATGATACGAATCTGTATGTACATTTTCTACCATAGTGGGGTTATAATTGCATTTTTTCTCATGATACCACAAACTATTCCGAGCTGTGTATGATTTATTACATTTACTACAATTATACTCAGTGCGGCGAACCTTCGGTGTTTTTTTTATTTTCGGTTCAATTGTGTTCTGGATCTTAGTACTATTATGTTTAGCAGTCAAAATATGCCGATCCCATTCACTTTTCTTAATGCATTCAAAGTTGCATTTTTCACAAACTCGTATTTTGGCGTTTTTTGACATTTTGAAATGTTCTAAATGTTCTATACCATAAGTACATATTTTGTTTTTTGGACCTGTCCGCAAAAATCCCCTCGAAAAAATTATGCAGTCATACAAAAATTATAATTATCGATTTCACACTGAGTCAGTCACAACCACTTTTTTCTCAAAAACAAAACCTCCTATATTTCAAATTTGACATTTTCCTTGCCAAAAAAAAATGTCAAATTCGTCCAGTAGCCTACCATTACTTTTCCCTTTTTGAAAAAGGACTGACCCCCCATATTTTTCGAATAAATATAATATTTTTCATATACCCACACCTAAAATGATGTTGTGGTTAAACCATATAGACAAAATCCGTTATAATAGATAGCCATGGCAACTATTCCAAACAGTATACGCCGATTTTTTATTGGAACTACTTCTTTTTGGGCAGCATTAGGATTTTATCGCGGTTTAGATCACTATGATTATGATCATACAAAGGATATGCATGATTATAACAGTAAAATGAAAAAATGGGAAAAAAATAACATAGACTATGCAAAATATGGTCTTGATCCAATGGATCCACCAAAAAAACCAACCAAATATTATTTAACGGGGATTGGATATGGATTCTTAGGAATAGCATGTTATTTCAATATGTTCCTTGGATTCAATATTCCCAAAGAATTGTATCGCATTGAAGTGAATATGCGCGGTCTAGAGGATGAAAAAAACAAGCCATATTATCGAAGGGTACTTTGATCCCTTGGATCTTTCCAGTCGATCCCTTGGATCTTTCCAGTCGATCGCACAAAAGCGATCTTACAAAATTGAAGAAACTCGCAAACACTTGATAATTTGTATATTACAACTTATCAACTATGGAAAACATTACTATTGAAATCGAACACTCCCAAGATCCACGTGAAGCCATCCAACTTACGCGCTATTTGTATATTGTAAATGATGTAAAATCCTCACTCTTACTTGCACTATTAGAAAAACGTCGCGACGAAGCACTCTTTTGGGCATACGAACTCTACATGTCTGGTCTCGAAGAAGAAGCATTTAATTTCGTATTATCGATTCTCTGTGAAAAATATAGTCATTACAAACGATTAACACGATTTATAAACAAAAAATATCAAGAATGGCAAACCACATCTGATCCCATTATTTTGGGAACATGTATAATAAATATGGCAATCAAAACCCCTTATGTAGCCGGATTCGTAAAAAAATATTGCACCGACGAAGAACTCAAATCTAGTATTGTAGAAAAACGTCCACCAGTTGTCGAAAATAACATATTCATAATTATGTATGATATTTCCCCCTATTTGACCATTGATCGCGATCGTAAATGGCAGATATTACGAGAAGCCATCAAGTATCCAGTTCGCACCGAAACCCGTGCAATCTTTGAACATGATTATCATACATGTCGATACGATGAAATCTTGCAAATCTATTTATGTGATTGGTTACAATATGCTTCATCCACGCCCATTTGGGCAACCCGAATCGTGGAATGCGGTGGAACTACCGGAAATCTGTTTGAAAACGAGGACCACGAAGAAACATTTTATACCAAGTATGGTTTAGAACCAGACGAACAACCTGCCGAAATAGCCATCAAAACACTTGGTCGTCCGGGTACCAAACAATTGACGTGGTCCGAGTTTTATGCAAAATATTGTTAGATGACGCTTTTATTTCTTTATACATTTTTGTTTTTCGTCTGACCATTTTTGTCTCGGTTTGCAAGATAGACATGTACGGTCTTTTGTAGACCAATGTTGATCTTTTTTACATGTAACGCATTTACCACTTGCTTTAGTAGAATGTGATGCACCAGAACAAGCAGCACAGGTTTGTTTTTTCTGGTCGAAAATCTCATTTTCTTTACATGTTATACATTTGTCGTTGAACCAAATATTATTTTTTCCTGCACAACTAATACATTCAGAACCATTCCAATGATTTGTGCCCTTGCATATGATGCATTTTTTGGTAGAAGCATTCCAATATTCCTTTTTTTTAGCATCACATGATTTACATGATTTTGCGTTTGCACCTGATGTTTTTTTATCTGGACAAGTTACGCAACTTGTTCCATTCCAATATGTACCAGCAGCACAACGCACACATTTGGTTCCGTCCCAAAATGGATTATATTTATTGCACAACACACATTTGGTTCCGTCCCACCTGAATCCTTTAAGACACTTGGTACTCGTCGTGGACGATGTAGCACTTGTTGTAGAATTGGCTGGAACAGGTTCACCTGATTCATCTTGAACAACTTCTGAATTGGCTGGAACAGGACCATCTGAAGGTGGACCTTCTGGACGATCTTCTCCGGCTGGCGGTGGACCTTCTTGACGATCTTCCCCAGCTGGTGGTGGACCTTCTGGTCTATCTTCTCCAGCTGGCGGTGGGCCTTCTGGTGGGCCTTCTGGTGGGCCTTCTGGTGGGCCTTCTGGTGGGCCTTCTGGTGGGCCTTCTTCGCCATCAGCTCCTTCTAAAATATGTCTGTGAACTTTTCTAAAAACAATATGTAATAAAAAAACAACGACACCAAACACAATACCGTGCATAACAGCGACGAATAGTTTTGATCCCTTCATAGGTAAACGTAATAAAATACCAGGGGTCAAAACAACAAACAGTATTGCTAAAATAACAATATCGTAAATATTCATATATATATATACATTTGAATATTTTATTGTATAAACTTGTAAGTAATTAGAGTGGTTAATGCAAAAAGCGCCCCACCCCACAATGTATCGATGACCACCATTTGCCATTTCCATTTTTTGAATGCCAAATAATTGGTGGTTTCATACACACCATAAATAACAATTCCTAATAACAATGCATTCCATGGGCTCGAATGGGTTCTCAAAATAAAATGATACAACCCAAAAATCAAAAAGAGATAGCATAATATTCCACCTTCTAATCGGGCTTGCATCGAAACGCGTTGCACCGCCGCAATTTGTTCTTCGAAAAACTTCTTATTTGCAGTAAGATACAAAAAATCCAAAACAACTAGTATGATGCCTGGTAATAAAATATCTTTTACTAGATTCATTATAAAGTATATGTATATTATATTTAGTGGAAAATATATACCCCCAATTTATACTATGGAATCAGCATCGAAAAAATCTGCATCGCAAAAATCAGCATCGCAAAAATCTTCATCGAAAAAATCAACATCTGAAAAATCCGAATCGCAAAAATCTTCATCGAAAAAATCAACATCTGAAAAATCCGAATCGAAAAAATCAACATCTGAAAAATCCAGACTGAAAAAATCAATTCGTCGTATTACTGCAAAAAAAATAGCCAACTTCATGCGCAAAGTAGATCCACATAAACATCGAGCATTATTTTTACGCAGTATATGTTCTGATGCAGGCGTATGTATTGCATTTGGTAAGGAAATACAGACAATCAATAAACATTTTGACGGATTCGTCAATTTCAAACATATAAAATCGCCCATTATACGAATTGGCACTCCATCATTAAATGGATTTGTCAATGAACTGACCTATGAACACAATGGATATATTGCCAACGCAATTTTAAAGTCGTCGACGCGAAAACAATCAGACAATCTATTCTACGAATATCTAGTAGGTCAATACATCAATAAACAATGTCGCATTTTCCCATGCTTTGTAGAAACATACGGATGGTTTACCTATAAAACACCGGAACTATGGGAAAAAATGCAAACGAATAAAGTGAACGATGATTTATCAAATTATCTCCAATTACAATCGCCAAAAATGACACCCGATTCACTCGATATTGCATGTAGTCAATCGCAATATTTAGCAGTGTTGCTCCAACATATTAAAGATGCGAACACACTACAATATATGACTACAAATACATATTTTGTAAAATATCATTTACCACAAGTATTATACCAAATCTATATGCCCTTGTCGACATTGGCAAATACGTTTACTCATTACGATTTACATTTAGAAAATGTTCTCATTTATCAACCAGTAAGAGGACGATACATTGATTATCATTATAAATTGATTGATGGAACAAGTATTCGTTTCAAATCGCCATATATTGCGAAAATGATTGATTATGGTCGTTCATTTTTTGAAGATAAAGACAACTCGTCAAAAGCGATCTATGACGAAATATGCAATACCAATAATTGTAACCCAAGCTGTGGAAATACGGTTGGATTTTCGACATTGAGTACATATTCATCTACAGCTCAATTTTTTTTGATTTCATCTAAGCGCAATATGAGCTACGATTTACGATTGATGAATGAAATAATGGACAAACCATACCAAGTGGAACGTATTTATTATGATAATCAAGAGTTATTTAAGCGATTGTACAAAAAAATATCGTATGGGAAAGGTATTATCTACAAAGACAATCAACATTACGGCACCAAGGAAGAAACCAACACTGGATTGCCTAATCAAATCGCCAATGTAATAGATGCCGAACATGCATTACGCGCATTCTTATTGGAATCCAAGGTCGACGATCCAGACTATGATAAAATGAAATCATTAGGAACACTCACCATTCATCAAGATGGAACCCCTATGAAGTTTTCGCCAACAATGTAAATATTATTTTTCTTTGCATAATTATAACGTTTTATTGAGTTATAATTATGAATGTTCAATCCAATTGTTTATACTGAATATATCACCATGCCACATATTATTTGTGTCATATTTTGGATAATGTACAATAGAAGAAAACGCTAGATATCCAATACATGCAGAAAAAGTACCATGCGATAATATAATATTTTTGCATGTGCTTGCAAATTGAATTGTTTTGACCTCATTGAAATTAACTATAATAGTTTCTGGATATTTTGCTATAATTTGTTTTATAATATTATGTGATTTATCATCAGTTGTAATATATAACTTATCAAATGTAATCGTTTGAATAGTTTCTAAATAATAGTTGATTCCCGGGTTGAAACGAGCCACATCAGTTAGTCTGATATGAATGATCAGATCATTATTATTATTGAATCTATTATTAAACGGATTTTTTTGAATTATATTTTCTTTTAATGATTGTAAATAATTATACACTAGGTTTATTATAGCTTTTGTTTGAAAATAATCATTATTTGGATTTAAATTACTTTGTAACTCTGGACTATTATATATATCAAAATAATTTCCGTCGGTTAATAAAATTGTATTGTCAAATTGTTTTTTCCCAGAAAATAACTTTATTCCCAATGAATCAACTATCAATTCTTTGTTGCAATAATTTACATATAAATCATTTTTCTCAGCAATCAAACTAACTGCTATATTTCTGATAATTTGATTACATAGTCTTCCATTTTTACCAGTAGTTGTCATTTATTATATATAATAATAATACTAATTGTGATATTATTATAACGCGTTTCGTTATAAATGAGAACATTTGCTTAAATTGTATCAGTGATTACTACATTTTCTTCGACCAATACCTCTGATTTTTCATCGACTGGATCATCACCCCCTTCTGACATTTCGATTGTTTTTGCGATTTTCTTCCGTATATTGGTTTGTTGCAAAAAATAACGTCCCCAATGTGGGGCATGGGCAAAAATATTCATAACACTGTTATATGTAGCACAGGCAATTGCACTATTATCAGAGAACTTGATACTATACCACCAATAAGAAGGAATATAGAGCACATTGCCAGCATCCACATCAAACTCCAAATATTTGATTTTATCGTCTTCCACCGATTTCCATGGATTCACTGTGCTGCGGAACTCATATGTCTCGTAATCACGGATCGGTTTTAAATATTTCGACCCTTTCCAGGGCGTCATTTTCACTTGTATTTTACCACTTACAACCACACAAAAATGTCTATAGTAATTATGATACCGCAACGGACTGCATGTTCCCGCAGAACCCAACATATAATCATATTTCGTCTGTAAAACAAAAGTGGGTTTGAAATATTCGTCCATTTCGTGAAATGTTTTTGCTAAACCACTTTCTTCAATAAAATCATCGTTGTTTTCTGTATAATAATGAGAACCTGCGTCGTTTTTCAAGAGTTTTTGGGTGGTTTGTAGAGGGAATACAACATAATCGACGGTATCCACTCCGGCATAATCTTTGGTATCTTTGACTTTCACATCGTAGGATCCCCCATTTTTGACAACATTTTGAGGTGCTAGGTTCTCAATAGTCTCTCCTAAAAACTCTTTGCAAGAGAAAAGGACAGGTTGTTTGACATCGCATATGGTTTGTAAGTGAGTATTTGTGCTATAGTCCATTTCGTAGATTTCCATATCTTCACTGGTTTTGAATTGGTGAATAATATGGATGTATAAGAATGCTATAATAGCGAATATAATAAAAAAAAGGAGACCTTGCATATACTAATACAGGATACCATGTTTTCTAGAGAAACTACGCATTTATTCATCGTCTTGTATCTTTGGCGCTAAATAAAATACGACACGTGCATCGTGATTTTCGCTATCATCTAAATAATAGACGATTTGGATGGGATAATTTTCGGATATTTTGATGTTGATTTCCTTGGCCAATTTATTATACAAACAAACATTGTGTAAGTATTGTAAACTATATGACAGGTTAAGATCGCAATTTTCATCAATGATGAAAGTGGTCAAGTCGTCGATTTTAATTTCGACGTACATTTTACCTTGATCGACACTACGTGAACAAAGCATGATTTTATTTTCATTGCAATTGATATCGAGTGAATCGCCAAACATTTGCAATTGATTGATTAAACTGGCAAAATGAGGGGATGATAAAGAGAACTCGGCTTGATGGTCAATGGCGGGAATACCCATCAAATCGTAGTCTAGATCAATGAGAGGTAATTCGAAATGTTTGTCAAACTCGGCTTTGTTTTCGCCGGTGAAATGGATACATAACCGATCAGAATCGTCGGTATTATATTCGATTTTTATACTTTGGGTTTTTTCACGAGCCGAGAGAACTTTGAACAACATGGTGGAATGGATACCGATTTTGATGGTTCCCGATTCTTTGAGTGTATATTCGTCGAACCAACTACTCGGTAACATCATTTCGATAATGGAAACGCGAGAACCATCCATGGTTTGGATATACATACGGTCTCTTTCAAACATGACATTGACTTGTTCCGTGAAGGATTTGATGTGCTGGAAAAGACCAGCAAAGATTTCGGCTTTTTGGATTTGATTGATGCAGATATTCATTGTATAGATGGTGTATAATACTGTTATTTATGTGGTTTTGTCAATTATTCAATTTTGTCGTCACAATGTGACCAAGTAAACGTGTCAAATACATAATCGAGTCCATCCGCGTTGTTAGGATCAATAACATTATAATATTCCCAATTACTGACAATTCCATTTCCATCGCTATCGGCTTTTTCTGCGAATCCATCCAAAAGGGGTAGAGTCGACGGTAATACGGGGTCGTCGGCATCATGTCCTGAACAAGTATATGCTTCTGGCCAATAGGAGTTTTCATTTTCATCTAAAGAATAATAGGAATAGGAATACCATTGGTCTTCGGTTTCGGACCATGTTTCCACGGATTGTTGGGCAAATGATGCACCCAAACGTTTCGCGGCTAAAACGCGTTCAATCGTTGGATGAATCACCCAAAATAAAATATCAGCAGGTGATGCGGATTCGAGCATTTCTCCTTCTATTGATGGCATTGTGGCTGCCAAAAGTACCATATCTTCGATGAACGACGTAGGGAAGAGTTTTTCAAAAAGGGCTTGGTTGTGTTCAGACAATACACAACCATATATATTTTCCCACGTGGTGGTTCCGTTCACTAGACTTTCGACTTGGCATTTACATTCAGTGGGATCCATGGAATCGTCGCAAGAATCGGGACAAACCAGTAGATTCGGAGTTCCGTCGGCGGCGCACATATGCGAACGCCAGAGAGATCGGTAAATATGGAAATATTCGCCCATCACTTTTGTTTCAAAGATGGCTCGACGGGGTGCACTGGTACCCCAGCTCCATTCGTCGATGGAAAATCCGTGGCTCATGATTTCTTCGGGCGTCATAGTGGCATCTAGGAGAGAGGACCAAGTATCTGAAAAGTTTTGATATGCTGATATACAACCACCACCCATTCCACCTAGATGGACATGCATTGTTCCATGTCCATCACTCGGAGACAAGGTTTGAAAATCACCGAGCGTCGCTGATTGGACCAAATCATAATGGGTTTGACAATCGGGAATACGTTTGTTTTTCGGTTCGACGCCACAGACATCGAATAAATGACGAGTGACATAGGGATCGTTGTTGTTATTCCAATAAGAGCGCACATAACCATACGAATTGGGAGAAACGATCGAATCATCCGAGACTTTCGGCATTTTCGCAAAGGCAAACTTGGAATCGGCAATATGGTCATTTTCATCGACGGATCCAAACCAGTCATCGGATAAAAACGGGGTGATTTCTAGAAAATAAGAGGGAGACTCGCCTGCATCGGTAATTTCTTGTCCTTCTATGGTAAAGTCCCAATAAGGTAGGACGACGGATGGATCGACGGCACGCAGTGCCGCTTCAAACGTCTGGGTAATGGCAAAATGGTGAGTGAAAAAACCACTGCCTTCATGGAACTGGTCGCATCTAATATCGTTGGAAGCGAGGGCATGCTCTTCGACCAAAGTATCAATACCGGTGAATTGGTCGCCGTATTTGGCGCGTCCTTCGACAGTCGAATATTTCCATATTTTCGAGGCGGCTTTTAAAAATCGACGTCGGTCGCCGTCAGTCAATGACCGGAGTTCGCGTTTCACATATTTTACAATAAATGTAGAGGTATGATTCGTTATGAAATTGTCGTTTGAAACAACCATAGAATATATTCCCGGAACAGTAAATGTTTTTTGGATAACATTACCGGTATAAACTGTCGTATCGCCATCGTCAAATATGGATGCCCAGGATGCTGATCCCGAAACACCATTCAAAACAATTGTGGTGGGTTTATAGGGTTCGGCTAAATAATTACCATCTAACCATGAATATTCAGTGTTGGCAAAAGAACCATAGTCATCGTTCGAAACACTTAGTGAAATATTGGTAGTATCATAGGCAGTCATTTTCGTAGATACGTCCGATGGTTTATTTACGATATAAATGATACCCAATGCCGATGCAGATATTACTAACAAAAAAAGGAAATAATAATATAATCGCCGTGTTTGTCCACGATGAATCGACGCCACCAATTCGGCATCGTCAATATGAGGAACATGTATATATTCATAGGGTGGTTCCATACCCTGATATTGTTTGAATGGACTGGTGGTCGAATGCATGATCTATTATACAATCTTAGTAGAAAGTATCTATATTAGTTTGGAAAATCAATCGTGCATTTGTCGTAATTGTAATTGTAGACAATACATTGGTCAAACGAATAAGAATCATGTAAGGTTTCTTCGCCGGGTATACTGGAACCTTTATACAATTCCACAATATCGAAATCAGGTTTTACATACGGTAATGTATTACCATCATCATTCATGGTACTAACCATTTTGGATACATACGTTTCTACGTCGTCAACTTCCCCTTGGAAAAAGTCGTTCATTTCATAATCAACCCTTGATGAAAATCGTTGGCATGCATCATATACAACTGCACTTACCATGACTACTTTTTCATGTGATTCTTCAATAATCGTATTGAAATATTCCGTAAAATATTTGGTGTGGACTTTTGCCAAGATAGAGTCAGTTGGAGTAATATAAGGCGCATATAGATTTTTATAATCGGGAATCTGATTGGTTGTGAAAATGAGAAAGCAAATGAGACGATGAATCATTATTGGAGACAGTACTTAGTCGTGAGCAGTTGGATATATTTTCATGTATACTATTTTCGGCGTCAATTTTGTATAATAAAGACTGCGTAAAACAAGATAAAGCAAACTTCGTAAAAATGGTATCATGGAAACTAAATATTTGAAGGCCGATGACAACAAGATCATAAATGAAACCAATATAATATGGGTAAAAAAAATGAATGATTGCTTATATGTTTGCACGAAAACTACCGGATGTTGTAGCACAATAGATGCACATAAAGTATGCAAGTTAAATAGTCCAGAAAGTTATGCGAAATTGAATACACATTTTGAATAAAAGCGTCGAAAATATATTTTAATATATGAAAGTATTTAGATAAATCGTGATATTCAAGCATATAAAAGATGAGTGCCGCAAACGCCGCTGCTAGAAAAAGACGAGCTCCCAATGCAATGGTAGATCCACCTCGACCACCAACTCCTTCGTCTACACAACCGCCTGCTGCCGGATTAACACTACAACAAGTGATTGCATTGATAGATAAACGATTGATTACATTAGAAAATCATGTGAAAGAACAATCGACCAATTCGCAAACAAACACCAATCATAAATCAGGAGACCAAGTAAATCATCAATTAGCGATGGAACAACAAATGTTTTTCTCTCAACAGTTAGCGGAAATCACCGAAGAGTTCAATAGTCGTTATTCGATTTTAGCCGAAGAAATCGATAATATGAAAAATATGTTGCTGAAATTACAATCATACACCATGGAAGTGAATAAGACGTTATTGGAAGAACGTATTCGAATATTATCCGATGTGGAAAAAGAACCACTGGTTAGTGAATTAGCGGTCCAGGATTTAGCCGAAAATATTGGATTTTCATTGGCAGAAACAATTGATACCGAACGATTTGAAATGGAAGATACAACCAATTAATCGCATATTGAATGACTTTCTTTATACCGTCTAGAAATCGGTATAAAGATATATATTATATTATAACAGAACAACCAAAAATGACTGAATCAAATTATAAAACAATCATTGATCAAATGAATGAATTGAAAAATCAATACTATGTTGAAAATGATAAAAATCGTTTTTTCAAAACAAAACAGAAAATGCAAGTAGCATCGGCGATCAGTGAAAAAATAGATATGCGTCAAGTATTGGCAAAAACGATATATATTATACCAGACTCAAATCATGTTTATTTTGATTATACAATATTTAAAATATATGCAAATCCATCAAATTATACAGTCATTGTATCTTATGCACTGCAATTAATAGATGCATGTATACAAAAATATGAATGTTATGAAATGCATATTAATTTAAATACCTTTTCAATATCGGCATTAAATCGATATCGTGAATGCATTGATTTATATTTGAATGAATGTATAAAAGCGAATACTGAATATTATAAAGTGATTGCATGTTTACATATCTATAATACACCTGCAGTATTTGATACCATAGCCGATATGTTAAATAAATTGATTCATCCAGAAGTGAAACGTAAAGTGAAAAAATATAATAAATCGGAATCGGATATTATCATTCAACAAATAGTTTCAATGGCGGCGGTGTAAATCATCTACTATACCAATGATATGATATATAATCATATGTATCAGTTACATCGGTTAATGTGTTAGTATCTTTCCATTTTAGAGGTCTTATTGTAATATCAGTGAGATGTTTTTGTAAAATATAATTGAAATATATTTCGTATTCGGATGCACCTGCATGTGAAGTATTAATTACGTGTTTTAGAAATATACGATAGAAACTGTCGTTGTGGGTTTCTTCAACTAAATCAATTATTTCTTTTACATATTTTGTTTCAAACATCATATGATGACAAATACCTGAAACATTTTTTTGTTTTGTCAAGGTGTTATTTAATTTTTTCATATGTGTAAAATAAGGCATATGATACTGATTTCCATAGTTATACAAACATTTTCCATCTTTAATAAACCTTGTAGGTTTTAGGAAAAAAGTATCGCTATCAATTACTAAATATTTAGACAGTATGTCTGGAATTACAAACCCGGCATATAATTTTAGTAATTGTTGTAAATACCATCCATTTCTATCCATCTTACCATGATATTCAGCAACAGTTTGTATTGAAAATGGAAATATAGATTCGGGTATGGTTATACATCCATCGATAATTATTGTTGGATCACAGTGAATTATATATATGTTTCTGTAATCAATAATATTTTTTTTTGTATATGTAATCTGATTTTCTATAATACTAATATCATTTGGCCCAACGGGGATTACAATATCAAATTGATTATTATGCAAATCTGACATTATTAAATATATGTTTGTGTTTTTATATAAGTTCGGTTTCTAAAAATAAAAATATTTTTATATATGTTCGCTTCTTGTAGATAGATTTATTGGAAACAATTATCAAATTATTGTACATGTTGATTTTACACATATGGACATGTAATTTATTACAAATTATGATAAAACCTTGATTCATCATCCTAATTTGTTTTCTAATGAATGGTATATAGAAGAACCATGGATTTAATACAAGAAGCTGGAGATAGTCATCCAAAGACATTATTTAGTCATGTATTTTCCACCACCGATGAGGGTAAGGCTGAACTAATCAATGTTGTTCAATATGCTAGTTTAGGCGTTATTCCAGTGGTTGCCTTGAATAAATTAATTCACCGTTTTATTCCTGAAGCCGATCCTGAAAAATCGTCATTGGAAATTTTAGCCGAAATATTGATGCAATTAGTCGCCATGTTTTGTGGCGTTGTCATTATTCATCGTATTATTACCTATATTCCAACATACAGTGGTTTCAAATACGAACACTTGACATTAACCAACGTGATTTTGGCATTTTTGATTATAGTATTAAGTATTCAAACCAAATTGGGATTGAAAGTCAACATATTAGTCGATCGTTTAGATGAATTGTGGAATGGCCAGAGTAGTTCCAAGGAAAGTGTAAAATCAAATGTCCGTGTTCACCAACCATTAGCACAACAACATACTATGAGTCAAGCCGACTATTTAGACAATTCACAAGTTCAACATAATGTGTTCCCTCCTGCACCAGTTTCCCAAAGTCGTCAAGATAGTCCATTGAATATGGGTGGAAACCATGCGCAAGATTACATGCCACAAATGATGGGTCCTCAACCAGCCAATGGAATGTTGGGTGGTGGATTCGGTTCATTTTTCTAAACACACAATGAGATGATAATATTACATGTATAATAATATTATCTAGAAAGGGGTGGACCAAAGGTTGTACCAAAGGTTTGGACCATTAAGGTCCGTTACGTGGGATCATATTCAACGAATCCATCAATTCCATTTTGCGCGCGGATTTTTCCAAAGCAAATTGTCGATCTAAATTGGAAAACAAATAATCCGTTTTTGGGGCTTCTTCATTCTTCTTGATTTGTTTGTAAATATCGTCAATATTCGCAATGACGGCTTGTACTGTTTCTTTGGCAGAAATCAATTCAATACCCGTAGGAACTGGTTCAGTGACCAATGCAACCGCATAATACAATAAATATCGTCGTTTTTTGCACGCTCCCGTAGTGTATTTAATACAAAACAATTTATACAATGCATCCATCACTTTTGATACAAACTCGTTTTGCAATTGTTTTACACGTACATGTAAAGCGTCCCAAAAAATCCATATAATATCACTCTGAAACTTTCCGGCAACCGGCGTTTTGGATCTTCGATCAGCACGTACCGGTTCTTTGCGTTTTTTGCAAATAATATCGAAATCTATAATCCATTCAATCCAATAACAAGCAAATGCACTATTTGTCCGATCGGCAGAAATATGATAGGCAAACTCATTGACTGCAATCACCAATTCTTTTGGGTCTTCGGGGCGAAATACGTCTTGAATATATTCCAGAGAAGGGGCTTTTAATCGTTCGGTCATTTGAGTAATGTCAAACTCTTCAATGCGGTTGATCCGAATAGGTTCAAAACTGTTTTTTTTATTGGATAAAGCAACCATAGCAATGATTTCGGCAAACAATTTACGCATTTTTTCATTATTTCGTAAATGAAGTTCGGACAAGTATGTTCCAGACGAAACGATGCTTTCGAACATTTCATATCGCATATGTAGGTAGATCGCGAGTTTTGGATTGCCTAAATGTATATGTTTTCCCACATAATGCAATAGTATTTCCCATAAATCGCCATAATGACCGGCACAAATGAGCTCGGCTGCCCAATAACAAGCAGGTTCAACCTTGGCTTTTAATAATGCCTGTGTCAAGGCGGTTTTCACTTCGGTTTTTTTATGTTTTGAAAAACTGATTCCTTTAAAGTCCTTGGGAAATCTTAAATCATTGATTTCGTATTTTATAGTGGCCATTGCTAATAGGTAGAAAGAAACAATTCATGTGTATAATCACGCGTCTTACCGACAAAAACTAATAAATGTGATAAACAATATAAAAAATGATCCCCAATTAAATATGGGGAGTGCCCTTTTAGCTTAGTGGTAGAGCACCAGTCTTGTAAACTGGAGGTCGCGAGTTCAATTCTCGCAGAGGGCTACGTTATCAATATAAAGTTGATATTATATTGATATTTTTATAAGATTATTCGCAAGCTTATTCGGTGATTAATCTAGGCACTACATTGATCGTCTGCAGTTCCTGTGCCATCAGTTTATATGCATATGGAATATCGACTTTCGCGAAATCTGTCATATTATGGCATGTATTACACAAATGCACGCTGAAATCGGATACACCCGTTTTCGATCCGCCATTATTAAAGGCTGCTATCATACCACATTTCTTGCATACATGTGCCGAATATTTATCCGACACATCGTATAATCGTTCTCTACAAAACTTGGACATACCATGCGCAATCATCACATCACGTTCCATTTCACCTATTCTAAAACCACCATCACGACTACGACCTTCGGCTGGTTGACGCGTCAAGTTCACCATTGGACCAATTGAACGACTATGTTGTTTATCACTTACCATATGTTTTAATCGCTGATAGAATACAGGACCGATGAAGATACTTGTTTCCATTTGTTCGCCCGTCAATCCATTATACATGACTTCGTTGCCGTGGCTTTCGTAGCCGAGTTTTTGCAATTGACTGATAATTGTTTTCACACCCAAATTACCGAAACTCGTTCCATCGCCAAACAATCCCAATTCTAACAATACTTTTCCCAACAACGTTTCTTTCAGTTGCGCAATTGTCATACGAGAAGGAATGGCATGCGGATTAATAATAATGTCCGGACGCAATCCTTCTTTCGTAAATGGCATATCACATTCTTGTATAATATTACCACAAGTGCCTTTTTGTCCATGGCGAGATGAGAACTTGTCTCCATAATGTGGTTTTCGGAATGTGCGGACACGGACTTTCGCAAAATTGTATCCGTCGCCATTACGACCCGTGAAGTTCTTGTCAATATACGTCTCCTCATTGGTGCGGAAAGTTTTACTTTGATCCTCGTATTTGATGATTTTGGTGGGATCATTACGATTTTCCTTGATGGGAATGATTTTCGCAATAATCACATCGCGATTTTCTACCAATGTATTTTCATTGATGAATCCGTTTTGGTTGACTTTATCGTAATTACCGAACTTGATACCTTTGGTTTTGGTCTTATCGGGTTTGCAACGAATGATTTCATCACGGATAATATTTTTGTCTTCATCCTTCTCGGTATGATAAATCGTTGCCGAAAAGAGACCACGATCAATGGATCCTTTGTTGACTAGGACACTATCTTCCTGATTATAACCCGTATGGGTCATAATGGCAACATGGATTTGGCACCCGGATGGAATATTATTCAGATGGATAAAGTTCATGAGACGGGTATCGACCAATGGGCGTGATGGATATGTCAATACATAAGCGGTTTTGTCCATACGTTGATCGTAATTGAGCGCATATACACCGATCGCTTGTTTCGCCATAGCAGTTTGATACGTATTTCTAGGAGCTTGATTGTGTTCTGGAAATGGAATGCAAGAAGCCAATACTCCGAAAATTGTGCTGGGATGGATTTCACAATGAGTATAATTGATTTTGAATCCGTCGCCTAAATAACTGTTTTTCGATTTCATCGCAATCATCGCGAGGTTTTGTTCATCGGGATCAATATATTCAATGACCGATTCATCCAATTTACAACTGGTTAACAAATCGTTCCAACCGAGATCGTGGTTATGAACTTTCGCAATAATCTCTTTCGTGACTAATGCAGTGTTGTTTCTCACGCGTAATAGAGGACGGGTTAATCGACCACCGTCATTGCAAATACGGATTTCCATTAGTTTGTAATCGAAGACAATGGATGTATATATATTGATGATTCCGCGGTATTTTTTGTCCTTCATATTCCAATACAATTCTTCCGGGTTTTTCGCAACTCCGACCCAAGTTCCATTTACAAAGACTTTGATTTTACTCTGTAGCATTGGTGGTTTTGATTCATCGACGGATATGATATGTGGTGCGACATATTCATATAATGACGATGAATTGGTAGGGATGGTGATATGTGACATATAACTGATGTTTTTCACAATACCAATCGACTGCCCCTCCGGAGTCTCACTTGGGCATAAGAAGCCAAACGTCGTGTTGTGCAGTTTGCGAGGAGCAATCAATTCGCCACTCTTTTCTAACGGAGTATTTACCCGGCGCAAATGACTCAAACTCGCCACATATGTCAATCGATTCAACACTTGTGCCACACCCACTTTACTGCTATTGGCTTGTTTAATACTAAAATCACCAGTGGCTAATGCACGTGAAATACCATTCTCAATCGTTGTGGATTTCATGATTTTGTAAATATTGGTCATGTTGATAATATTCGCATAGTCTTCCGTCGATCGCCACGATCCCGTGTTGATTTCACGCACGACTTGTTTTTGCATTTCTTTCACCAATTTATTGAAATAATTACGGAACAAATTATTCAATAATGTCCCGGTCAAATCAATACGTTTATTCAAATACGAATCACGATCATCGACGGGTAACCATCCAATACTCGTTTGGATCAATTTGTTCGCCATGTACCCAATCAAATACAATTTTTGCGCCAATGTTTTGCAATGAGGGAACAAATCATTGTTTAATACTTCATGACAGAACTCGCGCTTTTTACGCAACCCAGTTTCGCGATCCATATTGATTGGGGTATACGCGACATAACTGGTAATGTGTTGTAATGCATCTTCTTGGGTTAAATATTTATTGGCTTCTACAATCGATCCTTGTAAATAAGGAAGCAAATCTTTGTTGATAGGATGATCAATATTTAGCAAAATATATTCACATATTTCTCGATCGGAAATAACTCCCAATGCACGGAATAATACAAAGAGTTCAATGGGTTGTTTGATGCGAGGTATATTAATATAGATTCCATTTCCGAAACCACTGTTTTTGTTCGCAATCATCATTTCAATTTGTTTAGGCGAAATGCATTTGAAATCGGGAATCGATTTGATTTCCGCCGTCCATGACCATTTCGCATTGTTCTTACCGTCAAAACAATAGACGCGATTTTCCGCCGCTCGCTCTTGACCCAATACCGTTTTCTCCGAACCTTTGATAATAAAATAACCACCGCAATCCATGGGACATTCGCCTGTATATTGTGCACCTACGTGTTTGTTTTGGGTTAACACACAAATCGACGATTTCAACATGATTGGCATTTTCCCAATATTGATTTTAGGTAATGTTTTATTTATGATTTTAGGCGAATCCATATTTTCGGTATTTCGAACCACGTATTTGATGTGCACATCCACGGTCATCGTAGATGCATAGGTAAAGTTGCGCAACTTGGCTTCTTGTGGTAACATCATCTTGGTCGCTCCATTGTTTTCATGGATTTGAGGCGGATAGAGTTTGAAATTGTCGAAGGAAACAAAGGCTTCCAAGAAATATTGACCGTGCTCTTCGACATAATCATTTTCCGAACGGATCGTCACTGGATTAAACATTTGAATCGTTCGCTGGATTTGGTAATTGATGAAATGATTGTATGATTCAATCTGATGGCGCACGAGACGTTCCAAATGTTGACCACGAAAATAAGACTCGATCAAAGTATATGGTTCTTCAATATAATCGTCCAGATGCGCCAATACTTGACGTTCTTTTGGATCAATCTCCGAAGCTTCCGACACTTGTTTTGTCATATTATCAATGGTTTCATCGATCGTTGTTGGAATCACTGTCTTTTCTTCTGGTACACTGGTATCCACTTTTTTCGTTTTTTTAATAGACACTTTGCGGCCAGAAATCACTGGTTTCGAGTCATATAATTTCGAGTCGCACATCATCATGGTTTTTGGTTGAATCATTAATAGTTGTTAAATACTATACTATAGATCCATCGCTGTTTAAATCAATTTTTTGCGCATAGACAAAAGTATATAGATTATTGAAAAAACATAATAAACATAGTAATTCCTATCATTGTAAATGACCGAAAATGATACTACTTCCAAAACCAATTTCATCGAATATTTAGATTCATTTAAGAAAATGCACACATTGGATTATTTTACGATGGCGAACATATTGCATTTAGCCAATATGAACTTTATCGAGAACAAATATTATGATCCCCATTTTTCGGGTCAGATGAATCCAATGCAACCCTATTATTATACACCCAAACATGCAACTCAATCAACAACGACCCCACTAAAAGATCACTACGAATTGTGGAAAAGTAAACACGAAGTCGATGCAATACCGCCACTTCAACCTATTTCCTCTCCTAAAACTAAAAAGGTCATTATCGATGCTAATATTCAAAACATTCAAGATATATTACATATAATAGAGAACCATCCTTACAGTGAAGATACCGAGTATAATATTGACATCAAAGGGCTTACCAATATTAAGAGTGAATTGGAACAATTGAATGCTATGATTGGAATGAAAGAATTGAAATCATCCGTGGTCGATCAACTCATTTATTTTATGCAAGATTTGCATATTTCCAAAGGCAATAGTGATTATAAACATACCGTATTATGCGGACCACCAGGAACAGGTAAAACCGAAATTGCGAAAATTATTGGAACGATGTATTCGAAACTAGGTGTTTTGAAAAACAATGTATTCAAGAAAGTTACCAGAAACGATATGGTCGCCGGATATTTAGGACAAACGGCGATCAAAACCAAAGCGGTCATTAAAGAATGTATTGGTGGGGTATTGTTTATTGATGAGGCATATGCGTTAGGAAATCATTACGACGAAGATATATATTCCAAAGAATGCATTGATACATTGTGTGAAGCATTAAGTGATCACCGCAATGATTTGATGGTTATCATTGCGGGATATGAAGATGAATTGGCCAAATCATTTTTCAAAGCCAATCGGGGTATGGAATCTCGGTTTATTTGGCGATTCAAAATCGATAAATACAGTCCGGGAGAGATGTTGCAAATCTTGCAAAAGTTGGTGAAAGAAAATGAATGGCAATTGGATCCGTCTATTACCGAAAAATGGATTGAGCAAAAGAAGGCGGATTTTCCCAATTATGGGCGTGATATGGAGTTGTTATTTTCTTTTACGAAAATCGCCCATGCCCGACGAATCTATGGGAAACCCGATGAACTACGAAAAATGATTACTTTAGGCGATTTGAATAAAGGGTATGATACATTTATGCAAAATCAGAAAAAGGAAGAGAACAAAACATTAAAGATATTACAATCCATGTATACGTAATATGTGATACATTCTTATTCCCCCTATATTGTAGTATAGAATGAGTGATAAAAAAATAATTTCAATAAACCCCGAATTACTTTCCTTTAGTAATTTTAGTGCGGGAAAAACCCAGAAAAAACGGCAACCTGTAGAAAAAGAATTGAAAATAAGAAGCCCTGCGGAACCGCGCAAAGCGAGCACGAAAACATTGCGTAATAAATTGTTGCAATATATTCGTAAAACCCAAGAAGAAAATTATAGAAAAATGCATAGTGGCGAAAGTCCGGAAATAACGACACGCGTAGCGCCAGTCAAGCCCCCGCCCTTTACTGGAAATAATACATTTGAAGACTCGATTGCCTTTATGAATAATATACAAGAGCAAGTCAAGAACTCAGTTGCACCCACTAGAGAACCCGCAGTTCATACATTAAAAAATTATGAGAGTTTATCTAGCCCATCATTACCCCCAGTGTATAATACGGTATCGGATCAGGTTTCGGATTATACAACCAATGTAGGAGTCCCGAATCAATCATTACCGGCTATGAAAATGAAATTGCCAGACCAACCACAATGGGGATGTTTACGGGGTGGATCATTACCAACGTATCGTTCATGGAAAACACAGAAACACAGACCGATGATGGAAAATACAAATGTAGTGACAACAAACGGAGCAATCCCACAATTATCAACAACTCCAAATCCCTTGTTTCAAGGAGGATCGCAAAATCAATCTATTATAAATGTAGACCCATTCCCTGAAAAAACCATTATGCAGAAAACACGCGAAAAAATCGCGGCTGAACAAAAAAAACCAACACTGCACTATAAAAAACAGAAAAAAACAATAAAGCGAACATATCGAGTCGGAAAGTCCAAATATGCACCAAAAGTATCAGTGCTGGTTTCTAACAAGACAATTCGCAATACTATTTCCGAAAAAACACACGCCATACAACAGATTCCAATTGAAGATATTCGCCGCAGTCTTTTGAAACAAGGATTCATCAGGGTAGGTACAACCGCTCCAAACGATGTACTCCGTAAAATGTATGAAAGCGTTTCCCTCATTTGCGGTGAAGTCCAAAATCACAATCCAGATAATTTGCTGTATAATTTTTTGAATGGCGCACCCGTCTAATTCATAATCATTCCACGAAATAATATCCAACTCGTAACCATAAATACGCATCCAACGCCAATGTGCATATAGATTTGCATACGTTGGGCAAGCGCATTCAGTTTTTCATTATTGACTATGTATTTGTATGGATCATCAAGATATTTCTCAATTGATTGAATATTGCAAATATGCTCGCTAGATCGCTCAGAAAGGACATCGTATGATAATTTTTTGTAGTAAGCGTCATTTTTAGGAGGTACAATATATTTGGAATGGGCATATGTTTTAACCGGTTCGCATTCTTCCATATCACAATAAAAGCCATATTCTTCATGGTCACACATATGTGTTGGTAGAATACGATAATTTTTGGATGATGTCGTCATTTGTTTATAAGCCCGACTGTAATAGAAAGACATGCAGTTTTAATAAATTATATATTTTATGTATATTTCATTATTATACATAAAAGCATTTCAATTTTGTTAGCATATATGGATTTGTAATAATGATATAAATAGTTCATGTCAATATTCCTAAATGTCTACGATAACCGATGAATATTTTGGGTTGACAAAAGAATATATTGCTAAATATGGACCGCGGACCATTGTTTTATTACAAGTGGGTGCCTTTTTCGAAGTCTATGGATTAAAATGTCAGAAAACGGGTGAAATTACCAAAAGTAATATTGAAATGTTCTCGCAAATATGTCAACTCAATGTTTCCGAAAAGAATGGAGGCACCCAAAACATTGTCATGGCTGGATTCCGCGATTACACGTTGGAAAAATATTTGCAACGTCTATCGGAAAATGAATACACGGCAGTGGTATACGTGCAAGAAAAGGACGGTAAAAACATTAGCCGCAAACTTGACGCGATTTATTCCCCCGGGACATATATATCCCATGAAAATGATATTTTACCCCAAGTATCGAATCATATTATGTGCATTTGGATTGAAAGTTATACTCGTCGTGGAACCACCAATCTAATTTGTGGATTGGCCACGGCTAATATTTTCACTGGTCAATCACATATGTTTGAATACGAAACACAGTATTATATAAATCCCACGTCATTCGACGAATTGGAACGCGCAGTATCAATATTCACTCCGAATGAAGTCATCATCAATCATAATTTGCCCCCACATGAAATAGATAGTATACTACAATTTGTGGGTCTAAAGAATGCAAACACCAAAAATGTTCTCATTCATCAAAATGCCATTGAAACAACCGAAACTGTAAAACGTTGTGGCGAACAAACCTATATACATCATGTATTATCTGACTTTTTCGGAGTGGATGCGTATAATGTATGTGAAGTCTTTCGCAACCATGTTATTGCGACTCAGGCGTTTTGTTTTCTCATGCATTTCATCCAAGAACATAATCCCAATTTGGTAAAAAACATCGATGTACCAACCTTTTTTAATACGTCAAAACATATGGTTTTGGCCAATCATACATTGAAACAACTCAATATTATTAGCAATGGAGAACATAGCGGTCATTTGTCATCGGTTTCATCATTTTTGAATAAATGTGTATCGTCGATGGGTAAACGCAAATTGCAGCAACAATTACTGAATCCGGTGTTTGATACAGAGTGGTTGAATCGCGAATATGGGATGATTAATTTTCTCCTGAATCAAAATCATTATGTGGAAGTCATCCGGAAGCAATTGATAAAAGTGGTGGATATTGAGAAGATTTGTCGACAATTGGTATTATACAAATTATATCCGGCATCTATGGCAAGTTTATGTAATACATTAAGTATTATACAACAGTTGATGGCATGTTTTGCCGAAGAACACGATTTCCTAAATTATATCGGAATTGATGATTGTGAAGAATACTGTCTACATGTTCTCAAAACCGTTGAAAAAACATTGATGGTGGAAAATTGTAAGAACGTACAAAGTATGCAAAGTTTTGAGAACCCCATTATAAAACCAGGAGTTTCGAAAGAGTTGGATGATATAACCGAAAAATATGATAAAAGCAGCCGGCTTTTTAACAACATTCGTAATGTTCTCAATCAAATGATGTGTAGAGCCCATGGTGAAGGGGAGTATATTAAAATACACGAAACGGAAAAGTCGGGCCTCAGTTTACAAATTACGAAAAAACGCGGGGCATTATTGAAAACATTATTGCTAAATCAAACTACGATTGATTTTGGAGAATGGGAAATTGTGAAAACATCCGACATTATGTTTGTAACGGCATCTTCGAGTAATGATGAAATCGAGTTTCATTTATTGACCCAAGTATGCAAAACGATGACTTCCGCGAAATCGTCGATCGATCGTTATAGTGCGGAAGCATATCTACGTTTTTTGAAAGAGTTTCAAGATGAATATTATCAAGTTCTCGAAAAGATCGCCAAATGTGTAGGTACAATGGATGTCATACAATCGAAGGCTTTTGTGGCGGGAAAATACAATTATTGTCGTCCGATGATCCAAGAATCGTCGAAATCTTTTGTAGATGCCAAAGGATTACGACATTGTTTGATTGAACATATCCAACAAAATGAAATCTATGTTCCGAATGATATTGGGCTTGGTAACGACGATAGTCCATCTGGAATATTATTATATGGTACAAATGCGGTGGGTAAAACGAGTATGATACGTGCATTGGGAATAGCGATTATTATGGCACAAGCGGGATTTTATGTTCCATGTTCTCAATTTGTCTATAGTCCATATACTACGATTTTCACCCGGATTGTAGGGAATGATAATTTGTTCAAAGGGCTATCCACATTTGCCGTGGAAATGTCGGAATTGCGGACCATTTTGAAACATGCTGATAATAAGAGTATGATATTGGGCGATGAGTTGTGCAGCGGAACTGAGACTGAATCGGCATTGAGTATTTTTACAGCGGCATTAATGGAATTGCATGGTCGCGAATCATCCTTTATATTTGCCACTCATTTCCATGAAATCATTGATTATGACGAAATACGCGGATTAGACAAAGTTGCGCTAAAACATATGGCGGTCCATTACGACCGAGAATTGGATTGTTTGGTATATGATAGGAAACTGCAAGATGGGGCGGGAAATCGAATGTATGGTTTAGAAGTATGTAAATCGCTGTATTTACCGGATGATTTTTTGGAAAATGCATATAAGATTCGGAATAAATACGATAAAGTGGATCGGGGACATTTAGATCAAAAAAAGTCGCATTATAATGCCAAAAAAATAGTGGGGTTATGTGAAATATGTAAAGAATCAATGGGAGAAGAAGTTCATCATTTGCAACAACAAAAGGATGCGAATGATAAAGGGTTTATTGACGGTTTTCATAAGAACCATGGAGGTAATTTGATGAGTATTTGTGCAAAATGCCACGATGCATTACACCAAGCGGAAAAATCGGTGAAAATGGTTCGCAAAAAAACCACCAAGAATAAATATGTGATTGATCAAAAAAATGTATAGATATTATAAGAGACATGGTATACCCTGTATTTGAAGAAAAAAGTATTGCGGCTAGATGTTTAGAAGATATTAAACAATTTATTGGAGAATATAAGATTGCCGATAATTTAGGTGTAGCATTGCAAATTGATATCTTGAATACCAATAATGATTTGGTAAAATGTATGGATGTTTTAATAACAAAAATGAGAACAATTTTGGATACAAAATCAATGAAATATGAAACATTTGATTATTCACATGATATACATAAGTTTGACCCTTTACAACAACAAAGTTTGTGGATATTGAGAACCTATGTATTTTATCAATTGTTGATTTTTGCAACAAAAATAATGAAAACCGAATCATTGTTTCGACAAATATACAATGATGAGAATCCATATAAACGAATGTGGCACAATGGGGTACCATCCGAGTTGTCTAATTTTAAAATGGGTATTTTCGGAAGTTTAACACCAACTTCTGATATAGATATTGGAATTGCTTATACGGGATTTAATACAGAATTGGCGGAATTGTCTTATGTAGTGAGTATTGTTGAAGATACATTTAAGATTTTTATGGGAAAATCGAGTTTACAATTAGATATTGAACCATATGCAGATATGTATGTTTTGCCTAATCCAAAACAAACATCTGATGAAGATTCTTTGATTTTTTATTTAGATACAACAAAGTTTACAGGGAATAATTATGTATCCATATTACCATACGTAGGAGCGAGTATTTTAAGAAATTATGTAACTGCAAAGCAAGAATTAACTGAACAACCAATAAATAGCATCATAGATGAATATAATTGGGAAAATGCATTTATGTATTTCAATTCAATTGAAAATACCACTAATAATTCGTTTTCAAAAATATATAATAATTTTAGGTTTGAACAAGAAGTAGAAGAGCAATGGCAAACATCATCAAAGACAATGATAATAGATTATATGACAAAAGACTATGATAGTGCAAGAGAAGAATATTATAAATTTGTAAGTTCTGCTGAAGAATCGATTATACCAATCAAAAAAATAATATTCACAAATCCAAACTCAGATATACCAAATGATATGATTGTAACTGCAATGCAAAAGATCGCACATGCTCTTGTATTTAGAGCAGAAAGTTATACATGTGCTCCAACAATTATGCATGTGGTAAGAGTATTACAGGCAAATAAAAACGATCCGAATAAATACAAAACAATCACACCTCAATGGTGTTATGCCCATAAAGATATGTCAAATAAAATCGCCATATGCAAAATAGGTCGTTTTGGATATTTGATCAGTATGTTGGAACAATTGGGATATATGTATAGATTTCATTTAACGTATTGTGATAATAGCAATACTCACTATGATGACGCAAAATGTAAGAAAAAGTTATCCAAATATAAAGAACGATTGAATGATGCTATTGAACGATATACTAAATTACCTGGCGAACCATCTATATCAAGAAGAAATGCAATGCCAAGTACTGGCGGTTCTCGCAACACCCGCAAACGTAGATCAAAACAAACGCTGAGAAAACGTGGAGGAAAACGACATACACGTAAACCAAAGAAACACTAATTCACAGGATTTGAATTATTATACAGTCATTATTGTATAATAATTATGGGCAATTTCCATAACATTTGTCGCGAAATTGATAGAAATCTTTATTGAGAACAAAAACGTCGCTATAATTGGCTTGTTTCGAAGGACCACGTTCGCTACCAGCAACACATTTTTGGCCCCCCAACAATACACAACACGAATTGTTGGTGCATTTGTCGTTCGACAATGAATTACAAATGGATTCTATTTTTTCGGGATCCGATTTATTGAACTCACAAAAATCGGTATTTACAACAGATGCTAAATAAGTTGGTGTAGAAGTAATCTTTTGATTGGCACGTGATAACAACACACTGTCTTCATAATAAGGAACATATGATGTTGGACCGTACCTGAATGAACCAGGTTGATAATACGTAATATTTCCTTGAACTCCATTGTATGGTAATGCTACCATATTTCCATGCTGGTCTTTCACATAAACACTTTTCATAGAAACGTTGTAAAAACTACCCTGTTTTTCCAGTTCGGTTGCATCTGGATGGTATTTGACATCATAATTATTGGAATCGTATTTGGTACTTGTTTTTTCAGAATCCGATTTGACCGATGTATTACCAGAGTCCTGTCCTAAAGGTGCGCTTACGGAAACCACATTTCCGGCATTTTCCATAGATTCTTTATGTTGTATCATTCCAAAGGCACATACTACGAGTATCATACACAACAATAATATTACAATTTTACGATTCATCATTGTAATATTGTGAGAAAAGAATGGCTAAACGTGGAATAAAATTGATTTTAAACAATATATACATCTGTATTATACATACCTCACTAAAAATGATTATTCCCGTCAAATGTTTCACTTGTGGCAATGTTTTAGCCGATAAATACCGATTTTATTTGGAAGAAGTACGTAAATTGAAAGAATCGAAACATCAAGACACCGACCGGGTAGTTTATTTAACTACTACAAATATGGAAAAAACTCCGGAAGGAATTGTATTGGACAATTTAGGGTTAAAGAATGTATGTTGTCGTCGTCATATGTTGACCCATGTCGATATTGAATAAAAATATACAATAAATATATAATCAGAATGCCTAGAAAATCAAAAACCCAGAAAAAACGAAGAATCCATAGAAGACGTGGTGGATGTAGTGATTGTTCGAACAAATCCTTTTTAATGAATGGCGGAGGTGATTTAAACACTCCAAGTTTTGAGAAGTTGTCCCCAGATCATTATTATCCATTGAATGATTACAAACATGATCCAACTCATGTATCATTGTCTACACGAACCATGAATGGTGGACGAAAAAACCGAAAATCGAAAAAAGTCAAAAGAAGACGAAGTATGAAAGGTGGCGCGGTTGATTTATTGCAAGGAAGCGCGTTTAATCTAGTGAATGCACATGGAACAACCTCTGGGTCAACACTTTTATCAAATGCTCTTAGTGGAGATATGAATATGTCCAATCCATCCAATTTAGTTCAAACTGCATCATCTAGATATACGGATTTAAATCCGCCTTTAGCGTAAGATAACAATTTATACATCTATTATATAAAATGAATATTCCCGGATTAAAAAACTTATGTAGTCCATCGCAGTTTTATTTAGTCATTTCGATGGCAGCCATCATTGTCATGGCATTCCAGAACGTCGGCGGAACCAATGTATACTGTCTTGGTTCCTATAATTGCAATGTATCGAGTGTTTCTATGGTATTTTTATTAAAAATCATATATGTACTATTTTGGACATGGGTATTAAATATAATTTGCCGCGGCGGATCCCCTGCTTTAGCGTGGTTTTTAGTATTAATACCATACATATTATTATTTGTTTTGGTTGGATTAATGCTGTTAAAATAAAGAAAGTTCATATATACTTGTATTATATATGACCGTCAAACATAAATCACACCGAAATATTACTATTAAAAAGCGCGAACACTATGTTTCCAAAAATGGATGGATCATTTTATCGATTCACGGAGAACCCTATGAACGCGGATATTCGCATGGATCATTATTAGCACACCATTTTTCACAAGTCGACAAAGTATTCAAATATATCGTCGTTGATCATTTCCACACTACTTTTGACGAATATTTAGAAACATGTAGTCGCCATATTAGTCCCGTAGTGATGAGCTCTTATCCCGAGTTTTATGAAGAAATACGCGGAATCAGTGAAGGTATTATGTCAAAACAATCTGCAATACCCGTCAATATCCATTATTTAATTGCTTGGAATGCAGTATTGTCCATGTATTCATATTATGGCAATAATCATGTGCAGCGATGTTGCGCCTTTATTGCCACTGGCGATGCGAGTGCCGATGGAAAAATTGTTATGGCTCATAATACTCATTCGGATTATGCTAGTGCAGTATTAGGAAATATTGTTTTGCACGTTCATCCGGCAAAAGGTCGATCATTTCGTATGCAAACCTATCCCGGATATATTGCCAGTGGAACGGATTGGTTTTTATGCAGTAGTGGTATTATCGGATGTGAAACAACCATTTCCAAAACCAATTACAAACCCCAATTTGGTGCTCCTTATTTCTGTCGTATTCGCCAAGTCATGCAATACGCCAATAATCTTGCCGATTGTGCATCGATTATGCAAAATGACAATGCCGGGGATTATGCATGTTCTTGGTTATTCGGAGATATCAACACAAATACTATTATGCTTTGTGAAATTGGAAAGAACCGCGTCCATATAGAAGAAACCAATAATGGAGTATATTACGGTGCCAATTCGGCAATTGATTATGAATTGCGCAGCATAGATACTACCGATTCGTTTGACGATTTGACTACTTCCACTGGAGCACGCACAATGCGTTTACAATCTTTATTGTTGCGCGAATATGCCGGTAAAATATCTATTGCTAACGCAAAAGCGATTCTAAGTGATCACTATGACGTGTATAGTAACAAAACCGATCCAGGTGAACGGACAATATGTAAGCATAACAAATCATCTCCGCGTGGTGCAACCGACGGCAAAGTGGTTGATACAACCATAGCAAAAACCTTGTCGTTTTATGGTCGAATGGGTCCTACTTGCGGAAAAAGTTTTCGTGTGAAAGAGTTTGTCAAAAAACATCCGAAATACAAAAAATGGGCCAGCGTATTGCAAGATATGCCTACGCGGAAATGGACCAAAATATAATTTACGCAACAAAATTGATTTAGAAAAATATGTCCAAACAATGGATATAATCTAAACGTAATATAATAATGAATCCAGCATTTAAACTACTTGAAAATGGCGAAGTTTACCGATTCCAATTATCGGGGATCAATGTCAGTTTAGCCAACTCGATCCGTCGAGTCATATTATCCGAAATACCATGCATTGTCTTCCATACCGAAACATATGAAGATAATAAATGCACGATTGAAATCAATACCAGTCGTCTACATAATGAAATCATCAAACAACGTCTAAGTTGCATTCCTATTCACGAAACCGATTTAGAAGTACTTACTGACAAATATATTTTAGAAGTCGATGTGAAAAACGAAACCGACAATATTATCTATGTTACTACGGAAGATTTCCGTGTGAAAAACAAGGCAAATGGCAACTATTTAACCAAAGAAGTGGTTCGCAAATTGTTTCCGCCAAATATCAAAACCAATCGATTCATTGATTTTGTGCGTTTAAAACCAAAAATCAGTGCAACCATTCCAGGCGAACATCTGAAATTGTCATGCGAGTTTTCAGTGAGCCAAGCCAAAGCCAATAACATGTATAATGTGGTCTCAAAATGCGCTTATTCCAACACACCAGATTTAGAAAAAATCGATAAAGTATGGAGTGAAATGGAGAAAAAGTTGCAAAGTGAACAATTGTCGATTGAAGAAATCGAGTTCCAAAAGAAAAACTTTTATCTATTGGATGCGCAACGTATTTTCGTAGATGATTCGTTTGATTTTATCGTCCAATCCATTGGAGTCTATGAAAACAAAGCGTTGCCAAAAAAGGCATGTGCGATTTTACAAAACAAGTTTGTGGATATGATTACTGCTATTGATGGTGATATTATTCCCATTCATATGAGTGAAACTACCATGGACTATTGTTATGATATTGTATTGGAAAATGAAGATTATACGATGGGAAAGGTGATTGAATATATCTTATACGAACGATTCTATCAAGGTGAAAAAACATTGTCTTTCTGCGGTTTCAAAAAGATGCATCCACATAATGCAGATAGTATTATACGTATTGCATTTGTAGATACTGCGGATAAAAATATAGTTCGTGATTATTTACGCAAGGCGTGCGTAGAAGCCCAAGCGTTTTACAAAAAAGCATATGAATTGTTATAAGTTGTCGGCAATTGTCGAATCGTTAGTGATTTGCTTGTCGCGTTATTCGCTTATCGCGTCATTCACTTATCTCATTTTTCATATGATTATCCACGGAACCCTTTTTTAAAGCCTTTGGGAACAATTTGTTGTTGACTTTTTGTTCCGGTGCGTCATGGTTTGATTCGTTTCCGGTGACCAAACTCTTGCTGATTTTTGGAAATAGTATCGTTTTGCGAATAATGGTGAGTTTTATGAGAACACGTATCTTCCAAAAAATCGGAAATGCATGCGCGACGAGGAGGATCCAATGATGGTTGAACCGGATCTAGCAGATTGCTATTGAGCAGATTCAGTAGCACTTCAGACATAATATAAATAATGTATTTTACTATTTATATTATAATTTTAAGGAATATTATTATTCCTCTTTTTCTGGTTGAACCCATTCGTCGCTATGCTCTGATTCAGAAGATTCTTTGCGAGGTAGATCGTTTTCAACAGGTTTCGCTAGTTCATGTTCCAGTTTTTTCAGGGCATTTTTTTTCATAAATGATTTGTACGCCCCGACTAGTGTTGGATGATGAACATAAGGGATATTATGCTCGCGACAAAACTCGCGAACAATAGGTGCAATTATTGTATAATGATGTCCAGATATGTTTGGAAACAAATGATGTTCGATTTGGTGATTGATACCACTGAATAGTACTGTCCACCATGGATTACCATTTACAAAATTGCCCGAATTGCAAATCTGTCTTTTTGCCCAATCACCGCCATCATAATGATTTTCATGTGTTTCGTAGAGATTGTGATTTGGAAATATATTGATATAGTATAAGGTATTTTCAGTAGCCAAAACAATAAGTGTGGGTATGATACCAATGCTAATAAAAAATGCAAGTTTACACATCATAATTGACAATGAAAGATTGTCATAATAGGTAGTATGATTAGGTATCTTTAAAATATCATTTTTACTAAATGATAATTGTTTATAAATATAACTATATATATACCATATTACTTGCATATTAGATTGTCCTGGTATAAAACAGTAAATGAAATTGTATATCCATTCAAAATATGTTGGTGTTTTTATCATATTACCTATATCGTACATGACTTTATCCGTATCTTCAATGCTACCTGTAAAAGAATGATGATAATATACATGTTGATAAAGCCATAAAGAATGATTCCACAAAATCCAACTGTTTGCAATAGTCGACAATATATTATTTTGTTTAGGATCACACGTAATTGCATAATGAGATCCGTCATGCAACACATTGAATAAAAGAGACAGTTCAGATAATCCACAACATAATGCAAAAAAGCATTTTATGATTAGATATTTGGATACAATTGTATAATACATTGTATATAAAAATGCACATAGTGCAAACCCATTCCACATGTACCATGATGGAGGGGCTTTGATGGATGCACGATCCGGGAAAACAGTTTTGATACGTTGTGTCAATTTGTGGTAGGTAGTGAAATCCGTTGTATATTCAGTGTCATTTTGGTCATCCAATTTATATTTGGTCAAACTTTGTTTAATCGAGTCCAAATCTGAAAATGCATGGTAAGATTCAAATAATGAAGTGCAATCATCGAGTCCCTTGGTTTTTTCAATGATTTCTGCACCACCCGGATGGTGTTTTGCAAAATCGGTTAAATCATAAGTTTTTCCATGGATTTTCCACATTATACATTCTTTTGTCGCATACCATTTATATATTTTTGTAAAAATATAAATAGATCATTTCAAATATTCCAAATGAATACTATTATACCTTTCGTCGGAACATGTTTCTATTTATCAGCTTCACAATTTTTGAAAAATACATTTCACGATCCAGTAAATCAACAACTGGTAGAAAAACCGCTTCATTACTTTTCGATTTTACATAATGCAGCATTGGCATTATTCAGTGGTTATACATGTTGGTCGTTGTCTTCAGTTTTATGGGAACAAGGTATTATACATGGACATAATATTTACATGTCCCAACCATTTACAAAGTCTTTGATTTACTGGTTTTACATGTCAAAATATTACGAATATATTGATACGTTTTTGATTTACATGAAGGGGCGCAATCCTATTTTTCTACAAAAATATCATCATGTTGGTGCAGCCATTTGCTGGCATTTATGTTATGAATACAATGTTGATATGATTATTTTTGGTACAATTTTGAACGCCGGTGTACATACTGTCATGTATTCTTATTATTTGATGACACTTTTGAAATGGAATGTGCGTGCAATAAGAATGTATATTACAAGTGGACAAATGGTTCAATTAATAACTGGTGCATCTTATGGGATATATTATTATTATCCACCAGTTGAAACGACTTCGAATTATTGGATTATCATATTTTTTAATGTATATATCTATGGATTGATCTATTTGTTTGGTCAATTTATGGTAGACAATTATCAATCAACGAAAAAAGTGTAAAATTGATATTATATATGGTGTATTATTTATCCCATATATAATGGGATCCTGTATTTCGTATAGTATATACAAATCGCATAATCTTGACAACAAACATGAAGATATCTGTTATTTGAACCAGATCGAATATAAAGACACATTAGTATTTCATCCGGTGATTACCCACGGAAAAGTGATCAAAGTGTATGATGGTGATACCATTACCATTGCCACTCGTCTACCCAATGATAAAACAATCTATCGCTTTTCAGTTCGACTACGTGGTATTGACAGTCCAGAAATACACGGTAAAACGGAAAATGAAAAGCTTTTAGCCATAAAATCTCGCGGTGCACTCTGTCATTTGATTTATCATAAAATAGTGGTGTTGAAAAATATCGAATATGAAAAATATGGGCGTCTTTTAGCAGATATCTATTTGTTCGGACAAGAAACAAAACCTACTATAAATCAATGGATGTTGGATGAAAAATATGCGATCCCTTATGATGGACGTTCAAAAAATATTCCGAAAGAATGGGTATAAAAAATACTAGTAGATATATATATATTTTTAATGACTGTTGTAAATGGAATTGAAATCGATTGTATCGATTATGAGAAGAATCCGATAAAAGAGGCGATTCAAAATAATGATCCAATTGAAAAAAAACTACACGTCATTGCAGTGATTTCGAATCCATGTATGTATATTCGCCGTTATATTTTGATGAATGAGTTTTTAAAGCGGATGGAAATGGAAGAAACAGATGTCATTGTATATGTCGTTGAATTGGCCTATAAAAACCAACGATTCGTCATTACAGATGCGAAAAATAAACACCATTTGCAATTGCGTGCCGAAGTACCTTTATGGCACAAAGAAAATATGATTAATATTGCCGTTAAAAAATTATTGCCGAAAACATGGAAAGCCATGGCATGGATCGATGCTGATTTGGAGTTTGAAAGTGCAACTTGGGCAAAAGATACATTGAAGATTTTGAATGGTTGTAAAGATGTGGTCCAGATCTTTAGTCATTGTGTAGATATGGATCGCGACGAAATGGCTATGCGTGTGTTTACGAGTTTTGGGTATAATTATACGAAGGAATTAAAATATTCGGGAGCGGGTCCTAATTATTGGCACCCTGGATATGCATGGGCATGCACACGTAGGGCATATGAACGGATGGGCGGAATATACGATTTGGCTGTATTAGGATCGGGTGATAATGTCATGGCTATGAGTTATATTAAAAATGTCATGAAGTCGGCCAATGAACGATATTCAGAAAATTACTTAGAATCGATACATGATTTCCAAGATAGGGTAAAAGGATTGCGAATAGGCTATGTTCCTGGGGTCATTCGACATTATTATCATGGATCAAAGGCCAATCGTAAATATACCGAACGTTGGGAAATATTAATCAAACATGCATATGATCCAACGTTACATGTGTGTTATAACAAAGATGGATTGTTAGTTCCAACGGCAGATTGTCCACAAGAGTTTTTGGATGATATTATGCATTATTTTGAAGAACGCAAAGAAGATGAATAAAAAGGAAGGAACAATCACAAGATTATGTATTATTGTTGGCTGCAAAGAATGACGGAATTAAGTATTGTATTGCCCATGTTCCAATAACGATCCACATGGTAACAATTATATTGCCACCTTGACTGATCACCCAACGGAATGCTTGGCAATGAGGAGCGGGGGCAAGAAAGGGAGATAATAAGAATCCATAAATAGTGGCAGGCACACACCAATGAACATACAAATGGGAACAAACATAATGCAATATAATCCAAAATGAATATAATAAAACGACTTTACAAGAAGTGTTTTCCAACACTTGATAGATGGTTGATAATTTCATGATGATGATGATATGTTACCCCATTTACGTTATATAATTTTTCAATTTTATTCAACCGTCAATAAAATTGAAATCAATACAAATAAACTAGAAGTAAGCACCTAACTAACAACCATGGAAAAACGCCTAAATAACCGTATTGAAACTTATGTTACTACTTTTAAAGATGATATTCGTAAAAAAATCATTGAAATGGGGTTTGAAGAGAAATCCAAGACCAATGAACTTATCGAATATATTTATGAATACAATCGATTAACATTGGAAAAAGATGATTTTGCCAAACGCAAACGAGTGAAGAATGCAATTCCGGTATCCAATCGGTGTCATGCATTACGAGCCAATGGAGAACAATGCACCCGTCAACGAAAAGACAATTGTGAGTTTTGTGGAACTCACTCAAAGGGTGCGCCGCATGGATTATTATCACAAAATGGACAACCCGTTCCACCCATCACACAAAAATTAGAAGTCATTGCCGAGGAAATCAAAGGTATTGTGTATTATATTGATCAATTCCAAAATGTCTACCGAACCGAAGACATTTTAGCCAACAAACAAAACCCCGAAATTATTGCTAAATGTGAAAAACAAAACGGTAATTACTGCATTCCTAGTTTGGGGATCTAATCGTCATTATCCGCAGTTATTTTTCTTACAATGGATTCTTTGACGACTTCTTCGCGATTGTCTAAAATATATTCATTCATCTGAGTTGCTTTTTCGACATCTCCTTGATAATAATTGGATAAAATGCCAAATAAGTTTTTCTTGGTGATTGGTTTCTTTATATTCTTTTTCACATACATAATTTTACCGTCTTTAATTGAAAAATCATCAATATTGTTTTTCGACATGACATTTATGAGATCTTTAGAAATATTTTTCTTTTCAGATTGACGGGTTCGTAATTCTTTTTGTAACGCCCGTATTTCATTGTCGATTTTCACCCATTCTTTGATACTTCTGATTAATTGATCTTTGGTTTCCATTCTTATATTAGTATGAATATATTTTTTATGTCATATTTTTTTATAGATAGATTATAATATGCCAATGATATTTTCCAATCCACGATCAAATGCACGACCAAATAATAACATGAATATGATGCCTATGATAAAACCTATGGTACGTAATACATCGGCAGTGTCAACGGTAGCACAACCACCACCCGAACCACCTAAAAAGAAAATGAAATGGGGAGAACCTACATGGATTTTTCTACATACCATTGCACAAAAAATCAAAGCCGACCGATTTCTGGCAATGAGAGACCAATTGTTGCAAAAAATTAATATCATTTGTCGTAATTTACCATGTCCCGATTGTTCGGCCCATGCATCTAAATATTTAGACGCCGTTAATTTCAAAACCATTGTATCTAAAGAAGATCTTAAAACATTTTTGTGGACATTTCATAATGAAGTCAATAAACGCAAAGGGATTCCAGTCGCGGATCGTAGTGTATTGGATAAATATTCGACCGCCAATACAGCTAATGTAATCAATTATTTTTTAATCATGTATTCCGATAAATCGCCTAGTATTAAAATGATTGCGAATGATTTTCATCGTAAACGATTGATTAAAGAATTGCAAACTTGGTTAATTGAGAACTTGGCCAGTTTTGATGCATAAAATATGAATATACATGTTTCATATTTTATTTCATACTCATCACAACCTATGCAGTTGTTTTCTTACATTTGAATATTTGTTTCGATGGACGAGAACAAACCGCCGCATTACTGATTCCATTAAAATATTGAAGTTCGGTCATTTTTGTCGAATCAATAATGGCTGACCATATTGTTCCCACAATACTACCAATTCCAAATGCTGCTAACAATCCAGTATTTCCGGAACATCCATAATTCATATTCCACACATATTCTCCAATAATTAATAATGGGAAGACAATCAATGTGGGTATGTTTTGATTTGCTAGCTTGTATTTACCGATAATATATACCAAATAGAAGAAGGTATAACAAAATACAGTCATACTAAGTGGTACATTGGAAATACGACCATTTTCGGTTAATGTCAACACATTGCATACTAATGTATTTTTTTCATCAATGGTATGAGCAGGTAATTGGTTACCTGCCAAAACCGCAATAAAACATGCAATTAATAAACCGGCTAAATAAATGATTCCTTTCAAATCTTGATTCAATAGCGAAGAAAGAGAGAAAAAACTGACTAATATAAATGGCGCTAATCGAAATGCGGTGTATAATATAAAATTAAGATTGATCATTACTTATATATTGTATAGACATTATTCGAAAACATATTCAAATACTTTCTCAATAGCGTCTACTTCGATAAATTGAATACCTTCCAGAAACTCTTTTTCCTCATATTTTTCCATGAAATCTACATAATCACGATGATTCGCTTTTGGAAACAAAAATGTTTTGACTCCTCCTCGAATACCGCCTAAAATCTTATAATCCAATCCACCAATTGCCGTCACTTGACCTTGTAAATTGATTTCTCCAGTGATTGCAACATCATTTCGAATGGCTTTATCATTCAATAAACTATAAATAGCGATAGTAATGGCGGTTCCGGCGGATGGTCCGTCTTTGGAGACGGCACCTTGCGGACAATGCACGTGTAGTCCTTGGCATTTGGTTTCTTCAAATATTTTCACCAATTCTTTTTTCCGCTCATGGGGTGTCAATTTCCATGCTAAACTCTTGGCAACATTCATACTTTCTTTCATGACATCGCCTTGTAACCCAGTGAGTCGTAATTCAAGAAAAGCAGTGGATGGAAACAACATCGTTTCAATTGGTATAATACCACCTTTGCCTAAACTATTTGCCCACAATCCACAAATAATTCCGATGGCAGGTTTTTCATGGATTTTTTGCTCTTGTATTTTGTGGTATTTTTTCAAATATTTGTTTTCCACGTCTTCTTGTGTAATGAGTAACGGAATAGCGAGTGAAATATCAGAACATTTCAACAGTTCTAAATTGATTTCACCAAACAAATCAAACAGGATTTCTTTCAATTTGCGGACCCCCGGTTCCATGGTAAAGGTTTCGATAATATATTCAATCAGTTCATCCGTGAGAATCACAGTATCACAAAACCCCATTTTTCGATTGATTTCCGGCAATATATAATCGCGAACAATAACCATTTTATCGTCCAATGTCAAATTGTCAAATCGAATACGGTGAATACGGTCTAGTAAAATACGATCAATATTTTCCGGATCATTGTACGAAAAAATAAAAAGGGCTTTGGACAAATCCAGATTGATGCCACTAAAATATTTGTCTTGAAAACAATCGTTTTGGGTGGTGTCAATCAAATGCGTTAATATACCTATGATTTCTTTACCTTGTTCTGTTTTACTCACCTTGTCGAGTTCATCAATATATATAATAGGATTCATGCATTTGGTTTCCATCAAAATATCGGCAATACGTCCCCAAATGGAATTGACATATGTATAACTATGACCTTCTAGTGTAGATCCGTTGCACGATCCACCTAACGCAATAAAGGCAAATGGACGTGAAACACCGTCCGCATCAATCAAACAATGCGCCAAACCTTTCTTGGCGACCGATGTTTTTCCTACTCCCGGAGAACCTTCGAAACCGAAACAATATCCACTTTGTTCTCCATTCATCCATTGTCCAATGATTTTCAAGATTTGATTTTTAGCATAATCATGTCCATGAATTGATTTGTCTAGAGCGTCATTGACACTTTGTAGATTGCGCTCAATTCCCTTGATTTTATCGGTAATGGCATGTAATGATCCGCGGATTTTTCCCATGGCACCATTTTCATTCAATAAATCATATATCGTATCATGTTCTTTTGGATGTTGTTGTAAATAATGACGAATGTATGATACAATCCCTTCTTTTTGTTTGGTCGCCGTGGTTAACACTTCGGTAAAGACAACATGTCCACCTTTTACGCGGTTTTGAATATATTGTACCGCTAAATTGAGAACCTTGGTTTTTTTGGATGGTAATAAAGGTATCATTCGCGCATTGATATAATCAGATAGATTGCGATTCCAATTGTCTAGATATTTCATGATTTCAATGTTGGAATGTTTTTCTTTGGGAACATATTTGAATCCCAACTCGGCGATTTTCGCCGCAACCGACGCAAAATCGATGTTGATATTACGAATATCTTTCAGAATGGGTTCTTCGCGCACTACTCCAAATGGGATTTTTAATAATCCCTCTAAATATTGTTTGGCTTTTGATCCCGAATCGTCATTTTTCCCTTTGATCTCTTTGAGTTTCACCATCGCCTTTTCCTTCACATATTCGGGTCCTTTCATTAAATAGATTTGTTGTTCAATCGATACTCGATTAATATCATATTTATGCATCATATCTTGGGTATACTTGATAGTGAACTTCATCGTATCTTTGAAATACATACGAACATTCCATGGAAAACTGTCGTAAATGAGAACTTGTTCACTTGAATCTCCACCTGACGCATTTACGGTAATTAAATCATATAACATATAGGTGATGTATTGTATATCGTCATCCTTATTATACATCAATAGATTGATCATCATCGCGCGTTGAGAATATGCGTCTAATCCGACAAACTTTTTAATCACGGCATCCAATTTCGTGTTTTTGACAAACGCTACATCCGACAACATGGTCATGTATTTTTTGTGGAGATCGGTATTCCCACATATCAAATAATCTTTTAACGTAAATGCCGTCAATATTCGTTGCACAATGTTTTCGTCCATGTTTTCTGGAATCGAATCGAGTATATCACGTTTTCGTTTTTCAATATATTTGCTTTGTAAACAATCGACCAATACATCATCTATAATACCCGTGACTACAATTGTTTTTTGTGTTTTCACATTTTGGAGAACGACGCGTATTCCATAAATACGATTATGAAAATTGGTTTGACCTACGCTATCTACGTCAAAACATTCATAATGATTTGATTTTTCAATGACAATAATATCTTCAGTTAACTTGTTGGAGCATAAGATCCCACCGACAAACTCTTCATAGGATGCATTTCCACTATTTTTCCATGAAATTGATTTGTATGATATGGGATGTACATATTTTCGAATCAATTCTACTTTATTTTGCAAATTGGGGTTGTTATAATTTCGCGAGATCAATTGACTACCCATACAAACAAACAATAAATCGTCGAAATTGCGTGTTCCGAATGACGACATGATGACAGAGAGTTTATCAATAATGAGTTGCAACATTTCAATTAATTTTTCAGAATCGACCGGTAACAATTGAGAACCTGGTGGCGGTAATACATTCAAAATATCGACCGTTTTTTTGTAAAGATCATGTAATGCCTGAATACAAGCATTGACGTCACTATGACTAAATAGATCGTATTTTTTGTAATGTTGTACCGACCAAATTGTATGATGAATAATCTCTCGGAAATAGGTTATTTTATCTACAATAAACCCTTGAATATCGACTGAATCGGGTTTCAAACTTTTGGTATCTTCTTTTTTATTCATTGCGGGACTATAATTTATAGGTATAGATAATATTCCACCGAAAAACTATTATTCGAAAACATAATAAACATTTCGCTTTATATTACTTATCGACCACTGCAAACATGGGAATCCCTAGTTATTTTTCGTATATTATTAAAAATCATTCTAATATTATACGTGATTTGCAATATCACCAAAATGTGGTAAAAACTGCATTTAGTTATTTGTATATGGATTGTAATTCTATTATATACGATGCTTTTCGCACCATTGAAAAAAATTATGTCCCTAATGGAACCCCACTAGAAACCAAAATCATTCAAGCCGTCATTGACAATATTCGAAAATATATTATCATTATCAAACCATCTATTTGTGTCTATATTGCGTTTGATGGTGTCGCCCCATTTGCCAAGATGGAACAACAGCGAACACGTCGTTATAAATCCCAATTCATGTCAACATTGTCATTTGGGGATTCTGCGAAACCAGCACCCATTTGGAATACGGCTGCCATTACCCCCGGCACTGCTTTTATGAAACATCTGACCGCTGAAATTGAACGTGAGTTTGAACATGCTGCAGGGAAATATGGATGCAAAAAAATATTAGTATCGGGATCGAACCAAGAAGGCGAAGGGGAACATAAAATGTACGAGCATTGTCGTCGTCATGTGAAAACCAGTGATAATGTAGCCATCTATGGACTAGATTCCGATCTGATTATGTTGTCGATTTTCCATTTACAATATTGTCGTAATATGTATATTTTCCGCGAAGCGCCAGCGTTTGGGCACTTGGCTAAAAAACAGGATAATTTACCACTGTTTCTGAATATACAAGAACTAGTCAAATCGATTATGACTGAAATGGATTGCAGCTATAATGACAAACGTCGGGTGCATGATTATGTATTTTTATGTTTTTTCTTGGGCAATGATTTTTTACCTCATTTTCCGGCATTGAATATACGTACCCATGGAATCCAATCATTGCTCGATAGTTATCGCCAAGTATTGGGTCATAAACCTCAGTTCCTCATTGAAACCGGACAAATCGCATGGCATAATCTACGCCCATTGATTGCTCTTTTGGCAAAATGTGAACATGGTTGGTTATTGGAAGAATATAAAATGCGCGAAAAATGGGACAAACATTTTTGGTCGCAAAAGACGGAACAAGAAAGGGAAGAACATTTTATGAGTGCTCCTGTTGTTTTTCGAGCGGAAGAAAAATATATATGTCCGAGCGAAGTCTTTTGGGAAAAGCGCTATTATAATACACTTTTCGACAAAGGACAAAACGTTGAATCCATCTCGGTGAATTATTTGGAAGGTTTGGAATGGGTATACAAGTATTATACAAGCGGATGCCCCGATTGGAAATGGAAATACAATTATCATTATCCGCCACTGTTTATCGATTTGGTAAAATACGTTCCTTATGAAGAATGTACTTTGATTTTACCGAATACTAACAAAGCGTTTTTACCGAATACACAGTTGGCGTATGTATTGCCACCCGAACAATTTACGTTGTTACCTGCCAAAATCAAAGATTATTTATTGGACAATTTCCCTCAACATTACGGAAACATGCAATTCCAATGGGCATTTTGTCGATATTTCTGGGAAGCACATAGTGTCGGATTACATATGGATTTAGAATTGTTGGAAAAAATCGACGGAGTCTTTTTACATCAAGAAGTAGAAAATTGATTTTTACATCCGAACCATTCATTGTATATACTCAAACCCTACTATACAATGTCAACAATCAATACTTTATCGGCTTCGATGCAAGCATATACTGGAACCATGCCAGTCTTTCCAGAAGGGGATGATCCCCAAAATACATTTTACGTTTTGAACTTGGTTTCTGCAAATATGGAAAAAGTCCCTTACACCTGGGATGTCAAGTTTTCCATTGATCATTCCGCATCTATGAATGATCAATGTGATGATGGTCGAACGAAAATGCAACATATAAAACATGTTATTATAAATATATTACGTATCTTTGTATCTGAATCTTATGAAAATATAACTATCAATGTTTGTGTACATATATTTGACGATCAAGATACCCAATTGTTTGATTTTGTTCGTGTGTCGAAATCAAATGTGGACGAATTGATTGCGAAAATCGAAACTGCATATCCAAACAATTCAACTGATTTACTAAAACCATTCCAAATCACGAATCAGCAAATGACTGAACGAGCAGAACTCTTTCCAGATTCTAGACGATTACATTTTATGTTGACCGATGGAGTTGATACATGTGGTAATACAACCGAAACAATTGTCGAAAATGTTTCCTCTGATTATTCGACAGTAGTCTTTGGATTTGGTATAGATCATGATTATAATACATTTATGAAAATTGGATCGAAACCCAATGTCGATTATGCATTTATCGATGATATAGAAAAAGCCGGATTCGTCTATGGTGAATATTTACATAAAATGTTCTATGTGTGTGTGGAAAATATTGTTTTGGAAATGGAGAATGGTGAGATATATGATTGGAAAAACAATAGTTGGTCAAATCAAGTTGCGATTGATAGTATGGCGTCCGATTTAACCAAAACCTATTATACCCGGTCAACTATACCGAATGATATAGTATGTAATGTGTATGGAAAAATATGCGATTGTACAAAACAAACGCAAGTTGTTCAATTAGATCGTGTGGTTGCATTGACAAGTATATTTACATCCACCAATTTATTGGAACGACATGTATATCGTTATCGCACATTGCAACTCTTATATGAGAGTCATAACCAACCTAAAAATCATGAAATCAAAGAAAAATTGAAAACCCATTTTAACGAAATGAAACGATTTATGAAGGACAATGATTTGATCAACGATACCTTGATGAAAGGATTGTTGGACGATATGTATATGGTATATAAATCGTATGGTAGTCGTCATTCTCAATTGTATACGAGTTTACGCGCACGATCTCAAGGTCGACAAAATGTATATACTGTTGTCACGCCAATGTCAACCAATCGATTAACTCCTAGTCCATTGAAACTCAGAAATAACCAGTGTCCGCCATCATTACGTCGAACTTTGACTATTAGTATGAATATGGATGATGAAGAGGAGGAGAGTCAATTGGATCAAACCATTGAACATATTCCTACTAATTGGAATATGGTTTCAGATATTCATGATGATATTGATCAACATGAATTGACACAAATACATGACGAATATTCATCGCCTGCAGTGTTACAATTAATGCGCGAAGTAAGTCGCTCAAATAAAAACGAATCTTGTGATGAACGATTGGAATCGCCTTGTTAGAAAGGAGGAATATTGTGTATTTTTCATTTTACCAACGGTATTTCATTTTACCAACGGTATTTCATTTTACCAAAGGTATTTCATTTTACCAAAGGTATTTCATTTTACCACTGTTTACTTGATGTTGATAACCCTTGCATAGCAACTGCATAATTGTCCAAACCAATTAATGCGCCTGACATATTGGTCGATATAGTTGGTTCACTTCCTAAGTTCGCAGCATAATGAAAACCTTGACCAGGTTTTATCGTAGCACCCACTGTACGACTCACTTGACCTACCCACCATCCGGAACCATAACCATCTAAATTACCTAACCCAGTAAAAAATCCAAGTAATCCACCATTTGCAGTGGTAGTTGATGATGGTTTTTTGAATACATAATGGTTTTTAGCCATTGAAGGTGATACATTAGGATTTGCGCCAACTAGATTTGGTAAATATCCACCAACTTTTGAAAATCCAGTATAATTTGCAGCAGTATTATTTACATATACGAGTGTTTGATCCGTTGGTGTTTTACTCGCCCATTGTATTACAACTGCAAATAAGTAACTATTTGCAGGTATTGCAATTTGCCGTGACCCGACATGATTTGCAACAAATACATTTCCTGCATTATTAATACCACCTCCACTTACCGCATTTAAGACTTCATCAGTTGTAGCGACTTTTGATACAGAAGTAATAGTGGAAGCTAAATTGTTATATTCATCAGCTGTTATTTTCACCCAAGATCCATTTGATGCAGCATCATATTGAGTGAGTGATGTGCTTAATGCTGCACGTAAATTATCGGGTGACTGATTTGGCGTTCCAGTAACACCAAGAGATGCAGCACCATTACCAACACTATTGACTGCTCTTAAATATACAGTATATTCTTGTCCATTTGTTAATCCAGTAATTGTCACGGGACTCGTCGTATCATTCAAATCAAACCATACACCAGTGTCATCTAATGAATATTCATATTTAGTAATTGCCGAACCTCCATTTGACGTTGGTGTAAATGAAATGGTTAATGTTTGGTCATCACTTGAAACTGATAAATCAATTGGTGCAGCTGGAACTGTCAATGCTGAAAGTGTATATATTTGAATTGACGAACTCAGACTCGATCCTTTACTATTGATTGCTTTAATATAAATGGTATATTGTCTATCTTGCTCCAATCCTGAAATTACAATAGGACTAGTAGTGTTTGTTGGACTACGTGGTGTATAAGTGGTTCCATCGGTAGAATATGAATAATTTGTAATTATAGACCCTCCATCTGGACCTTGTGTAAAGTTTACGGCAATTGATGATGAAGTACTAACCGCATCTATAATCGTAGGAGCATCTGGAACAGTTGCTGGAGTTACAGGTATTGATGTTGCTGTACCACCTACACCTGCCTCATTTGTTGCAAATACAGTTAATGTATAAGAAGTTCCATTTGTTAATCCAGTTAAAGTAACTGAAATTGGATAAGCGGTAGTTTCATCAACATCTATGGTTGATTCTATCCCAGTATATTCTGCATCAGAAGTATAAAATGAAGAAACGGTATAAGATTCAATTGTTGATCCTCCATAATTTGGTGGTGCATTAAATGTTATTGTAGCAGTAGTATTTCCACCAACCACATTTGTAATAACGGGTGGAATTGGAGTAGTAAATGGTTTACCAGATACACTATTTGATAATGCACTATCACCCACACGATTTACTGCAACTACTTGTATATCATATGTTTCACCATTCGTTAATTCGTCGATTATAAATGGATATGCGATGAATGTATTACTAAACGTAATTCCACCATCTAATGTATATTTATATCCGATAATTGCAGCATTTCCATCACTTGCTGGTGCACCAAAAGATAGCGTCAATGAACCATTTCCAATCGAAATAATCTGTAAATTGATTGGTTCGCTTGGAACATAATATCCAATTTTTTTCGATACTTTTGGCGGAACAATTGCACCGCCAGATCTAGCTCGTTGTAAAGCACGGTTTGCAGTAAGAGTTTCTTTGGTCGCAAATGAAGTGATTGAACTATTCGCATTAAATGTACCAATGGCAACACCATTCGTACGGCGTCTACGGGCAACATCAGATGCATCTCGAGATCCCATCCATTTTTTATTTAGTGGAACCGGAGTCGAATCGTAACTTCTATAATATTGCGCCCGGTCCGAAGCAAACTCGGATGAATTGTCGGCAGATGAATCTTTTGAAGGCATTGCTCGAACTCCGGACAAAGTGGCGTTCATAATATTTTGTAAAATAGGTCGATTTGCCATGATTATATATACTCTCTATATAATCATTGCGTACATTCATCACAATCCACGCGATATCCTAAATAATATTCATGGTCATCCGCATTCGTTTGAACAAGTGAATATTGTTGAGAACATGACGGATCTTCACATAAACTACATGTTTTCAAGTCCCCGTCCCCATTTTCGAATACTTCGGTACAAGAATGGTGATAATTCACTTCTGGAACATGCGGAACAATATCGCGATTATGTACAAATCGGAAAAGTTTTCCGCCTAAAGTAGTTGAAACAAAGGATGCATACGAAGAATCACCTATGCGAGGTTGACCAAAGTTGTACACTTGCACGTTATGATATCCAATTTTGTATAATTCCATACCCATTAATTGGGCAACTGCTGCTCCATAAGAATGACCCGTAACATATATTGATCCAGAACCGTATTGTTTCACTAAATCTTTTACTGCATTAATAGTTTGATTCTTAGTATTTTCACTGGATTTATAAAATCCAATATGAACTTTGCATTTGCAATCAGGATATGATATGTAATCGGTTTTAAGAACTTCGGCATCATCGATCCAATTTTGTATAGAAGAAGATCCGCGGAAAGATACGTAAATCGATTTATCAAGGACACCTACATACCCTTGTAGATCGGTTGTTGAGTCGTAGATAATCGTGGAAACATCAAATCCAGATGCAGGTCCAGCCAATACCATGGATTGATAAGCGTCTTTACCACAATAGGCAGCGCCGCTTAAAAACAAAGAAGTTTTTGCAATTTGGTAATCGTAAGATGCATATACGCAGAGTGGTAGGAGAATACTGAATAGTAATTGCATGGTGTATTATATATAATATCTATAAAAAGTAAGTAGTGAAATGCGTCGCGTGGAAGATGTGTGTAACAAGTGTGAGATGGTAGGAGTGGTAGGGTTAAGTGTGAGGTCAAAAAAAGAAAACCGAATAAAGGAATTGGAGCGAAAGATGCGAAAGAG
>JACCDJ011543645.1_pt1 | contig 60685 bp, 54 predicted proteins | sample 7444481 | NCBI WGS metagenome assembly JACCDJ01 (sample SAMN15323435, study PRJNA562643) | freshwater metagenome | isolation source: river surface water | place: USA:Blue River Watershed | collected 2017-08-15
CTCCATAACTGATTTTCTGAAAGAAATCGGTTTATAACAATCCGGTAAAACGGACCCATCCAGCCCTCTTAATTTGCTCTTCTTCATGGAGTTTTCGGCCACAGTGGAGTGAAATACGCCCATCCGCTGCCGTCGGTAGCGAATCCTTCTCAGGTACGAGAAATTAGGAGAAACATGTTTCGAATGAAGTCAATCGCAGTCGTTATTGCGGCTGTACTTGGCGCAGGTGCTTTCGTTGCACCAGCCCAAGCAGAAGATAAGGAACTCTTGGTTTGGGCGGATGAAACCCGTGGCCCGAATCTCAAGAAGGTTATTGGCAGCAAGGGTGACTGGGTCACCGGCTATAAGATCACTGTCGTCCCCTTCTCAAGCTTTGATGCTCTCAAAGCAGCAGTTGACAATGCAACTGACCTCACTGGTCCAGACATCATCGTTGGCGCCAATGACTGGGTCGCAACAGGTGCAAAGAACGGCAAGCTTGCTCCAATCACATTGAGCAATGCGGTCAAGAATCGTTTCACCGCAAACAACCTCTTCGACCTCTCTTATCAGGGCAAGCTCTACGGTGTCCCACTTGATATCAACAACGTTGCCATGATCTACAACACCAAGCTCGTCAAGAGCGCGCCAAAGACTTTCGGCGAGATGGTGAACTTCTACCTTGCGAATAAGAGTAAGAACAAGCTCTCAGCTGGTCTCTGCATCGCAGGTGGCGGTATGTCATGGGGAGCTCACTCAGTTCTCTCAGCTCTAGGTGGAAATGCCTACACTTTGAAGAACGGAAAAGTCGTCACAACAGGTAACCCAGTTCCAGCTGCATTCGCAAAGAATGTGAAGCAATACCTGCTTAACAAGAATGGCAAGAGCAACGGATTCTTCCCAGCATCTGATACCGGTTGCAAGGACAATTTCCTTGCAGGCAAAGTACCTTTTGCTGTCATCGGTAACTGGGAGTGGACCTCATATGTTTCTAAGGGATTCAAGATGAATCTCATGCCTGTTCCTGGCGTCAAAGCTGGAACCAATGGAAACATGTTTGGATCCGTCAGTGGTGCTCTGTTGACAACCTATGCTGCAAAGCGTGGCGTTGAAGCTGGCGCTAAGGATCTCTTGGTCAAGTTCTTTGCTTCAACCGAAGGTGCAATCAGCTATCAGTCAGTGGAGCTACGCCCACCAGCTGAAAAGGGTGCGCAGAAGGCAGATCTAACTGCTGCTCAAATCGGTTTCGGTAAGGCTGGTACCGCTGCGGGTATCCCACAGATCGGTGCGATCCTCAACGGAACCACCGGATCTGTCAGCTACTGGGATGCCCTTCCTGCCTTCTGGACTGCAGTTCTTGTCGATGGCAAGGATGCGACAGCAGAGGCGAAGAAGCTCAATGACATCTTCAAGAAGAACATTGCAGCCGGCGTCAAGGATCTCTAAGAGATAGTTGAAAACCGAGACTGGCGAGTGATTACCATTCGCCAGTCTCGTTCCTTTTTAGGAGGCAAAGCCACGTGAAACGACTAACGATTGCAACGGGCGTCAAATATGTCCTTGTTGCGTTCGTGATTGCAGTCTTGGGTCTGTTCACTCAGAGTGCTTTTGCTGAGCAGGAATACGAGATCGCAGCATTCCTAGCCTTTGCAATGATCGCCATAGCGATCACCTACCTGACCAAGGTATCTGTGCCGCTCAAGTTCTTCCTACCTGGTCTCATCTTCTTGGCGGCTTTTTCGCTAGGTCCCATCCTCTATACGCTCGTCATGTCAGGATTCCAATATCAAACTGGCAATTACATCTCCAAAGAGCAAGCCATTGAGCGTGTTTCTGCACTCGGAGTCGAATCAGATGAGAATGGCACAACATTCGACGTAAGAGTCGGAAGGCTGACGAGTGGCGAAATTGGAATCCTCGCTTCGGATCCTTTTGTCACTAATCAATACTTTATTGCTACCTCTGAAGTACGTCTTCCACTAGAAGAGAGTTCGTTGGAACTTGATAGTGATGGCATAGCAATTGGGGCGCCAGGTTTCCAAGTACTCGAAAATAGTGAATTGCGAGGGATCGAGCAGGAGATTTCGACCACTCGATTCGTGTATGAGAACGACTTCTTCTTGCAGCTCGAAGGATCTGATATCGCTGCAGTGAAGCGTCAGAAGTTGGAATATGTTGCAAGTGCGGACGAATTTCGAGACCTGATCACCGGCGAGGTCTATAGAGACAATGGTCGAGGAAATTACGCGAACATCAGTGACCCAGAGAGAGTCCTTCAACCAGGCTGGCGCTCTCCGATCTGGTTCTCTCACTACATAGACCTTTTCACTGATTCCAAGGTTCGGGAGCCGCTCATCAAGGTTTTCATTTGGACGGTGGTCTTCGCTTCTTTGACTGTAGTGACTCAATTCGCCCTAGGGCTTCTCGTGGCAATTGCCATGAACAAAGCGATCATCGGACGACGTTTCTATCGCTCAATCTTCATTTTGCCCTACGCGATGCCAAGCATCATGAGCATCTTGATCTGGGGAGGTATGTTCGAAACGGAATTTGGTGCTATCAATAATCTGTTGGGAACGGACATCGCTTGGTTCCAGAATCCGAACTTTGCAAGAGCAGCCGTCATCATCGTCAACCTCTGGCTTGGCTTCCCCTACTTTTATTTGGTATCCAGTGGCGCGCTCCAAGCCATTCCGAGTGAACTATCGGAAGCGGCAGCAATAGATGGAGCTAGCTCGCGACAGATTTTTTCGCGAATCACCCTCCCTCTGCTTCTTCAAATTCTCTCACCGCTTCTGGTCGCCAGCTTCGCCTTCAATTTCAATAACTTCAACCTGATCTTCCTCTTGACAGGTGGAGGACCAAGAAATGAACTCGATGGCGAAGTAGCAGGAGCCACAGATATCTTGATCAGCTATACCTATCGCATTGCATTTGGCACCAATATTCAAAATCTTGGTCTAGCAAGTGCTATCTCGGTGATCATCTTCATCATGGTGGCGGCCATTAGTCTCTATGGAATTCGCAAATCCAAGGTCTTGGAGAGTTTCAAATGAGTAAGTGGTTACGTGAGAACCTTTGGCGACACATTGTGGCAATCTTCGTCTCATTCTTTGCCCTCTTCCCGCTCTACTTGGTGATCATCTCCTCCATCAACCCAACGGGCAGTCTCCAAGTCACATCCTTCATTCCGCGCGAGTTCTCGATGAAGAACTTTGAGGTCCTCTTCAATGATCCGACCATTCCCTACCTGACCTGGATGAAAAACACCTTATGGATAGCGGGTCTTGTGGCTGTGGTCTCAGTCGTGATCGGTGCCTCTGCTGCCTTCGCGTTCAGTCGCTTGCGCTTCAAAGGCAAGAAGACGGGTTTACAGACTCTTCTGCTCGTGCAGATGTTCCCAGCGATCCTGGCACTCTCCGCGCTCTATGTGATCATGGAGCGGGTCTACAACTTCGCACCCTCTATCGGTTTGGGCACTCAAGCGGGTTTGATCTTGGTCTATCTCGGCGGAGCAATGGGTGTGAATATCTGGCTACTCAAGGGCTTCGTCGACTCGATCCCCATGGAGTTGGACGAGGCAGCGAAAGTCGATGGTGCTTCTCCGATGCAGACTTATTGGTTGATCTTCGTTCCACTCGCAGCACCAGTACTGGCCGTGGTCGCTCTCTTGAGTTTTATCGGCACATTCAATGAGTTCATCCTTGCCAGACTCTTCCTGGTGGACATGGAATCACGAACGATCGCTGTGGGATTGCAAGGTTTCATTGGTGGCCAGTATTCCCAGAATTGGGGTCCATTCGCTGCAGGTTCGATCATCGCATCGATTCCGATCGTGATCATCTTCCTTTCGCTGCAGCGTTACATCATCAGCGGGCTCACTGCCGGTTCCGTCAAGGGATGATCGAGCCAATTTCTCTCATCCATCACGATGGATCAGAGCGTTTCTCACAGAGGTTGAATTCAAGTAACTTTCGTTTGAATCTGCGAGTCCCTCGCTCGCTCAATGTAGAACGAGTTGCTCTCCGTAGCGTCAAAGATGGTGAACCGATCTACCTTGAAGCAGAAGTTGTCGAGAGTTCTTCGAAGTTCGATATCTATGCAGTCGAATTGCAACTCCACAATCCTCGAACTCATTACCGTTGGTTGATCGGTGGTGGGTCGGCAGGATTCATCTGGCTCAATCAAGCGGGAGTGCAGACTCACGATGTCAGTGATGTAAACGACTTTGTCATCACCGGCTACAAGCCGATTCCAGAGTGGGCGAGAGAGAGCATCATCTATCAGATGTTTCCTGATCGATTCGCATCTTCAGAAAGGCGCTATCAACTTCCTTCGTGGGCGGTACCAAGGAATTGGAACCAATGGCCCGAAGGAGCTTCGGCAAACACCTCCTTCGAATACTTCGGTGGGGATCTTTGGGGCGTTCTAGAGAAGATGGATTATCTGGAGGACCTTGGAATAAACGTCCTCTATTTCACGCCATTCTTCAGGGCTGGCTCGATTCATCGATACGACGCTGCCACTTTCGATGAAGTCGATCCACTCTTGGGTGGAAATGAGGCATTGATCGCCTTGGTGCAAGAAGCTCATCGACGGGGCATGCGAGTCATCGGAGATATCACACTCAATCACTCGGGCGATAAGCATGAGTGGTTTACGAAGGCACAAGCTGGCGAAGAGCCATATCGAGATTTCTACACCTTCGATGATTCAGCACCACATGGATATGAATCCTGGCTCGGAGTGAAGAGCCTTCCAAAATTCAACTATCGATCCCAAGAACTTCGCAAAGTCTTGATCTCCGGAGAAGAGAGCGTTTTGCGTAAGTGGTTGCGAGCTCCATTTAATTTAGATGGTTGGCGAGTTGACGTCGCAAACATGTCGGGAAGATTGCGCGAGCTCGACATCACTCATGAGATCGCTCGCATTGCAAGAGCTGCAATAGAAGCAGAGGGGCCAGAGAAGATCCTGATCGCTGAACACAATCATGATGCCTGCGCCGATCTTGATGGTGATGGTTGGCATGGAAACATGAATTACACGAGTTTCAGGAATCCTGCCTGGAACTGGTTGATCGATGAGAAGTTATCGACCTTCAAGCCATCGCGTCACGGCAATTTCCCACTTCTAGATGGGCCAGAGACGGTCGCGGTCATCAGAGAGTTCTCCGCTCGCCAACCTTTTGAAACCTATTCTGCGAGTTGGAATCTCTTGAGCAGTCACGACTCAGCACGAGTGCGAACCATCGTCGGAAGTCGAGAGAAGCATCGAGTTGCAATCGCTTTCGCGATGACCATGCCAGGAACCCCGATGATCTTTGCTGGCGATGAGATTGGAGCGCAGGGGGCTTGGGGAGAGGACTCGCGTTCGCCCTTCCCATGGAATGGAGAGAGTGAGCGTGATGAGGAGATTCGCAGGGTCTATCAAGAGTTGATCTCCCTGCGTAAGTCATCAGATGCCTTGATTCATGGTGGTCTGCAGTGGATAGAGATCGGTAAGGATCACCTCTTCTTCATCCGGGAGAGCAATCATGAGCGATTGGCAGTCTTACTTGCTCGTGCGCCTCAGAGCCTTACCTTGGAGCTAGAGTCACTGGAGATTTCTCAACTCGAGCAGGTCATGGGAGATCCTCTCTCCATCAATGGAACGAGCTTCTCTGCGGATTGGAGCGTTCCCGGTTACGCAGTCATAAGGATCGTATGAAGCGACTTCTCATTTTCATCGTCGCGATAGGAGCACTCTTCCCATCTACTCTCGCTCATTCTTCAGCTGAGGATGAATCACCCATCATCTATTTCGTCATGATCGATCGTTTCGACAATGGGGATCCCACCAATGATCAAGGTGGACTCACTGGAGATCGGAGTAGAACGGCCTTCGACCCGAGAGATCCTGGCTTCTTTCATGGTGGGGATCTAGCGGGCCTCACAAGTCGATTGGATTACATCGAATCCTTGGGTTTCACTGCTATTTGGATCACTCCTGTTGCTCGACAAGTTCCAGTTTCTCCCGGTGGCGAGAGCGCTGCGTACCACGGATATTGGGGTGCCGGTTTCGATGAGGTCGATCCGCGCTTTGGAACCATGGAGGAGATGAAGCGCTTTGTGAGATCGGCTCACGAACGGGGGTTGAAAGTCTTCCTCGATGTGGTCGTCAACCACACCGGGGATCTGATCTCCTATAAAGAGGGTGGTTCCTATCTCTCTTTGAAGGAGAATCCCTATAAGACAAGCGATGGTAAGAAGTTCAATTCAAGCAAGGTAGCCAATTCAGATAAGTTCCCATCCATTGCCCAGCTCGATACAGTCATATCTTTTCCAAAGACAGTTTCAGTCAATACAGACATTCGAAAGAGTCCAGAGTGGCTCAATGATCCTCGCAACTATCACAATCGCGGTGAGTTCTCTTCCAGCGGTGAAGCATCGACTTATGGTGATTTCTACGGACTCGACGACCTCTTCACCGAATCGCCGCTGGTATCGAACGGATGGATTGAAGTCTTCAGTGAATGGATCAAGGAAGTTGGGATCGATGGCTTCCGTCTCGATACCTTCAAGCACGTCAATTCCGAGTTCTGGCAGGATTTCCTTCCAGCTATGCGGAAGGTCGCTGCGGATCAAGGCAAGAGCTATTTCCCAATGTGGGGTGAGATCTATGACTCCGATCCGGGCCGAATAGCTGAGTGGATCAAGCGGAGCGCTCTCTCTGAGGCTTTGGATTTCCCCGTTCAAAATGCGATTGCGGGATATGTCATCGAAGAGAGCGCAAGAGCATTAGCTGAAACTTTCGACGGTGACGATCTCTACATCACGCCTGTTTCGGATGCTTCCAAGAACGGCACCTTCCTTGGTAATCACGATATGGGTCGCATTGGTGGCTTCATCTATAACCGATACAAGGATCCTGAAACCTCACTCAAGAAACTCGAAATCGCTCACGCTCTTCTCTTTGCCTTACGTGGAAATCCGATCGTCTATTACGGAGATGAGTTCGGATTGATCGGCGGGCGGGATAAAGCAGCCCGCCAGTCACTCTTTCCGACAGAAGTTCGAGAGTGGCAGAGTCAGCCAAGAATCGGAATGGAAGAGATCGGGACGAGATCGTCTTTTGACATCAAACACCCGATGCAAACCGCACTTCGCGAACTCTCTGAGATTCGAAAGAGATACCCAGAATTGAAAGACGGTTTTCAAGAGTTCTCGTTTGCAAAAGACGGTCTTCTCGGAGTCACAAGAAGAGCCGGGAATCGAGAACTCCTCTTCGTCTTCAACTCGGGAATGAAGAGAGCAGAGTGGAAACTCAAAGACTTTCGTGGCTTCGAACGCGAACGAGGAGATGCCCTCATCAACGAATCCACAGTGAGCGCTCCTGCTCTGAGTTGGAGCTTCTTCTCTCGTCAGGTGTTGGAGTCAAGAGAGAGTTCGAAGGTCTCCCTGCTGCAACCCAAGAAATATGTCTACGATCCCTCGATTCTCTTCTTGCGGGCTCAAGTCCGCGAGATGAAATATGCGCGGGTTCGCTTTGAATACCGAGAAGGTGGAGGTCCCTGGATCAATCTCGGCATCGACACTTCACCTATCTTCGCCAAGAACATCTATCGCGTTGCCCCTCCGCTTGACTCCTTGCCTCAAACTGCTCTGAAGCAGGGGAAAATCCGTCTAAGAGCTGTCGCTATCTCACCTGAAGGACTTGAAGTGAGAAGCAAGGCAATTCTGCTTAGACTGACGAAGTGAGCAACCGTTCAATCTTCTGGTTTCGTCGAGATCTAAGACTCTCTGATAACCCTGCTCTCCTTGCCGCCTTGAGCGAATCCGACGAAGTGATCCCACTCTTCATCATGGATGAGGATGTGGCATCTCGCTCAGGAGAGAATCGGAATGCCAATCTCGTCGCCTCGCTTCGCTCGTTGGATGAATCCTTAGCTGGAAATCTCCACGTGATCTCAGGTTCAGTAGTTGAAGTCTTGAAGAGGGTGAAAGATCACTACAAAGCTTCGAGCATTCATTGCCATCAAGAATTCGCCCCGTTCGGCGTGAAGGCTGAGTCAGATTGTCGCGAGGCGGGGATTGAACTCTCGATCTTGGGAAGTGGTTATGCAGTCGCGCCAGGACGAGTTCGTAAAGACGACGGCACGCCCTATCGCGTCTATACGCCCTTCTATCGAGCGTGGCTTGCCCATGGTTGGCGCGCTCCTGTCGCTGCACCGAAGAAGCCGTCCTGGGTAGAGCCTGGAAAGGGTATGAAATCAATTCCAGATTGGCGCAGTTCCATTGAGTTACCACCAACAGGTGAGAGCGTTGCACTGGCGAAGTTCAAGAACTTCCTCGCCAAGAGCGCTGAAGGCTATAGCGATAATCGAAACACTCCGGGAATCGAGGGAACCTCGAGGCTAAGCCCACATCTTCGTTGGGGAGAGATACACCCACGAACTATCTTGGCGAAACTTGGCTCGTCGAAAGGTCACGAGGTCTTTCGCAAGGAGATCGCATGGCGTGAGTTCTATGCGGATGTCCTTCACCATAACCCACATACTTCACGGGATTATTACGATGCCAAGTTCAAGAAGATGCGCTACGACAAGCCAGGTAAGAAATTCGAAGCATGGTGCCGAGGCGAGACTGGCTACCCCTTCGTCGATGCAGCGATGCGACAGTTGAATCAGACGGGATGGATGCATAATCGAACCAGAATGGTCGTTGCATCGTTCCTAGTGAAGGACCTTCATCTTGAGTGGCAATTGGGAGAGCAGTACTTTGCAAAGCATCTGATTGATTTTGATGTGGCATCGAATGCCCACGGTTGGCAATGGACCGCCGGTTGCGGTACGGATGCTTCGCCCTACTACCGCGTCTTCAATCCGATCGAACAAGGGAAGAGATTCGATCCTGATGGGGAATACATCAAGAAGTACATCCCAGAGTTACGTCATCTTGATGGTGACGTGGTCCATGAACCGTGGGAGACACTTGATGGCTATTCGCATGGTTATCCAGAGCGGATCGTCGATCATGCCGCGGAACGCTTGGAGTCACTTGCCCGCCTCGAAGAGATCAAAGCGAGCAAGCCACTTCCACCAAAGTAGTTCTACATCAAGAAGTTAGAGAACTGCCAAGGATCGCTATCGTCATAGGTTCGACCATTCCAACCTTGGAAGAGATCGTTCCTATTTTGAGTTGGATCCCAGTCAGCTGCCTCAGAGTGGTAACCACCCCAATATTTCTCTGCGTATCCAAGAACTTCGCGCCATGGCATCTCATCGGGGACCATGACGCCACGATCGGGATTCTTCATCGCCCACGCGACTGCAGCATAGACAGCTGATGCCACTTGGACCGTGGTCGCTGATTGGTTGGGGACCAACTTCCGTGAATCGTGGATGTTGAGAAGCGATCCAGTCCACCAGGACTTGTATGGGTGACCCATCAAGAGAACGCCAAGTCGATCATCGCCATCAGTGATCTCGTCATTCATGATCCGCTGCTTGCTCGGCATCTTCCACTGACGCATCTCGAGTTCTTTCATCGAGACGATTGCTTCATTGGATGGGCAATATGCGTAATGGACAGTGGGGCGATAGATCGCCTTCTCACCATCTCGCACAGTGAGGTGATCTGAGATCGTGAATGCTTCACCGTGGCGAATCACCATTCCAGCAATCTCGAAATTCGGCACCCAGGAACGAACCCATGTCGTTGCGCCAGGCTGCGCGATGCAGATCTGATTCTTAGGTCCAGTTGGATGCTCGTAGGCACCTTTCGGAAGGGTCTTCTCGTGCGTGCCCCAGCCGAGCTCTGCTGGTGCGATTCCTTCTTCATAGAAACCATCGACGGACCAGGTGTTGACGAACTCATCCCATTGTTTCGGATGGTTGGTCACTTGTGTATCGCGCTCTGAGATATGGATGACTTTCACGGAGAGCAAATGGGCGAGGTCGTTGTAACGCTCATCAGTCAATGCTGATTCAACGTCACGTGAGACCTTTCCATCGCTGAGACCTCTCGTGGCGATGTCGACCAGAGCTTTCTTGACTAGGTGAGAGACGAGTCCTGGATTGGCGCCGTGCTCGAGGATCGCTGTCGGGCCAGGTTCACTCCACTTCGATGTCATCTCGCGAAGTCGCATATGTCGGTAATAGAGGGTGCGCTCTATGGGATTGCGATTCGCTCCACCGACGTATGGATCCCACTCTTCTACCGAAGTATTGAGATAGAGGACGCCATGATCATGGCACCACTGAAGGATGACATTCGCATCGATATTCCAAGCGAGGTCGAGGAGGAAATCGCCAGCGGAGAGGTGTTTGCTGAGTACTTCATCGAGATTGGCTTGAGTGATCTCTTGCTGGATATATGTTGCGCCAGCTTCAAGAGTCTTTGCGATTCGTGATCGATTGTCTTTGAAATCGATGATGGTGATCTGGGTTGCATCGAGTAGATGCTCGGTGAGCATCGGTAGAACGCATTGTGAGACTGATCCTGCTCCTAGTACCAACATCTTGTTGGTGAAAGATTTGGCCAATTAGTTGCCTCCGAATCCGCTCATCGACGTTCGATGAGCGGTGAAACATTAGTGCCTTGCGAGATGCCATCGGACCAGAAGGCGATCGATTCCTTGGCGCGCTTGGCCTTGTACATCGCGAGATCAGCATGGCGGAGCGACTGCCTGGTGCCATCTTCGATAGCGACGCCTATGGAGGCGGAGATTGAGACTTCGCCGACCGCGTGCAGGTAGAAGGGATAACTGAAGGCTGCACTGATGGAGCGAGCTACCTCATCGACTCGAGACCTATCTCTGACCAGGACACCGAATTCGTCTCCACCAAGGCGAGCAAATACCCATTCGGTATCGAATGAGCGAGAGAGCCGAAGGGCGACTTGCCTGAGGAGCTCATCTCCCGCACCGTGTCCAAAGTTGTCATTGATGGGCTTGAATTCATTGAGGTCGATCAGAATGACAGCATCTCCAACCGCTGATTCGCCCAGTACTTCTAAGAACCTGCGCCGGTTCGCAAGCCCCGTCAACTCATCCGTCTGGGCGAGATAGGAGGCTTCTGAAAGTCGTTGCGCCTCTGTTAGCGCTAGTGACATCCTGACGAATGCAAGCGCGAGCGTGATGAAAGCCGGGATCATCGCCCCATTGGGAAGTCTTGTGGGTTCAAGTAGCTCCAACGCGATAACGAGTCCGCTCCCAACGGCAGCGATGAGAGTCGAGAGCAGCGGATGCGTCGCCGCCTTGATTCGATCGGATCGATGGTGCCATTGACTCTCCGCAAGGAGGATGAGGGAGATCAACCAGATAGCGTCGATGAAGGAGCCGAATTGATATCTCCCTTCAGCGGATTGGATGAGGAAGACGATGTCTGCGAGAGCAAAGGTGGAGAGACCTGTGAGTGCGAGCAGGTTTCGGGTCGTAACTCCAGTACGCAAGATGATCACGAGGCAAGTGGCAACGAGAAGGACATCGGCTATCGGATAGAAATTCTTCAGCATCGTTTCGTACTCAGAGGCGCTCAACTCGCTCTCGGTCACAGCCAAGGCAAGGATGGAAAGTAGGGATGAGAGACCGATGGCGATGATCAGTGAATCGATGAGATGAACACGATTCTCCGCTCTCGGATTGCGTAAGGTACTCATCAGTCCGAAGAAGATGAAGGGGTAGAAAGCGACATAACCCGCATCACTGAGCCATTCGGGGATCTCTCTAGCGACCAACGAATTCCAACTAGAGATCGATGAGCCGATCGACCATGTCAAGATTCCACTCGCGATGGAGAGCTCTCTGGCAAGAAAGGCCGAGAGGGCGGCAGCGAGTGCGACAAGATTGAAGAGAACGAGGTCGCCAAGGATGGAAATCTCAGGAACGATTAAGCGAACCCCTGCGTAGGCGACAAAGATTGGAAAGGCGAGAATCCGGAGTACCGGATAAAGTCCCATCCTTCAGCGTAACTCTTTGTCAGTCGGGAGAGAAGATGTCTATGGAAACTTCCAATAACGCGATTGGAAAAGCAGAACTCAGTCGACGAGGTGCCCTTTGCGCTCTTGCAACTTTGACCTTGGGCGCGCTCGCTGTCCCAGCGGTTGCCGCGACTGGGGTACGTACTCTCAAGAATGGCCGGATAGAGGTGACGCTGGCTAAGAACCCAGCCTTGAAGTCGGTAGGTGGCGTAGTTCGAATCGATGGAGTTCAGGGACGTTCCATCGCCTTGGTCCGCACCGCAAAAGGTCGCCAAGGTTTCATAGCCCTAGATCTTCGATGCACCCATCAAGGGTCGATCGTCGAGCAGGATGGCGATCAGTGGGTCTGCCCCAATCATGGGGCGACCTTTGCAATCAATGGTGATTTGGATATCGGCCCAGCAACAACTCCGCTTCGCCGCCTGCGCGTCAGCGCAACAGCGAAGAAGGTCGTGATCTCTTAAGGACTACTTGGTTCTGCAGCTCGCGTTTCGAACCTTAAGAGATGACTTCACATCACCCTGAGCGATTGAGAGAATCTCCTTCTGAGTCTTCAATGTCGTTTCGCGTTGTGAGACGACGCTGGTCAGCGTCTGCTCGGTCTTCAAATATGTGGAGACGTTCTTCTCATAGCGCTCGGCTGCGCGCACATATTGATTGATCTGGATTTGCAGCGATAAGTACTGAATCGCAAGCGAAGCTTGATCAACGGTCAGACCCCAGGTTCGAGCAAGCGAAGACAACTCCGCCGAAGTGAGTTGACGGTCGATGATCGCAGCCTGCAATTGCGTGGTCCACGCGGTCGGGATATCGGCGACACCAGCAGCCTTCGCTGCCGCTAGTTTCACTTCTGCCTCCTTGGTCTTGTCTGCGGCCAAGGTCCTATTGCGAGTCGCGTTCACAGCTTCCGTCGCAGCTCTCTCCTTGTCGATTGGAATCTGAGCTTGGAGAGACTTGATGGATGCATCGATCGTCTCAAGGATCTTCGCGTTGGAGCTCTCGGTCTCCGCCAAACTCTTCACCGAAGTGAGGTAGGCAGTATTTGCTGAGAGGCAATCCTTGAGTGTCCAACGAAGGGTCTTTGATTTGAGGGTTGGATTCTGGGCGCAGACGTAATTCTTGCCACCGATCTTGGTGCTCTGACCTGCCTTGGCGCATTTGGCATTCGCTGTCGCAGCGCTACCCGATGGTGCCGAGAGGAAGGAAAGAGTCAAGGTTGCAAGGCTAAGGAATGCGATGGTTCGTGTGCGTCTCATAGCAGGGGATGTTAGTGGGGCTCACTCTCGTTCTGGTGGAAATACGGCGAATGAATCGTGAGAGGTTTCTGAGACTTACTCCCTAACGTTGTTTTACTCGCAAGTTCATGCCAATTTTCCTCACCCAAGGGCGCGGAGCAAACCGTGCAATTGCGCTAATGATTTTGTAGTGCCAACCGGGAACGGAAATCGCCTTACCGGACTGTGCATCCTGCCAAGCAATTCTCGTGACTTCATCCGCACTCATCCAAAGGAAATGTGGAAGTCCAGACATCTTCATCCGTCCGCGCTGATGAAACTCGGTGCGCGTGAATCCAGGACAGAGGGCAAGGACTTTGACTTTGCTTCCAGCGAGTTCTGTGTGGAGTGATTCGGAGAGGACGGTCAGATAGGACTTTGCTGCGCTATAGGTTCCACCAGCAATCCAACTTGCAACGCTGGAGACATTGATGATGGTGAGATCTCTTTCCTTGACCTCACTCGCTTCACCGTCTATGGCTTCACGACCCAGGAGTGCATGGGTAAAGCGCATCGGCGCTGTGACCAGAACTGCGAGAAGATCCTTCTCACTCTCAATGGCCGATCGCGTGAATCCTTTGTTGATTCCGAATCCAGCATTATTGATCAAGACGGTCACACCACTCTTGATGCGTTCTTCAACGAGGACCATTCCAGCCTCGGTCGAGAGATCTGCGCTCAACACCTCTATCGAGATCTCTGGATATGCGGCGAGAATCTCACTTCGTCGTTCGTGAAGACGAGCATGATCTCTGGCAACCAACACGAGATCAAAGCCTTCCTTCGCCATGAGTCGAGCAAAGGATTCACCGATACCTGCAGTGGCTCCAGTGATGAGGGCGGTATGTTTCATCAAACCTCACTTCTTCGGCTTACTTCTTTATGCTAGAGGCATCCTCGTCGCGAATCTTCCATGAAGTGCCATATTCTGCAAGGAGTTCGAGGAATGGCTTTGGATCGAACCACTCAGGTCCATTGATTCCAGAGGGCTGCCAGACCTTGCTATGGAGAAGCTCCATGGCGATGACTGGATTGATCGCTGTCTGCCAGACAACTGCCTGGTCACCAAATTCCTTCATCGACCATTCGTTATCGACGACGTTATAGATGTAACTTGCCTTGGGTTCACCGGACTTATCGAGTCCTTTGACCAAAATTCCAGCGCACGTCTTTCCGCGCATTCGCTCACCGAGCGTTGCGGGATCCGGTAGCGCTGCAGTCAAGAGATCGCGTGGGGAGACAGCGACACCTTGGACGTCGACACTCTCTTTGCGATCGAGACCGAGCATGTTGATCGTCTTGAGGATCTGGATGAATTCAGTTCCCAATCCATACTTGAAGTTGACTTTCTTCGCATCGATCTTCTGGGGAATCAGGATCACTTCTTCGTGCTCGACATTGACGCATTCAACCGGTCCGATTCCTTCTGGGAAATCGAAGACTTCGAGTTCACTAAACGGCTCTGTTGTGAACCAACCACGTCCATCTTCCCAAACAACAGGCGGATTGAGACACTCTTCAATCGTGGTCCAAATGGAGAATGAGGGCGCGAAGTCATGTCCTTCGACGCGGATATTCGACCCGTCCAGGACTGTGATCGAATCGATCCGAGAGAAAAGTTCATCACTGGCATAACGAGCGAAGACATCGCTCATACCGGGCTCGACTCCCATGCCGATCAAGGCATAGATGTTTCGTTCCGCCCAGTTCCAATCTCTTGCAAATTGCTCGTCTCCGAGTTTCACACCAGTCTCGCTATAGGGATAGAGCGGATGTGGGCGTGAGAGAGACATCGCCATATCGATGTAATTGGTATTTTCGATCTCACAAGCGAGGAAGATCGGCATCACGAACCTTGGATCGACGGCGTTGATCACCACGTCAGGCTTGCCTCGACGTATCAGCTCGCGTACATCTTCAAGCTCTGCGGCATTGACTTCGGCTGCAGAGAATCTTGGATCTTTGACTCGGTGAACGGCTTCTTGGGCGCGCGAAAGGGTGCGGTCAGCGATGACCATTGAGGTAATGAATGATCTACGTGAAGCGATATTTGCTATCGCTCTACCGACACCACCTGCGCCTATTACTAGGGCTTTCATGGGAAAAACAACTCCAAACGTTTGACGGGAGGCTATACCGAGCGTCGTTGAAGAGGCAAATCACGCATCTTTGCTCACGATTACACTACGGCATTACATTCTGAGAATTACTTGATGATTCTCGATCGATTTCGGTCCCTGTAGCTCAGTGGATAGAGCGACCGCCTCCTAAGCGGTAGGTCGCAGGTTCAACTCCTGCCAGGGACGCATCTACTAGAAACTCGCGTCAGCTAAAGACGATCGTCCGTCCATTGACTTCGAAGATCCGATCCTCGGCATACCAACGAACTGCGCGAGCAAGGACACGACGTTCGATATCTCGTCCTAAGGAGATCATCTCTTCCAACGTTGCACTGTGATCTATATGTGCCACGTCTTGTTCGATGATCGGTCCTTCATCGAGATCTTGAGTTACGAAGTGCGCCGTCGCTCCGATGATCTTCACACCCTTATCAAAGGCTTGGTGATATGGCTTAGCTCCCTTGAAGCTTGGCAAGAATGAATGATGAATATTGATGATGCGACCTGGATGTGAGGCGCAGAAATCTGCGGAGAGGATCTGCATGAACCGTGCCAGGACGAAGAAATCGATCCTTTCGGCGAGTGCAATCTTCGTCAACTCCTCCTCTGCCTTGATGCGGCTCTCACTCGTGAAATCGATCTGTTCGAAGGTGACCCCATGCGATTGAACGAGCGAGCGAAGATCCGGATGGTTTGAGATCACCAAAGGAATCTCAATGGGGAGTTCGCCGATCTCCTTGAGATAGAGAAGGTCGCGAAGGCAATGGCTCTCCTTTGAGACAGCTATCAACGCTCGCTTTCGTACGGCGCTCACTCTGAGGGTCATCTTGGGATTGAACTTTGCGAGCGAGCCCTTCAATTCACGCTCCACCTCTTGAAAGCTCGAGTCGGTGAGGAAGCGAGTTCGCATCACGAAGACATTCGATTTGGGATCGGTGAATTGTTGATTCTCAAGGATGTTGCCTCGAGAGGCGAGGATCGCTGAGGTTAGGGCGTGGACGATCCCAGGTTGATCATCACATGTGAGTGTTGCAACGAGGTCCACGCTCGAATCCTAATCGGGAACTAGTGATCGATGGAGAAGCGCTTGAGAGATTTTGGTGCCCACCAATTCCATTCTCCGAAGAGTCGCATCAGCGCTGGAACCAAGAGCCCTCGGATCACGGTTGCGTCGAGCAAGATCGCAAACGCCACTCCGAATCCCATCATCTTGATCGAGGTAACACCGCTGATGATGAAAATGCCGAAGACTGTCGCAAGGAGAAGAGCTGCCGCTGTGATGATCCGTGCTGAACGTTGGAGACCGAAGGCGACGGCATCTTCATTGCTCTTGCCGCTCTCGTACTCCTCTTTGATACGTGAGAGGAGGAAGACCTCATAATCCATCGATAGACCAAATGCGACGATGGCAATCAAGATGACAGTGCTGGTATCGAGAGTTCCGGTCACGGTGAAATCTCCCACCAGGAAGGTGAGATGTCCGTTGATGAAGATGTAGGTCAATACGCCGAGCGTTGCGGCAAGTGAAGCGAAATTGAGAAGCACTGCCTTGATTGGAAGCAGGATCGATCCGGTGAAGAGGAAGAGCAAGATCAGTACCGTAGTGAGGATCCAGAGCATCGCCCATGGCAAAGTCCTCGAGGTCGCTCCTTGGGTATCTGCGTAATCGGCTGCAACGCCACCGACGAGAGAGTCGACTCCTTCAAGAAGAGCGCGTATCTCGGTGATCATGGCTTCTGCTTCTGGGGTTCGAGGTGGCATGGAGTGGATTGCAACGAGGCGAGCTGCTTCTCCCACCGTTACGAGTTCATCGACGCGCACGATGCCTTCCACCGAACTGAGTTCTTGTCGGAAAGATTCAATTTGATCGAGTTCATCCGATGCGGTGGGGAAGACGATCTCGATCGGATTGCTCTCTTGACCAGGGAATTGCTCTGCGATGAATGCAGCAGAGGCTGCTGCTGGATTGTCGGCGGGTAGGACTCGTGAATCGACGAGCGAGAACTTGATGTTGGCAATCGGTGCGATCAGGATCGCAAGTCCCATCGTTGTAGCGATAACGATGGTGATGGGTTTACGCATGACGAAGCGAGCGATCTTCGCCCAGCCTCCATCATCTTTGAGAACGAGACTGCTCTTTCGAATCAGACCTTTATTGATCTTGGCTCCAAGGATCATCATGATCGCAGGGAGTGGGATGAGTGCACCGGCAACAGCGAGGGCGACGACTGCAACTCCTGAATAACCCATCGACTTGAAGAAGTTCTGTGGGAAGAAGGTCATAGAAGCGAGAGTCAAGATGACAGTGAGCCCTGAATAGAAGACCGTCTTTCCTGCTGTCTTGATCGTCGTCCGTACCGCTTCGCTCTTCTCTGCTCCTCGTGATAGTTCCTCTCGGAATCGATTGACCATCAGTAGGGCATAGTCGATGCCAAGACCCAATCCCAGACCAGTCGTCAGATTGAGCGCGAAGATCGAGACATCAGTGAAGAAGGTCAAAAGAAAGAGGACGAAGAAGGTCCCAAGGATCGCGGTGACACCCACCAAGAGAGGCATCGCTGAAGCGACCATCGCGCCGAAGATGAAGAGGAGTAGGACGAAGGTGATTGGGATGGAGATCGCTTCGGCGATCTTGAGATCATCCTGGATCTTGCCGTTGATCGCATTGGCAAAGACAGCCGTTCCTGAGGCATCGATATCAAGGCCCTCAAAGTCACGGTCATATTTGGATTGGTAGTAGCCGCCCGCGCTATCGATCTTGGAGAAATCACTACTCTTGAGATAAACGAAGATGAAAGCGCTCTTGCCATCAGAGGAACGCAGCGATGGCGCACCAGTGGACCAATACGAGATCACGTTCTCTGCGCTGGATTCGTTTCTCACCTCTGCCTCAAGGCGAAGTGCTCGCTCTCGCACTGTTGGATCGTCCACTCCTTCGCGACTCTTGACGATGAGAACCACGGTAGGGTCCTTTACCTGGAATGTGTTCTCGAGATACTCCCAAGCTTTCGCCGAGTCGGAATTGGGATCGCTGTAACCGCCGGAGTCGAACTTCGCAAAGACTTGTGCTCCCAGACCACCCGCGAGAACGATCGCGACAAGATAGATGGTCAACATCGACTTGCTTCGGGCAACAATCAGGTTGCCGAGCTTTGCAAACACGCTCAAACTCCTATTCCTAAAAGTACTCAACTCACGCTCTGCTCATAGACTTATCTCTGTGAGCGAGTTACTGCCGAACATCACCAGCGACGAGATCGACTTGGAATCAGACGAATCAGGTCGCGAGAACGAGATCAAACGAGAGAAGCCGCCTCACCACGGAGAGTGACCAAAGGTCAATCAGTCGAGGTGGGTGCTGGGGTGGGTGCTGTGTTAGGTGCTGGGGTCGATGTCGATGCCGACGAGCTTCGTGAATCGGTCTTGTAGAAGCCGGAGCCTTTGAAGACGATCCCTACGCTGTTGTAGACCTTACGGAGCGACCCTTGGCACTTCTCGCATGATGTGAGTGCATCATCCGAGAATGACTGAACTACCTCGAACTCATCACCACATGCGGTGCAGAGATATTGGTAGGTAGGCATGGCCTGATTCTAGAAAAAGTGGTGAGAGATGACGAATCGAGAGGATAATCGTCATATGCGTGCGCTTCGACTCGTGGTTACTGCTCTGATTCTCACCCTTTATTCGAACTTGATGGGAATAGGGAGTGCGGCAGCCGTTGAGGTGATCTCCACGACACCAGCTATCGATGGAACTGTGGCAGTGGGCCCTAACTTCGTTTCAGTCACTGCCGATCAAGAACTCTTGGATTTTGGCAATCAACTGTTGGTGATCTCTCCATCGAATGAACGCGTCGACGATGGTTTGTTGACGGTCTCTGGTGCAACGCTCTCGGTCGGACTTCTTGACCTGACTGAATCTGGAAAGTATCGCGTCGAGTATGAACTTCTCGCAGCGGAAGAATCACCACTCTTCGGTAACTTCTCCTTCACCTTCCAAGCCCCACCAGTTGTCAGTGAAGAGAGCCCATCACCCAATCCGAGCGATGATGGAACCGATCAGGATGGCGTCGAGATTGGCAGCAAGACCACCGACTACATCGTGATCGGACTTCTCGTCTTGGCCTTCTTCATTCTGATGTGGCTAGCACGCTTTGCAAGAAACACCTTCCGCAAGGAGTAGCTCCTGGTCCTCATTGATGTACTACCCGTACTCGCTGGTCTTCTCGTAACAGGCCACCTCTTCTCCTTCGCCTTTCTCCTTCCGGAACGCGATGGAACCATCGCTCTGAGACGGCAGGATCTGATTGGAAAGATCACCCTCGCTTGGGTGGTCTTTAGCGCGCTGCAGTTGTTGGCGACGTTGCAGGAGATTCTCGGTGGCGGATTCGACCTGACCACACTTCGATCCTTCATAACGCAAGTCGGGCTTGGTCGGACGCTCTTCATCCAGTTCTCCCTCTCCCTTCTCGTACTTCTCTTCATCCTGAGAGTGAAGCGAAGTGGCGGAGCGCTGGCATTGATGTTGGTTTCACTCATCGCACTCATCGCGCCGTTCTTTGAGAGCCATAGTGGAGATTTAGGACTTCATGGGTTGGCGATTGGATCGATCATCTTCCATATTGCGGCCCTCGCGCTCTGGATAGGCGCTCTGACCTCACTTCTCCTACTCGACAATGAGAGCAAGAGAGATGTACTACCGAGGTACTCGACTATCGCGCTCTGGCTTGCGGTGGTCGTGGTGGTGACCGGTGCGGCGAATAGTTGGACTCGGATGAACTTCACCAGCGCATGGCAGGGCAGTTATGCGCGAATCCTCATCTTCAAAGTCCTCCTCGTTCTCTTCCTTCTCGTCTTTGCTTACCGCCTCCGAAAGAGATTCATCGGTCAGGGTCTAAGCAATGCCCTGATTGCAAGTGAAGTCGCTCTTCTTGGATTGATTTCGGTGGTTGGAAGTTGGCTCTCGAGGACTGAGCCACCTTTGCGTGGCGATCTCATCTCTTCCGATGATCTTCGTGCCTTGGCATTGACCGGCGTCGCATTTCCAAAGGAGCCGAACCTTTGGCGCTTGACGATTCTCTATGAAGCAGATGGCATCGTTCTTGGATTATTGATCCTTGCAGTAGCGCTCTACATAGCGGGAGTGGTTCGTCTCTCACGCAATGGGATCAAGTGGCCAGTTGGCAGGACCATTGCATTCGCGCTTGGTATCTCCGCCATCGATTATGCGACGAGCGGTGGACTTGGCGTCTACTCCTATTTCTCTTTCTCGCACCACATGATCGCTCACATGGTCCTCGGAATGGTCGCCCCGATCGGAATCGTCCTTGGCGCACCGATCACCTTGGCACTTCGAGCGCTGCCCAGCGGTCGAAATGATCAAGAACGGGGAGTGAGAGGTTTGCTAGCAGCGATCATGTCATCACGAATGGTTGCGATCTGGAGTAATCCAATCGTCGCACTTGCGATCTTCGATGGTTCGCTCTTTGCGCTCTACTTCACTCCGCTCTTCGATACCTTGATGGGTAGCCATCTCGGTCATGTCGTGATGAGTCTTCATTTCCTCTTTGCTGGCATCCTCTTCTTCCACGTCATCATCGGAATCGATCCCAGGCCACGCGAATACCCGTTCATCTTCAGGATAGTTACCCTCTTCGCGGCAATGAGTATCCATGCCTTCTTCTCGGTCGCACTTCTCTCATCGACCACACTCGTTGGCGGCGAGTACTACCAATCACTGGCAACTCCGTGGGTGAGCGATCTCTTACAGGATCAGAGGATTGGTGCCTCCATTGGTTGGGCTATGGGCGAGATACCAATCTTGTTGTCCCTCGTTGCGACCTTCATCCAGTGGATGCGATCGGACGAGCGAGAAGCTGCCCGCATCGAGAGGCGTTCCAAGCTCGCGAAATCACGTGGCGAGAAGGATGAATTGGAGCAGTACAACGATTATCTGGCAGAACTTGCCAAGCGAGATCAGAGGATGGATTAATCAGCCCATGGACCAACTCTTCGCACTTCCAGAGGAATACCAAGCGCTCCGCGAGAGTGTGAGAGCGCTCGCTGAGAAGAAGATCGCACCCTTCGCAAAGGCGGTCGATGAGGAGTCGAGATTCCCTCAAGAGGCACATGACGCGTTACTGAGTGCAGGACTCTCAGCCGCACATGTACCTACCGAATATGGTGGCGATGGAGCTGATGCTCTCGCCGTTGCAATCATCATCGAAGAAGTGGCTCGAGTCTGTGGCTCTTCCTCTCTTATTCCAGCAGTGAACAAACTCGGCTCCTGGCCTTTGATCCTTGCAGGTAGCGAGGAGCAGAAGAAACGTTGGCTTCCAGAGCTAGTCAAAGGACGAGGCTTCTCTTACTGCCTCTCGGAGTCGGATTCTGGTTCTGATTCGGTCGCCATGAAGACGAAGGCGGTCAATGAGAATGGAAAGTGGATCCTCAATGGCAGCAAGAAGTGGATTTCCAATGCAGGTTTCTCTGATTTCTACACAGTCCTTGCGGTGACCGATCCCTCGGCGAGATCGAAGGGAATCACGGCCTTCGTCGTCGAGAAATCCGATGCGGGTGTCTCATTCGGAGCGCATGAGAAGAAGATGGGCATGAGGGGTTCACCAACTCGTGAGGTCTACTTCGATGATGTCACGCTCGACGAAAGTCGAGTCCTTGGTGAAGTTGGCGAAGGTTTCGCGATCGCCATGCGCACCCTCGATCACACTCGAATCACGATCGCTGCTCAAGCGCTTGGTCTTGCACAGGGTGCATTTGAAGTTTCGACTCGATATGCGAAGGAGCGGAAGCAGTTCGGCAAGCCGATCTTCGATTTTCAGGCAGTCCAATTCATGTTGGCTGACATGGCGATGCAGATCGAAGCTGCGCGAGGCATCACCTATCAAGCAGCGGTCAAGAGTGAGCGAGAGGAGAGCGACCTCACTTTCTTCTCCGCCGCTTCAAAATGCTATGCAACAGATGTGGCGATGCGCGTGACCACCGATGCGGTTCAAGTACTTGGCGGATATGGCTATGTCAACGATCATCCGGTCGAGCGGATGATGAGGGATGCCAAGCTCACCCAGATCTACGAGGGGACAAATCAGATCCAACGACTTGTGATGGCTCGCCATCTCGACAAGTTGATGTGATCAGGATTTCTTGAAGCGAACCACGATCTCGGGAAGTGCCACGGCATCCATCTTGATGTCATGTGCTTCGTAGGGAAGTGGTTCAGAAGAGATCTCTTCATCGTGAAGTAACGCGACTTTCCAGGCCGCTTGCAGATTTTCAGCGCTCAGAGCGCGATCGTAGGAACCACCACCTTGTCCGAGACGGACGCCAGTCCTATCAACGCGTAGCGCAGGCGTGATGACGATATCAATCACTCCATTGAAGATCGATCCACTTGGTTGTGCAAGGTGAGGTCGCTTCTTGTTCACTTCGACCTTCATCTGATGATCAGCGATGATCCAAGTGATGACACCCGCTTCATCGACTCGCGGCAGGAGAAGTCTCTTTCCCATCCGCTCAATCTCCGCATTGAGCAGTTTGGTATCCGGTTCCTCCCCGTAGGAGATGTATGAAGCAATCGTTTCTGCTTCTTTGATCTCACTGGCTCGAAGGAGATGGAGCCAGTCACCACCGAGACTTCGTTGATTCCTTTCGAAACGAAATCGCTGTCGCAGTTCCTTCTTCTTCGCCTCCATCTGACTTCGCACTCGCCAACTATAAGAAGTGCAACTTCAAACCAAGGCCCGAAAGGTCTTGAGGTACAGTCCGTGTTATGCGTGTTGGCGAATTTGCCTCAGCCCTGCTTTCGATGGCACAACCATTGGAACCCCTCGATCTCCCACTCCTCGACGCTCATGGTGCGACTCTTGCCAACGAGATTCGAGACGATTCCCGGATCCTTCTCCCAGAGGGCGTGCGCATCAGATCGACACAGATCGGTCTGGCGGCAACCTTGGGACTCGATCATCTGCCGACACGGCCACAGCCGAGAGTCGTTGTCGTCGCTCTGAGCGAGAACGAATCGATGACCAGCACGGCTGCCATCAATTCCTGGTTGCTGACCACTGCGGTGAAGGAGGCTGGTGCAATCGGATATCGCGTCTTCTTGCAAGCAGATACCGCCTCCCACATCAAAGCGATCATCGAAGATCAATTGGTGCGAGCAGATCTCGTCCTTGTCGTGGGCGATGAGAGTGATAGTTCCTTTGACCAAGTACTGGAAGTCCTAGGGCGCATAGGTGAGATGACCGCGGTCGATGTGAAGTATGTCGGTGGTGGACGTCATGCATACGGTGCTGTTGGTCCCGATCACACCCCACTCGTACTCCTTCCAGGAAATCCGATCGCGGCCTACATCTCAACCGAGATATTCGTCCGTCCCATGATTCGGCAGATGATGGGATTGAGAGAGATGCACCGACCTATACGTCGTGCCCGATTGAAAGAGAAGGTCTCATCGACAAAGGATTTCCATCACTTCATCCTTGCAACATTGATGAGTGAAGGAGAGAACAATCTCGTTCAACCAATTGCGTCTCATGGAACTCTTCAGGAAAGTATGGTCGCTCTTGCTGAAGCGAATGCGCTCATCGCCATCCCTGCTGAGGAGGGTGAAATGTCGCGAGGCAGTGAAGTCGATGTCATCATGTTGGAGCGTCGATACCTATGATCACGCCGCCGACCGAGATCCTCTCTCGTTCGGGTCGAGTCCTGCTGCGCCCACTGCGTCTTCGCGACAAGGAGGCATGGCTTCAGTTGCGCCGCAGGAACCATGACTGGCTCAAGCCTTGGGAAGCGACCTCGCCCCACCAGATCCACTTCGACCCTCCGCGGTACCGAGAGTTGGTCTGGTTCCACCGAAAAGAAGCTCGCGCGTTACGTGCGCTCTCGATGATGATCTGGACCGAAGGGAAGATGGTCGGACAGATCAATCTCGGTGGCATCGCTTTTGGTGCTCTTCGAGGTGCCCATATCGGTTATTGGATCGATCAAGGTCATAGCAATCAGGGGTTGACGACGGAGTCTGTGATCACGATGACCGAATATGCCTTCTTGGAGCTTCGACTCCATCGACTTGAGATCGCATTCAGACCCGAGAACTCTGCATCGAAGCGGGTTGCGGAGAAATCAGGCTATTCATATGAAGGTATCCGGCCACGTTATCTTCATATAGATGGACAGTGGCGAGATCACATCGTCTTCGTCCGGGAGAACCCTCAAATCACCTGATTTTGATTGGTTGGAAATACCCGAAAAGTCCGATTGCTCCATTTATCTTTAGCCATCATGGGCGCGGGATTCATCTACCTCATCATCGTAGGTCTCTGGGTCGCCTATTTCCTTCCACGCTGGATCAACTCACATGAAGAGTATTCGGGAAAGTCAGTGGATAAGTTCCAAGGACTTCTTGATGTCGTTGGTCGCACGGTCACAGGTGAAGATGCGTACCAGGAGAAGGACACACCAGAACAACGTGAGCAGATTCTCCACACCCGCCGAATCACCTTCGCGGCTTTGATCGGACTCCTCGCAATCACATTGCTCCTTGTCACTGTCGGCCTACTCTCAACCCCATTGATCACAGTTCCCTTGATCGGAATCACTCTCTATGTTGCAATGGTGAGAAGACAGATTGCCAATGAGAGTAAGAGGAGTGACGTCGAACGAAGAGAAGGTGCACCCTCTATCTACCGAAGCAAGTATGCGGAATTGATCACGAAGGTCAGTTATGAGGAGCGAAGAGACGAGTGGGTTCCACTCGCCGAACGCGATAGATATCAATCGAGCGGCATCACACTCCTGCCGAAGGGATCCGCCGCTTCGCGAGATACCTGGCAGCCGACTTCAGTTCCAACACCTTCCTATCTCAGTGCACCACGAGTGGTCACAACTCGACGCGTCATCGACCTCACCAATCCTGGTGCGTGGAGCGCGGCGCAAGAGGAACTCGATCCAAGGGAAGCGCTTGCACCTAAACCTGATCAGATCTTCGATCAAGAGGTTGCAGAAGTCGTTGCAGAACGTATCGAACGTCTAAGACGCGCCAATTAAGCGCTAGATCCAACTCTCAAGCCACATCCTCGATTGCCATTCGTCAAATGTGATGATCTGCGCGGTTTGGATCGGCAGGAAATAGAGGAAAAGCAGCAGCACAAGGACGAAGCAGGCGAGAATCACTTCTCTCGCGCGTCTGTAGTTGAGTAGCAGTTCATGAGCAAGATACGAGATCGCAAGAATCATGAATGGCAGGAGTGTGATCGCATAGAAGGTGAACATGGTTCGATCTGGGAAGAGGAACCACGGTAGATATCCAGCGGCAAAGGTCGCAAGGATCATTGCGCTCACCCGATCCCGACGCGAGATGAGATAGCCGAAGAGAGCGAAGAGCGCGATGGTTCCGAACCACCAGATGAAGGGATTTCCAAGAGCGAGGATCTCTTGTGAGCATTGATCCGCACCACAACCTTCTGGACTCTCATAGAAGAAGGAAGTGGGTCGACCCATGACGATCCAACTCAATGGATCAGATCTATAGGGATGCTTTGCATCGAGGTTGGAATGGAAGTCGTAGATCTCTCGATGGTAATTCCAGAGAGCGAATACAGGATTCGAATTCGAATCGCGATCCCATCCACGGGAAGAGAGAAACCATCCGCTCCATGAGATCAAGTAAACGAGTAGCGCCAAGGGAGCTGTAGCGATCGTTGAGATCAATTCTCGTTTTGAAGCACGGTAAGTGAGAGCGAATGCGATGGCGATAAAGAGAGCTAGGAAGTAGAGAGCACTCCACTTGATGGCGAGTGCAGCACCGAGGGCTAGACCCATTCCGATGAAGTGACGCGTGATGAGGAGGTAGAACGCGAGCAGGATGAAGAGCGTGAGGAAGTTATCGAGGAGTGCGGTCCTGGACATCACGATCGCAAGACCATCGATGGCAAGGAGTGAACCGGCGATCAGCGCGACACTTTCAGAGCGGAAGAGGCGTAGAGCGATCAGATAGAGGAGAAGGACTGAGATCACACCTGCAACTGCGGTAGAGAAGCGCCAACCGAAGGAAGAGTCACCGAAGAGAGCTATTCCTATGCTGATCAGCCATTTTCCAAGCGGGGGATGGACTACGAATTCAGGGTTCGCACCATCGACTTCAACGCCATGGTCAAGGAGATCGTTCGCACCATCGACGTAATAGACCTCATCGAAGACCAGAGAATCTGGCTCTGAGATATTGAAGAAGCGAATGAGCGCAGCGAGAGAAAGGAGTGCGCCGAGTGCAAGCGACTTAATCTTGGTCGGCATACCAGTTAGCCTACTCACCACCATGTCTCCATTATTCGTTGCTGCCACACCTATCGGCAATATCGGTGATGCTTCGCTTCGACTTCGTCAGAGCATCGAGAGCGCTGATCTGATCGCAGCAGAGGATTCTCGCAAGTTCCATCGACTCGCTTCCGATCTCGGTGTTCGCTTCGATGCAAGAGTCCTCTCATTCTTTGATGGAAATGAGAGTGATCGTGTTCCTGGCTTGCTTGAGGAGATCAAAGCAGGAAAGAACGTCTTATTGATCTCTGATGCCGGAACTCCAGGAGTGAGTGATCCTGGATACCGACTGATCAATGAAGTGATCGCAGCCGCTCTTCCCATGTCGGTCATCCCTGGTGCAAGTGCGGTACTGACAGCGTTGCTCTATTCCGGGTTCACAGCTGCCAAGTTCGCCTTCGATGGCTTCTTGCCACGCAGTGAAGGAGCGCTGGAAAAGTACTTTCAGAGTCTGGAACACGAGGAGCGAACGGTCGTCACATTCGAATCCCCGAAGCGTCTGGTTCGTACACTGAAGATCGCAGATCGAGTACTCGGCAATGAGAGACGGATTGCAATCTGTCGCGAGATGACCAAGACCTATGAAGAGGTCTTTCGTGGCACATTGGAGAGCGCCTTGAGTTGGGCGATGGCACGTGAAGATGGAGAAGGAATCAAAGGTGAGATCACCATCGTCCTTGCTCCAGGCCAAAGTAGAACCGACTCCTCCAAAGAAGAGATCTTGGAGCGGGCGAAGGAGCTCTTCGAAGAAGGTCTCTCTTCCAAGGAGATCAGCGTCAGACTCTCATCAGAGTTCATCATTTCGAAACGAGACGCATACGATCTTGCGAACTCGCTACGTCATTCTGGAGAAGAGAACTCACTCGTCTGAGGAAGTTAGGATTCGCCAATGGCAAAAGCCTTCTATCTGACCACGCCGATCTACTACGTCAATGATGCTCCCCATATCGGTCACGCATACACGACCGTGGCAGGCGACGTTCTCACTCGTTGGCACCGCGCCCGCGGCGAAGCGGTCTGGTATCTGACCGGCACCGATGAGCATGGTCAGAAAGTGTTGCGTACTGCAGAGGCCAATTCGGTAGCTCCTCAAGATTGGTGTGACCGTCTGGTCGAAGAGGCATGGAAGCCACTCTGGCAAGAACTCAACATCGCAAACGACGATTTCATCCGCACCACGGAAGATCGCCACATGATTCGGGTGCAGCGGTTCCTCTCCTCGCTCAAAGATAAGGGCTTCATCTACGAAGGACAGTACGAAGGCCCTTACTGCGTCGGTTGTGAAGAGTTCAAACTTGAGAGTGACTTGGTCGATGGAAACTGTCCGATCCATTCGAAGCCGGTTGAGCGCGTCTCAGAGCGAAACTATTTCTTCAAGCTCTCACATTTCGTAGAACCGCTCCTCAAGCGATATCGAGAGAATCCACAAGCGTGTGAACCTGAGAGTGCGCGGAATGAGGTCATCGCCTTCCTTGAAGGTGGCGTCCAAGACCTTTCTATCTCTCGTTCGAGCTTCTCGTGGGGGATTCCGGTTCCATGGGATGAGAAGGAAGTCGTCTACGTCTGGTTCGATGCGTTGCTCAACTATGCGACAGCAGTCGGATTGGGAGAGCCGAGCGAAAGCGAACTCGGTAAGAAGTTCGATTCGACATGGCCAGCGAGTGTGCACCTGGTGGGTAAGGACATCTTGCGTTTCCATGCGGTGATCTGGCCAGCGATGTTGATGGCCGCGGGGCTACCGCTGCCGGAGAAGGTCTTTGCCCATGGCTGGTTGCTCGTCGGTGGCGAGAAGATGAGCAAGAGCAAACTCACCGGAATCGCACCTCGGCAGATCACCGATCACTTTGGAGTCGATGCCTTCCGTTATTACTTCCTGCGTGCGATCCCATTCGGTAGTGATGGCTCCTTCTCATGGGAGGACATGTCTGCGCGCTACACGAGTGAATTGGCCAATGATTTCGGAAACCTCGCCTCCCGCGCGACGGCGATGATCGGAAAGTATTGCGACGGAAAGATCCCGGAGCGCTCTGAAGCGAAGGAACTTTCCGCAGCTTTGAAGGAGACAGTTCAGATCGCTGATGAGGCCTTCATTCGACTCGATTTCCAAGGTGGTATCAACGCTGCAATGGAATTCTGTAAGAAGGTCAACGGGTATCTGACCGAGAAGGAGCCGTGGATCATCGCCAAGGACCCAACGCGGATGAACGAAGTGAGAGAGATCCTCTACAACACTGCTGAGGCCCTCCGTGCGCTCGCCATTCTCCTGCATCCAGTCATGCCGGCTAGTTGCGAGAGACTTTGGAGTTGGATCGGCGGCGAGGCTTTAGGTCCAATCACTTCCATGCGTATCGATGCGGTTGCACATTGGGGGCAGTTGATCCCCGCGACGACCGTCATCAAGGGTGATGCGCTCTTCCCTCGCTTGGACGATTGAGATGGAAGATTGAGATGGAAGATTGAGATGGAAGATTGAGATGGCAGATCGTCACAATCGCGATATCGATCGTCCAAGAGCACCGCTTCCTGATCCACTTCCGATTCCCTGCGTCGATTCCCATGCGCATCTTGAGATCGTCACCAATACTGGAGTAGATGACTCCGCCCTTGATGATGTCATCGAAGAGAGCGCTTCTGTTGGCATCGATCGAATAGTCCAAGTCGGATACTCGGCAGAACAATCCGAGTGGTCGGTTGCCCTCGCTCGTCGTTTTGATTCTTCAGTGCTGGCTGCGGTCGCTCTCCATCCCAACGAAGCACCAGTCGTTGATGACCTCGAGAAGGATTTGAGCATCATCGAGCGTTTGGCTGATGAGCCTCGTGTTCGTGGCATAGGTGAGACTGGACTCGATTTCTTCCGCACGCCACCTGAGTTGCAGGAACGTCAGAAGTACTCGTTCCGCAGACATATCGATATCGCGAAACGGAAGAAGAAGGCGCTGATCATCCACGACCGTGATGCTCATCGTGCGGTCCTCGATCTTCTCGATGAAGAAGGCGCTCCCGAGACCACGATCTTCCACTGTTATTCGGGTGATGCCCAGATGGCGAGAGAGTGCGTGCGCAAGGGGTATTACCTTTCCTTTGCAGGAACCCTCACCTTCAAGAATGCACCAGAGTTACGCGAGGCGATCGTCGAAGTCCCGCCGCACCTATTGCTCGCCGAGACAGATTCTCCATTCTTGGCTCCCGCCCCCTTTCGAGGCCATCTCAATACTCCTGCGCAGGTGGTGAGGACCATTCGATTCATGGCCGAACTTCGAGGCGATGACCTTGAGACCTTGATCGAACATCTGTCGCAGAATGCCGAGAGATGTTTCGGAGATTTCGGTAAAGCCTCAGCGTGACCAAGGAGATCTCGCTACTTGGTGCGACCGAAATCCGCCAGATCGCTGCAGAGCTTTCGATAACGCCGTCGAAGAGTCTGGGTCAGAATTTCGTACATGATTCCAATATCTGCGAGAAGATCGTTCGACTAGCAGGCATAGAAGAGAGCGATCTCGTACTCGAAGTAGGACCAGGGATTGGTTCACTCTCACTCTCAATCCTCAAGAGTGGAGCCCATCTCCTCGCAGTCGAAATAGATAAGAGGTTAGCTGGCAGACTCTCCGAAACCCTCATCGCACATGGCGCCGATGAGAGCTCATTCTCGGTGATGGCAACGGATGCGCTGCGATTGACGAAGGACGAGATCCTGGCGGAGAACGTCACTGCCAGGAAGATGAGGATCGTTGCAAATCTTCCCTATAACGTCTCGGTGCCGGTCATCTTGCACCTTCTCGAGATGGAGATCTTTGAATCCGCCATGGTGATGGTGCAAAGCGAGGTCGCCGTTCGATTGGCGGCGCGACCTGGAAGCAAGGATTACGGAGTTCCAAGCGCCAAAGTTGCTTGGTATTCGAAGGCAGAATTGAGTGACGATGTACCGAGAGCAGTCTTCTGGCCAGTTCCGCGGGTTGACTCTTCGCTCCTTTCCCTGGCCATCCATCAGCCGTTGGCGAGTGAAGAATTACGAGTACTGACCTTCAAGGTCATCGATCTTGCTTTCAATCAACGGAGAAAGATGCTCAGAAGTGCGCTCGCCAAGCTGGAATCGGAGTTGGATTCAGGAGCGGAGAAGATCGAGACACATCTGATTCGCGCAGGTATCGATCCGACCGCTCGTGCAGAGTCGTTAGGAATCGAAGAGTTCCTCTCGATTGCACGAGAGTTAGCACCCCACTACGCGATCGGATCTTGAGCTAGAACACGCAATAAGAACTAAGGACTAGGGTTTCGCTCGTGGCACATGATCATGTGACGGTTCGCGTCCCGGGGAAGGTCAACCTTCAACTCTCGGTAGGACCTCTGAGGGATGATGGATATCACGACATCGCAACTCTCTTTCAAGCCGTCTCGATCTTTGATGATGTGAAGGTCGCGCTTTCAGGAGAGCGAGATCGGAAAGAACGATTCTCCATCGAGATCAAGGCTGATCATCCTCACGGTATCCCTACCGACAAGAGCAATCTCGCCTATATCGCCGCAGAATTGATGTTCAATCGTTTTCAACTCGAAACTCCTATCGACATCACCATTGAGAAGAGAATCCCAGTAGCAGGTGGCATGGCTGGTGGAAGTGCGAACGCAGCAGGAGTGATCGTTGCCATCGACTCGCTCTTCAGTTTGGGACTCTCCAAATCTGAGATGGAAGAGATAGGCGCGGAGATTGGAAGCGATGTTCCATTCTCCATCTCTGGCGGCACCGCTGTTGGAACCGGGAGGGGAGAACAACTCACACCTGCATTGGCACGCGGCGAATATTCGTGGGTTCTTGCACTTTCGAGTAACGGACTCTCGACGCCTGCCATCTACAAGGAATGCGACCGTCTCCGTGAAGGGATGGAGATCTCAGCTCCGCAAATCAATGAATCCCTGATGCATGCGCTCCGCTCGGGAGATGCGAAGGCTCTTGGTAAGTCCTTGCAGAACGATCTTCAGCCGGCAGCATGTTCGATTCGACCTGCGCTGCGATTGATCCTCGATGTCGGCATGGATTACGGAGCGCTAGGTGGCATCGTCTCTGGATCAGGGCCGACCGTGGCATTCCTTGCGGAAGATGAAGACCATGCCCTGGATCTCGTCGTTGCCCTCACCTCAAGTGGAGTGGTGGGCAATGTCGTTCGTGCGAGTGGACCCGTAGTCGGCGCAACGGTAATTGACCGATAAACTACAGGTTCCTCCATTGTGTAGTGGCTAGCACATGGGCCTTTGAAGCCCAGGGTCCTGGATCGATACCAGGTGGAGGAGCCAGAATGAAGAAGCGGTCGATAATCAATTTAGATTCTCGGCAATAGACTGTTGCCGTGGACTTGGCGATCATCTTGGCGGCCGGAGAAGGCACCAGGATGAAGTCGACCAAGGCGAAGGTCTTACATGAGATCGCCGGCAAGACTCTCTTGGGGCACGTTCTTGCAGCGGTGGATCAACTCGCTCCCCAATCTCGCGCCGTGGTCGTCGGTGCAAATCGAGAATCGGTCGAAGCGCATCTGAAAGAGATTGAACCTGATGCGCTCTCAGTCTTCCAAGAAGTTCGCAACGGCACCGGTGCGGCGGCTCGCCTCGCATTGGAGCATTTTGAGAAGAGTAAAGGCTCAGGGACGGAATCAGTGATCGTCCTTGCTGGCGATACACCGCTCCTTACTGGCGCCACTTTGACATCGCTCTATGCAGATCATCGCAAGACGAATGCGAAAGCAACGATCCTCACTGCAGAGGTCTTCGACCCAACAGGTTACGGTCGCATCGTCCGAGATGGTGATGGCAATGTCGACCGTATCGTTGAAGAGAAGGATTGCAACGATCTCGAAAGAAGTATCGATGAGATCAACTCTGGCGTCTACATCTTCGACTACCAGGCTCTCAAAGATGCTCTCAGTGAAGTCAAGAGCGATAACGCTCAAGGTGAGCAGTATCTGACCGATGTCATCTCTATCTTGCGCAAGAAAGGTGAGAAAGTCGGCGCACATCTGATCGACGACGAATCCGAGATCATCGGAGTCAATGATCGACGGCAATTGGCGATCGCGACCTCGATCATGCAGGATCGGATCAACGAGGCTCTGATGCTCAGCGGCGTCACCATCACGGATCCTTCGAGTACCTGGGTCGATCTCACCGTTGAGATCGCACCGGATGTCACACTTCTTCCTGGAAGCATCCTTAGCGGTAAGACCATCGTGGAAACTGGAGCAGTGATCGGTCCACGAACGACTCTCGTCGATGCATCCGTTGGCCAGGAGGCTCGAGTGATCGAGTCATATGTACGAGGTGCCGCGATCGGATACCAAGTTCAAGTCGGACCCTTTAGTTTCCTCCGTGAAGGAACCGAGCTATCGACAGGTTCTCGCGTTGGTGCCTATGTCGAAGTGAAGAATTCGCTCGTCGGTGAAGGCAGCAAGATCCCTCACCTTTCATATGTTGGGGATGCGACGATCGGACGCGAGACCAATATCGGTGCAGCAACAGTCTTCGTCAATTATGACGGCGTCGAAAAACACAAGACCTCTGTTGGGGATCATGTTCGAATCGGTAGTGACACGATGTTGGTTGCTCCAGTTTCGATCGGTGATGGCGCATACACTGCGGCCGGCTCGGTGATCACCGAAGACGTCCCGCCAGGGGCGATGGGAGTCGGTCGCGCAAAGCAGAGCAACATCCTCGGTTGGGTACTACGAAAGCGTTCTGGAACGAAGTCGGCCGAAGCAGCGAGCAAGAAGGAGAGCGGAGAAAAGTGATGAATGAGCTGCGATTAGGTTCCGAGAAGAGGCTACGTCTCTTCACTGGACGCGGATACCCTGAACTCGCAGATGAGATCGCCAAGGAACTTGGCGTTCCTATCACTCCTACCTCTGCCTATGACTTCGCCAATGGCGAGATCTTCGTTCGTTTCGAAGAGAGCGTTCGTGGCTGCGATGCTTTCGTCATCCAATCCCATACCGCGCCACTGAACAAGCAGATCATGGAGCAATTGATCATGGTCGATGCTCTCAAGCGCGCCTCTGCAAAGAGGATCACTGTCGTCGCTCCTTTCTACGGCTATGCACGTCAAGATAAGAAGCATCGAGGACGTGAGCCGATCTCCGCTCGATTGATGGCGGATCTCTTCAAGACAGCAGGAGCTGATCGCTTGATGACGGTAGATCTGCATACTGCCCAGATCCAAGGATTCTTCGATGGTCCAGTTGACCACCTCTTCGCGTTGCCGCTCCTTACCAATTACGTCGGCACACGCGTCGATAGAAGCAAATTGACCATCGTCTCACCTGATTCTGGTCGAGTTCGTGTTGCAGAGCGTTGGAGTGACCTCCTCGGCGGCGCATCGATCGCATTCATCCATAAGACGCGTGACCCACGAGTGCCCAATGAGTCAACGACTGGCAAGGTCGTCGGTGATGTGAAGGGACAGACCTGCGTCGTCATCGATGACATGATCGATACTGCAGGGACGATCACGAAAGCAGTCGATGCGTTGATCGAAGAGGGCGCGGCCGAGGTGATCATCGCTGCGACACATGCCGTCTTCTCAGGACCTGCTGCTGACCGGCTTCGAAATTCCAAAGTCAGTGAAGTGGTAGTGACCAATACCCTCCCGATCGAAGATTCGAGTCGTTTTGAGAAACTCACTGTCCTTTCGATAGCACCTCTCGTTGCTCGAGCGATCCGCGAAGTCTTCGAGGATGGATCAGTGACCAGCCTCTTTGATGGGCATTCCTAAAGGACCCAAAGGATTCGAAAGAGGATTTGGTCTTAACGAAAGTCACGGCTAACCTCTGCCCTTCAGGCGAGGGACCAAAAAGGTCCGTAATCGACAAGCAAAGGAATATGTCATGGCAGAGATTTCCATCAAGGGTTCACGACGCTCCGAATTCGGCAAGGGTGCTTCGAGGCGAATTCGTCGAGACGGCCAAGTGCCAGCTGTGATCTACGGTCACGGTACCGATCCCATCCACATCTCACTTCCTGCCAAGGATGTAGTACAGGCGATCAAGACCTCCAACGTCCTCCTCGATATCGATATCGATGGCAAGGTCGAACTCACATTGCCAAAGTCGATCGTCAGGAATCCGCTCAAGGGATACCTCGAGCACATCGATCTCCTTCTCGTCCGCCGCGATGAGAGAGTCAAGGTTTCCGTTCCAGTTCACGCACATGGTGAGTACGACCGTGATGGAATCTTGGAACACGTTCACAACACCATTGAGGTGGAGTGCCTTGCTATCTCCATCCCACAATCTTTGGATCTCGACATCACTGGCCTCACTGCAGGCGACTCAAAGACGGCTGGCGATGTGACACTTCCAAGTGGAGTCACATTGGTCTCTGCGCCAGAGACAGTCGTCGTTCACCTCTCAGTTCGCGCTACCGCTACAGAGGAAGCTGCTGCTGCGGCACCTGCTGCAGAAGGCGAAGCTGCTGCGGCACCTGCTGCAGAAGGCGAAGCAGAGAAGAAGTAATCGATGATGACAACCGCGTCCACTCGCTGGATCGTGGTTGGTCTTGGCAATCCCGGCGACGAATACTCGGCAACACGTCACAACATCGGTGCGATGTTGGTCGACCATCTCGCAGAGAGCAACGGGATTCGCTTCTCCAGGCATAAATCTCGCAATGATGTTGCGGATCTGCGGCTTCCTAACGGAGCGATCCTGGTCCTGACCAAGCCACATTCCTACATGAACACCTTGGGTAGCAATGTCCGCGCGCTCGCAGACTTCTATTCAGTTTCAGCCTCCAACATCATCGCCTGCCACGACGAACTCGATATTGATTTTGCGACCCTTCGCATGAAGTTGGGCGGTGGCGAGAATGGCCATAATGGCTTGAAGAGCATGACATCGGCGCTCTCCACACCGGAGTACTACCGGATTCGACTTGGAATCGGCCGGCCACCTGGAAGGCAAGATCCCGCTGATTTCGTACTACGAAAGTTCTCGTCACAAGAACGAGAAGAGATCCCACTCTTCCTCGATCGCGCCGGGGATGCCTTGATCTCTCTCGTCAACGAAGGACTCGCTGCAGCGCAGAGTCGATTCAACTCGTAGCTACTTCAGCCGGTATTGCGAAGTCCTGCTGCAATTCCGTTGATGGTCAGCGAGAGCGCCCGTGAGATCTCCTGATTCGCGCTCTTTCGAATCTCGGCGAGAAGATCGATCTGCAATAAGTGGATCGGAGCGAGGTAGGAATCCCTCACTTTGAGCGTCTTCGCAAGCGTTGCTTGGTTCTCAAGTAGCTCCTTCGTGCCGAGAAGGATCAAGATCTCGCGCTTGGTCCTCTCAAACTCCTCTTGTATGGTCTCGAAGAAGTGGTGGAGCGCAGGGTCGACCAATCTCTTCACATATCTCTTTGCGATCTCAAGGTCGGTCTTTGCGATCGTCATCTCGACATTGGAGATGAAGGATGAGAAGAAGTGCCATTGATGATGCATCTCTTTGAGACGTTCACCGAATCCTGCATTTCGAGCGGCTTCTAGGCCGCTTCCAACTCCGAACCATCCGGGGACGATCTGACGTGATTGAGTCCAACCGAAGACCCAAGGGATCGCTCTGAGTGAACCAAGGGCGCGTTCATTGCTGCGGCGCGATGGCCTTGAACCGAGGAAGAGTTGTCCGAGATGGTCGACTGGAGTGGATTGATAGAAATACTCTGGAAGGTCGGGGTGATCGATCAACTCTCGATACTTCACATGTGCGGCGCCACTGACCGTCTCCATCGCTTCATTCCAACTCGTCAACTCAGCTTCGCTCTGTCTGGCTTTTCGATTCATCACCGTCGCTTCTAAAGCACCTGCGATCAGCAATTCGACATTCTCGCGAGCGAGTGCGGGATAGGCGTACTTGTCGCTGATCACTTCTCCTTGCTCGGTCAGTTTGATCTCGCCATCCACGCTGCCCCAAGGAAGAGCGATGAGTGCGTCATAGGTCGGTCCGCCGCCTCGCCCAACCGAACCTCCGCGACCATGGAAGATACGAAGTTGGACACCATGACGCTTGGCAACGTCACGGAGTTTTCGCTGCGCTTGATGGATCTGCCACTGTGACGTTGTGATCCCTGCATCCTTGTTCGAGTCCGAGTAACCGAGCATCACCTCTTGTAGATTGCCACGAAGTTCGATGATCCTTCGATAGTTCTTGGCACTCAGGAGGCGATCCAAGATCGCACCAGCATTGCTCAGTTCTGACACGGTCTCTAGGAGTGGAACGAAACCGATCGCCGCGTGATTCGCTTTGAGGTCGACCAGCCCTGCTTGCATCGCAATCAGCGAAGCGCGAAGGACGTCTCGCTCATCCTCAGTCATCGAAATGATGTAACTCTCGATCACCTCAGGTTCGAAGGTCGCAATCGAGCGATTGATGGTCTCGAAGGTGGCAAGCGTCTGTTCGGCTCGCTCATCGAGATCTGACCGCTTGAGTGGGAAACCAGTCGCAAGAAGTGAATCGAGCGCTTCGGTGGAAAGTGCACCATCGGTCTCGACGCCGACGGCGACCATGAATTGTCGGAGTGCACCGGAATGTTCACGCACATCGAGGATGGCATGGGTCAATCCGAATGCTGCAATGGTTCGAATCGCGCGTTCGAGCGCTCCATGTGCGATCAATTCACCGCGATTCTCCATGAGCGAGGAATGGATCATCATCAAATCCTCAAGGAGTTCCTCCGTCGATTCGTAATCACGTCCTGGCTCGTGCGCACTCTTATTGGCATGACGTCGTTGCGTCATCAGGAGGCGATGTCGAATCGCTGTTGCTTTCAGGCGATACGGCTCTTCAACGTTGATCCTGCGAAACCGAGCCTCGATCTCTGGGATACGAGCCAAGTCCTCTGCAACAGAACGCCGGACTTCGTCACTTACCCCGACGAGTCGCTCTGAAACGGAGAGTGCTTGGCGCAATTCATCGAGGGCTTCGAGTGTGACGCGTATGGCATGTCCCATCTGCAAGACGATCACATCCTCAGTCACCTTTGCAGTCACATGGGGATTGCCATCTCGATCACCGCCGATCCAGCTTCCATATCGAAGTGGAGTCGAAGTGGGTGGAAGTGAGATTCCAAGTCCTCTCAATTCACGAGCGAGATCATGCAAGACATCTGGAACCGTGAATCTGAAGAGATCATCCAAGTAGTAGAGGGCGTTCGTTGCCTCGTCGAGTGGTTCGGGCCGTTCAAGTCTCAATTCGTCGGTTTGCCAGAGCAGATCGATCTCTTCCGCGAGTCTCTCCTCTCGACGCAGAGATGGTGGCTCGTCGAGGAGTTGTGAAATGGATTTCAACTTCGATAGGACCGAGCGTCGCGCTGCTTCGGTTGGATGTGCAGTGAAGACCGGCCTGATGTGAAAGCGTGCGATCCATCCAGCCACATCGTCTTCTGTGAAGAGGCCTTCATCGAGTCCAGACTTGATCCTTGCGACCGTCTTTGAGATCCAAGAACCGCGAGGTGAACGCGCACGGTGAACTTGTTCGGCGACATTGGCAAGATTGAAATAGGTAGTGAAGGCGCGGACCAGTTCCATCTTTCGAGCGACAGGTTGGTTCTCGATCAACGAGGTCGCGTCGCCCTCGCGAACGGTCAGTCGTACCTTCTCTACTAGCTCCAATAGTTCAGCATCGCTCTGGCGGACCAGAGATTGGCCTAGGAGATCACCAAGGGTGCGAACATCCGCTCGTAAGGATGCATCGTGATCGCTCATATAAACTCAACTCTGCTCCATTGAAGTGCGACCCCTGGGTCAATCATCAATCGGAGCTATTTGCGTTGCTTCTGCACTGAAGCGACGATGGGAAAAAATACTGACGAAGCAGGAATAGGGGAAGTCTAGATGGCGCTTGGTCTTCTTGCGGCTTTGGGCCCGAGCACCTCCCTCGAGAACCCACGTTGTGATCTCACCGTGCCCTCATCCCTCTTACCTTTCGCTCTGGCACATCGTGCTCGCGAAGGATTCGTCATCGCCGTTGCCCATTCATCGAGAGTGCAGAGCGATCTCGCCTCTGGGCTACGCGAACTCCTCGGAGATGAAGCAGTCGCTGAGCTACCCGCCTGGGAGACGCTGCCCCACGAACGGTTGAGTCCGCAGAGCGACACGTTGGCGCGAAGGATTGAAACGCGATATCGGATCATCGATCAGGATCCAAGGCTCAAGATCGTCGTCACTCAGGTACGCGCACTCCTGCAACCGTTGATCGCAATGCCAGAGAAGTTGATCCTTGAGCTTGAAGTAGGGATCGAATCGTCGCTGGATTCCATCATCGAAAGACTCGTCTCGATGGCCTATCGAAGAGTTGACCTCGTCGAGCGCCGCGGCGACTTCGCAGTGCGCGGTGGGTTGGTCGATATCTACCCTGCAACATCGGATCATCCGATTCGAGTCGATCTCTTCGGAGATGAAGTCGAATCGATCAGACCATTCGCCTTGGGTGATCAGAGATCGCTACAGCAAGAGATCGCTCGGCTATCCATACTCCCAGTCCGTGAATTGCTCGTTACGGAGGATGTGAAGAGACGAGCCGAGGGGATTGCAGGACGCTTTAGCCAATTGAGTGAGATGGCTTCGCGTATCGCAGCGGGTGGGTATCCAGATGGTATGGAATCGCTCGCTCCACTCTTGGTCGATCAGATGATCCCGCTCCACGAGATACTTCCCGTTTCAAGTGAAGTGATCATGATCGAGAGTGAACGAATCCGGAGTCGTTCACTCGAACTGAAGAAGACAGATGAAGAGTTCTTGCAGGCTGCGTGGTCTCACGCCGCACATGGTGGTCAGACGCCTATCGATCTACGCGAAGAATTGGAGGGCGGTAGCTTCCTTTCACTTGCTACTGTCCTCAATGGTCTCATCGATCGAGGAATGAAGCTTCGCTCCTTCGATAGCTATGCCAAAGATGAGGAAGCGACCCTCGCTTGGCCCGCAGCACCCATCACGCCTTATCGTGGCGATAGTGATGCGCTCCTTCATGACATGAAGGAGTGGGTGTCGAATTCCTACACGGTCGTCATCTGTGCACCCGGAGCGGGGCTCGTCAAAAGGTATGAGGAGTTCATATCGGATCAATTACCGACACGAGCTCTCGAATCGCTCGACGCTACGCCGACCAAGGGATTGGTCTACCTCACCAAGTCTTCGCTGACTCATGGTTTCATCTCAGAAGAATTGAAGATCGCCTTTCTCACCGACCGCGATATTCAAGGCGGTAGTGGAAGTCGAGGATCAGGTCAGGGGGATGGTTCACGCCTGCCTTCGAAAAGGCGGAAGGAGATCGATCCACTCTCGCTACGCCATGGAGATTTCGTCGTTCACGAACATCATGGAATCGGCAAGTTCATCGAACTGACCAACCGCGTCGTCGCAGGCGGTGCGCGCGAGTACCTGGTGATCGAATATGCCGCTGCGAAGCGTGGGCACCCAGGGGATCGCATCTTCGTTCCCACTGACTCGCTGGAGCTGGTGACCAAGTACATCGGTGGTGAAAAACCTGCACTGAGTCGTATCGGTGGCAGTGAATGGATCAAGAGCAAGGCTCGGGCGAAGAAGGCGATCAAGGAGATCGCGCGCGAGTTGATCCGCCTCTACGCAGCGAGAGTCAGTCTTCCAGGATTCGCATTCTCTCCCGATACTTCCTGGCAGCGTGAATTGGAAGATGCCTTTCCTTATGTCGAGACTCCCGATCAACTCTCCACCATCGAGGAAGTCAAGCGCGATATGGAGTCGACGAGGCCGATGGATCGATTGATCTGCGGTGATGTCGGTTATGGCAAGACTGAGATTGCAATACGCGCTGCATTCAAGGCGGTTCAAGATGGGAAGCAAGTCGCAGTCCTGGTCCCTACCACTCTCTTGGTGCAACAACACTTCAACACCTTTTCAGAGCGCTTTGCCGGGTTTCCAGTCAAACTCGCTTCGCTCTCGCGATTCAACACTGCCTCAGAGAGTAAGAAGGTGATCAGTGCACTTGCAACGGGAACCATCGATGTCGTGATCGGGACACACCGCTTGCTCTCTAGCGACATCTCCTTCAAAGACTTGGGACTTGTGATCATCGATGAGGAGCAGCGCTTTGGCGTGGACCATAAGGAATCGCTCAAGAAGTTACGAGCATCGATCGATGTTCTGGCGATGAGTGCAACGCCGATTCCGCGCACTCTCGAGATGGCGATCACTGGTATTCGAGAGATGTCGACGATCACGACGCCGCCTGAGGAGCGCCACCCGATACTCACCTATGTAGGGCCGATGGACCCCAAACAGGTGCAGGCTGCGATACATCGCGAGTTACTCCGCGATGGTCAGGTCTTCTATCTCCACAATCGAGTGGAATCGATCGACGATGCCGCTTCTCGATTGCGCACCTTGGTACCAGAGGCTCGGATAGCGGTTGCCCATGGTCAGATGAGCGAACAACTCTTGGAGGAGGTGATCCTGGCATTTTGGAATAGGGAGTTCGATGTCTTGGTGGCGACAACCATCATCGAGAATGGAATCGATGTGGCGAACGCCAACACACTGATCGTAGAGAGGTCCGACACCTTTGGCCTCTCACAGTTGCACCAATTACGAGGTCGAGTCGGCCGAGGTCGTGAACGTGGCTATGCATATTTCCTCTACGACGCAGATAAGCCACTGAGTGAGGTCGCCCATGATCGATTGACCACCATCGCCACGAACACCGATCTCGGCGCAGGGATGCAGGTAGCTCTCAAGGATCTCGAGATTCGAGGCGCAGGCAATCTCTTGGGTGGCGAACAGTCAGGACATATCGCTGATGTTGGCTTCGACCTCTATATGAGGATGGTGAGTGAGACCGTCGCAGAATTGAAAGTTGGTCTTGTCGACGAGAATCAGATCGCTACAGAGCGGCGAGAGTGCAAGGTTGAGATACCTATCACCGCACATCTTCCCCTTGAGTACATCGAAGCTGACCGTCTTCGACTCGATATCTATCGAAGGTTGGCGCAATCAGAAGGTGATGACGAGGTCAATGAGATCATCGCGGAACTGAAGGATCGCTTTGGTGAACTCCCTCAACCAGCAAGACTTCTCATGGATGTTGCTCGGGTTCGAAATATGGCCCGCAAACTCGGTATCCAGGAGTTGATATGGCAGGGGAAGAGTATGAAAGTGGCTCCCATCACCCTCGCTGAATCGAAGGAGTTGCGGATCAAGCGTCTCTATCCAGGTTCGATCTATAAGCGAAATGTCGAGACTCTTTTGGTATCGCACCATTTCAGCGATGTCATGAGCGAGAGCTGGGCAAACACCAGAAGGAGTTCCGATAAGGTTGGAGCAAGTGCCGATGAGGCAATGGAACTCCTAAGTTGGGTTCGAGGCGTATTGGACTCCTTTCACTAGGACCGATTGCGTTGAAGCCCGTGATTCCAGATGAGCGACAGGATGGTTGATGTGATGCGAAACTTTCGAGCAAAGGTGATCTTGATGCTTGGCGCATCACTCCTTCTTCTCTCTGGATGCGCGAAGATGGATGCCGCAGCGATCATCGGTGATGTCGAGATCCCACTCTCTACCATCCAGACCAGTGTCGATTCAGTGATCACCGAACGAGCTGAAGTGGATACCTCAGGAATGGAGTTCCCAACAGAAGAGGCACTCGTCCAATCTCAAGCGCAATTCCACATCACAGTGGTCCTACTCGACGAGTTGGCCAAGGAGTTTGGTATCGAGATCTCAAAGACGGATATCGATGCAGAGCGCGAGTACATCGTCGACCAAGTCGGTGGGGAAGAGAATCTCAATCGAGCGCTTGCCGGCGCAGTGATCGCACAAGAGGATTTCGAGACCTATATCGTCGCTTCGAAGATCTACGAGCGTTTGGGTGAGATCTTGCTCGCTCAAGGTATCGCTCAGGAGGAAGTGCCTAACGCACAACAAGCACTTCTCGTGAAGAAAGCTGGAGAGCTCTCTGTCACCGTCAATCCGCGCTATGGCGTATGGGATGAATCAACCGCTAGCTTGCAAAGTGGCGGCGATAGCAATGGTGCCGTCACAGATTGATGAGTACTGATCCACTCACACACCTTCGTGAGGTGATGGATCGTCTGCGATCCCCCGGTGGATGCCCATGGGATCGTGAACAGGATCATCGTTCATTACTGCGTTATCTCATCGAAGAGGCGTATGAGTTCATCGATGCGGTTCAGCGCGATGACCGAGACGAGATGGTCGAGGAGCTAGGTGACCTCCTCCTTCAGGTCTACTTCCATGCCCGAATCGGTCAAGAGCGAAGTGATGATCCCTTCGATCTAGATGAGGTCGCCCAGCGTGTTGCTGCGAAGTTGATCAGCAGGCACCCGCACGTCTTTAGCGATGATCCCGCGCAACGCCTGGAGACCAGTGATCAAGTCCTCGGCAATTGGGAACGAATCAAGAATGTGGAGAAGTCCCGAGCAGAGATCTTCGATGGTGTCCCCACAGGACAACCCGCGCTGACATTGGCGACGAAATATCTGCAACGAGCGATGAAGAACTCCAGAGCCCTTCCGAGCGGCAGTGTTGAGAGTGATGATCTGGGCGAAGCGTTGCTTGCAATCGTACGGCGAGCCGTTGAAGCGGGCATCGATCCTGAAACTGAGCTGCGACGGGCCACTTTGCAATATGCAGCGAGTCTCGACCGTCGAATCGAGACCGATAGAATCTGACCCTGAGAAAGATTTGTGATTCTTGAAATCGATAGGGGAGTTAACACGTGGCGCTCATTGATGCGATCCTTGCCAGGGAGATCCTTGATTCTCGAGGAAATCCAACCGTCGAAGTCGAGGTCGTCCTTGAAGATGGAACCGCAGCGCGAGCAGCAGTACCGAGCGGCGCATCGACCGGAGCATTCGAGGCAGTAGAACTTCGCGATGGTGGGGACCGCTACCTTGGTAAGGGAGTGCTCAAAGCCGTCAACTTCGTGATGGATGAGTTGGCGCCGGCAATCGAAGGTCTCGATGCACAGGATCAGCGTGAAGTCGATGCTGTGATGCTTGAAGTCGATGGCACTGCGAATAAGGGTCGCGTCGGTGCGAATGCGATCCTCGGACTCTCACTTGCGGTGGCTCGAGCAGCTGCGGAGAGTGCAGATCTCTCCTTCTTCCGCTACATCGGCGGACCGAACGCATCGACTCTTCCGGTCCCGATGATGAACATCCTCAATGGCGGTGCTCACGCTGATACAAATGTTGATATCCAAGAGTTCATGATCGCTCCTATTGGGGCATCAGACTTCTCAGAGGCGCTACGCGCGGGAGCTGAGGTCTATCACAATCTCAAGTCGGTCCTCAAGAAGCGTGGACTCGCAACATCGATCGGTGATGAAGGTGGTTTCGCTCCGAATCTTGAGAGCAATCGAGCGGCGCTCGATCTCATCCTCGAAGCGATCGAGAAGGCAGGTTACAAACCTGGTACCCAGATCGCACTCGCACTCGATGTCGCTGCTACTGAGTTCTTCAAGGATGGCAAGTACACCTTCGAAGGTCAATCGCGTTCAGCGGACGAGATGATCTCCTACTACGGAGAGTTGCTATCGAACTATCCCTTGGTCTCCATCGAAGATCCGCTCTCAGAAGATGACTGGGATGGTTGGCAGAAGATGACCAATGATTTGGGTGCGAAGGTGCAGATCGTTGGAGATGATCTCTTCGTCACCAATCCAGAGCGCCTTGCTCGTGGCATAGCGAGCAATACCGCCAATGCCCTCTTAGTGAAGGTCAATCAGATCGGAACTCTGACCGAGACTCTCGATGCAGTCGCTCTGGCACATCGTGCTGGTTATAAGACGATGATGAGCCATCGAAGCGGTGAGACTGAGGATACGACGATCGCGGATCTCGCTGTCGGATGTGAATCCGGACAGATCAAGACTGGTGCGCCTGCCCGAAGTGAACGTGTTGCGAAGTACAACCAACTCCTTCGTATCGAATCTGAGCTCGGTGCTAGCGCTCGATACGCTGGTCGCGACGCCTTTCCACGTTTTCGCTAGTTAAGTGATCGGGTGAATAGATGGCATCGAAGCGCTCGCCTCGAACGCTGATCCTCTTCACCGTTCTCTTCATCGTCGCTTTGATGGTCGCTCCGCCGCTGCAACATTACTTCGTCCAACGTGCGCAGATCAGCTCGCTTCAAGGTGAGGTCAATCAAGCCCGCGCAGAACTCGAAGCAGCGCAAGAGGAATTGGCGAGATGGCGCGATCCCGAGTACATCAAATCGCAAGCAAGGGATCGGCTTCGATTCGTCATGCCTGGAGAGAAGCAGTACATCGTCCTAGGTATTGCGAGGGAGCGAGAAGAGGGGGAAGTCACTGCCGCGCCGATTGCAGAGAACTTTCCGCTTGGGATTCCTTGGTACTCGCGCCTGCTCTCTTCGATCACTGCAGTAGGAGCGCAGCCGTAACCCATGAGTGAGAAACCGAGTAACGAGGACCTTGCAAGCATCGAAGCGCAGTTGGGACGCAAGCCGCGGGATGTCTATGCCATCGCCCATCGATGCCCTTGTGGCGCACCCGATGTGGTTGAGACTCCACCAAGGCTCAGTGATGGGACACCTTTTCCGACCTATTACTACGCAACCTGTCCGCGTCTGACTGCAGCGATCTCAACCCTTGAGGGCAGTGGGATGATGAATGAAATGAATCAACGCCTACTCACTGATCCAGAGCTAGCTGGTCGATACCACGCAGCGCACGATGACTATCTGGCCACTCGCGATGTCTGTGCTAGGAGGCTCTCACTCGATGTTCCTGAAGTCGAAGGTATCTCTGCTGGTGGCATGCCCGAACGGGTCAAGTGTCTTCACTCATTGATCGCTCACTCACTCGGTGCTGGTGAAGGCGTCAATCCATTGGGTGATGAGGCTCTGGCAGCGCTCGCTCCTTGGTGGCAGAGCAAAGGTGAGAACGAAGTGAGCTGTCGTGGCTAGGGTTGCAGCGATTGATTGCGGTACCAACTCGATTCGACTCCTCATCGCAGATGTCACCGATCAAGGAATGCGTGAGGTCACCCGCCAGATGGAAGTGGTCCGACTCGGTGAAGATGTTGATACCACCGGTCAATTCAAAGTCGAGGCAGTTCAGCGCACTCTCAAGGTGGTAGCGAGATATTCAGATGAGATGAGAAGGCGAGGCGTTGAGCGAGTTCGATTCTGCGCAACAAGTGCGACACGAGATGCAAGCAATAGGGAGATCTTCATCTCAGGAGTGAACGAACTGCTCGGCATCACTCCTGAGGTGATTCCAGGTGTGGAAGAGGCAGCACTCTCCTTCCTCGGCGCAACAGCAGAGATGGCGTCGGCTGATGGACCATTCTTGGTCGTCGATATTGGCGGCGGATCGACAGAATTTGTCTTTGGAACGGATTCGGTTGAGAAGGCAGTGAGCGTCAATATCGGATGTGTACGTATGCATGAGCGCCATCTTCGATCGAATCCAGTGGACAAGAGTGAGTTGGCTGCTGCCATTGCGGATATCGATGACGCTATATCCCGTGCGTCGAAGGAAGTCCCGATAACCGAAGCCAAGACCTTGATTGCGGTCGCTGGAACTGCGACGACTGTTGCGGCTGCTGCACTTGATCTCGATTCCTACGACCGATATGCGATCCATCTTGCAAGGATCCCGGCAGAAGAGGTGCACCGGATCGCGCACCAATTCCAAGGCTCATCGACTGAGCAGATCGCAGCGCTGCCATATATGCATCCAGGTCGAGTGGATGTGATCACCGCCGGCTCCTTGGTTCTCTCTCGCATCATGTTGGCAACTGGGGCAACGAACTTCGTCGCATCTGAATCCGACATCCTCGATGGGATTGCGATCACTCTCGGTCGCACCATCTCGTGAAGAAGTTCACCTCACTCGAAGTTCTCGATAGGGCGATCACCAAGTGCGATCGATGTCCGCGTTTGGTCCACTGGCGCGAGGAAGTGGCGGCAACGAAACGAAAGTCCTATCAGGACCAGAAATATTGGGGTCGACCTGTCCCCGGATTTGGAGTCGCAGAGCCAAGGATCCTGATCGTTGGATTGGCGCCAGGTGCTCATGGCGCCAATCGAACCGGGAGGATCTTCACTGGGGATAGTTCCGGTGATTGGCTCTATCGCTCCCTCCATAGGAATGGTCTTGCGAAGATCCCGACCAGTAGATCAAGAGATGATGGACAAGAGTTGATCGATACCCGCATCACCTGTGCAGTTCATTGCGTTCCACCAGAGAACAAGCCGACTGTGGCGGAGCGAGATAACTGTTCAGAATGGCTGACATCGGAGTTCGAATTGGCCTATCCATCGCTTCGCGCAGTCGTGGCGCTAGGCGCCTTTGGTTGGGATGCAGTGATTCGAACCCTTAAGAAACACTTTGAAGTCGACCAGAAAGCACCGAAATTCTCACATGGAGCAGAATTCGAGTGGAAGGACGAGGTCGGCAAGAGCAGACTTCTCGTTGGGAGTTACCATCCCAGTCAACAGAACACCTTCACGGGTAAGTTGACCGAAGCCATGTTGGATAGGGTCTTCGCGCGGGCTAGTAGATTTGCCGCGTAAGCCCCTGTAGCCCAATGGCAGAGGCAGACGACTTAAAATCGTCCAAGTGTGGGTTCGACCCCCACCGGGGGCACAACTGAAGATCAATAGCAAGACCACATGCAAGACCGAAGTAAGAAAAGGGAGAGAAATGAGAAGTTCGAATCCAGTCTTCAAGCGAGGCTATGCCGCGATGGATGTTCGTGATCTCAATCGCGATGCAGAGGTGACCGCACTCGAAGAACAATTCGCAGCGCCTGCAGCTTCTTCACTTCGCACAGGTCGAATGACGATGGAAGATGTCGTCACAAGAACCGGAATGCTCTTTGGAATCCTTGTCATCACCGGTGCCTTCGCCTGGTTCGCGGATCTTGAAGGTGGCGCGCTCCTGCTTGGCTTTGGTGGCGGTTTCATCCTCGCAATGGTCATCTCATTCAGCAAGACAGTACGACCAGCGCTGATCATGCTCTATGCGGCGCTTCAAGGTCTTGCACTGGGAGTCATCAGCCATATCTACGAGACGCTCTACCCAGGCATCGTTAGCCAGGCAGTCATTGGAACACTCTCCGCATTCGTTGGAGCCCTCTATGCATACCGCAGTGGCAAGATCCGCGTGACACCACGTTTCACTCGCATCTTGGTCACGGCGCTCATCGGTTACCTCGTACTTGGAGTCGTCAATCTGGTCGCCGTCTTGGTCTTCAATGCAACGAGCATCTATTCGCAGGGCTTCCTCAGCGTTGCCATCGCGGGCCTTGGTGTCGCACTAGCCTCCTTCTTCTTGATCCTTGATTTCGATCAGAGCGAGAAGATGGTCGCAGCAGGTCTTCCCGAGGCAGAATCTTGGCGAGCAGGATTCGGCTTGATGGTCACCATCGTCTGGCTCTACCTCGAAGTCTTGCGATTGATTGCGATCCTTCGTCGCGATTAATCTTCACGAGGTGTTATCGGGAGCTCATTGCTTGAGCCATTTCGCTCTCCCGGAATGCGCTTAGGCAATGAGTAGACCAAGAAGAAGCTGATCATAAAGAGCGCTACTGTCGCTAGGAATGATGCTTGAAAAGAGGCTTGATCTTTGATCAGACCGAGGACGATCGGCCCCACCATCATCCCGGCATCACCTGACATCTGGAAGAAGGCGATCACCCGCCCGCCGCGACCTTTGATGACATCGCCAACGAGAGCTGCTGGAGCGCTACCGAAGAAGGCACCACCGAGACCCATCAACATCATGGCAATGATGTAGAGGATCGGATCGAAAGCGAATGTCATGACGATCAATCCAAAGAGGACGAAATAGGAACCGACGAGCAAGGAATATCGTCGGCCACGTAGATCTGTGATCCTTCCAGCACGTAACAAGATCAATCCATTGGCAAGTCCAGCAACGGTGAATCCAAGTCCGACGATTGAAGTGCTTGCACCCAACTCCTCCGTGACAAAGAGTGGGACTAGCGAGGAACGAAGACCGAAGAGGACCCAACTTCCTAAGAAGGTAAGTGCCAGGGCGATTCGATAATCAGGGAAAGAGAGCGCTTCCCGGATGCGCATGGGTTCTCCATTGACGACAGGTTTAGAACTCTTATGTCCCAATCGATCTGGAGTGAGGCGTATCAGTGCGATGGTTGCCGCGATGATCAGAGTGGCTGTGTAGATGAAGAAGGGCGCGCGTAGGGAGATCCCCATCAATGCGCCTCCGAAAGCAGGTCCCATGATCGCGCCAACTAAGAATCCACCGTTGTAGACGGATTGAGCTCGTCCGAGATGACTCTCATCGACAGAACGAAGCAGGAGTGATCCCGCTGCGACTGAGAACATCGAAGAACCAAGTCCTCCGGCTGTCCTAAAGATGAGCAACTGGTTATAGCTTTGAGCGAGCGCCGTTACGAATGTAAAGAGCGCAACCATCGCGAGTCCGCTACCGAGAACCAAGCGTTCTCCGAAACGTTCCACCAGTCGACCAGCAAGGAGTCCTGAGACCAACCGCGCAACTGCGAATGCGCTGACCACAAGACCGATGGCGGTCGCACTTGCACCGAAGGAAGAGGCAAAGATCGGGATCGCTGGGATGATCAATCCGAAGCCGACGGCAACGAAGAAGCCCACGCTGGTCAGAGCCGCCACCGCAGGGGGAAACCCGGTGAAGGGAGATTTGATGCGAAGCACTTCCTTTATCCAGCCGCCTCACTTGCACTGCGATCGATTCCCTCACGAAGGGGTTTCTCACGCAATCTCGTCGTGAGGATGAATCCCGCCGCAATCAGCGGTAGGGCAATCCAGAAGACGAGCGAGAAGGCCCTATCGAAACTTGAGAAGACCACCTCTTGGATCTCTGTTGGAAGTGTCTTGATGATCTCGGTGTTCTCTGTCACCGCGGAGATCGACTCGGCTGGAGCGCCTACTGGGAGCGAACCCTTGATCTCAGATACGAATCGATTGGTCAAGACAGTTCCGAAGATCGCGGTGCCGAACGATGCGCCGAGGCTTCTGAAGAAAGTATTGGAGCTGGTCGCAACGCCCATATCGCGATAGTCGACGTCATTTTGGAGCGCAATGACGATGGTCTGCATGGAAAGACCTACGCCCATTCCCATCAACATCGCATAGAGCGCCAATTGCCAGTACGGCATATCTTTATTGATCGTTGTGAAGAGCAGCATTGCAATCATGAGCACGACTAGCCCAATGACAGGAAAGCGCTTGTATTTGCCGGTCTTGGATATCAAGCGTCCACTCGTGATCGCCATAGAGACGATACCGAGCATCATAGGAATCAAACGAATTCCAGCTTCACTCGGTGTGTATTGCAGATTGACCTGCATGTAGAGCGGAAGCAAGACGATCGCACCGAACATCCCAGCTCCAATGATGAAAGCGATGATGGAGGTGAGTGAGAAGGTGTGATTCTTGAAGAGTCGTAGCGGAAGGATCGGCTCTTCGACGCGGGACTCCCACCAGATGAAGAGAGCAGTGAAGATCACTGCTGCGGCAAAGTAAGCGAGAGTGTATGGGTGGGTCCAACCATCGGTTGGGCCAGTCACCGAGATTCCGAGCAACATCCCCGTTACTGCCAAGACCATAAAGATGGCGCCGAGGTAATCAATGGCGTGCTTGAGATTTGGTCTTGGAATATGGAGGACGGACGAAGTCACAAGGAGGGCGATGATTCCGAACGGAAGATTGATGTAGAAGATCCAGCGCCAGCCAGTGACACCGAAGATCTCGCCTTGATCTGCGAAGAATCCACCGAGAAGTGGACCGGCCACGGAGGAGACACCCCAGACTGCGCCGAAGAGACCTTGATACTTGCCGCGATCACGGGGTGAGACCACATCACCGATGATGATGAAGGAGAGTGCGAAGAGACCACCAGCTCCGATCCCTTGAATCGCACGGAATGCGATCAACTGGGACATCGAGGTCGCTGCACCGGCAAGGAAGGATCCGAGAAGGAAGGTGAGAATGGAGAAGATGTAGACCGGGCGTCTGCCGTAGATGTCGGAGACTTTTCCATAGAGTGGAGTGACGGCGGTCGAGGTGAGCAGGTATGCAGTCACCACCCAGGTGTAATGGCTGAGGCCATTGAACTCTTCGACGATCGACTTGAGTGCAGTGGATACGATGGTTTGATCCAGTGCTGCGAGGAGGATGCCGGTCATGAGCCCCGACATGATTGTCATGATCTCTTTATGTGAATGCTCTCGTGGTTGGTTCTGCTTTTCGGATCTGCTTTGAGCGTTATTCATTTATTAATTGGATACCTTTCATATAGAGTCCAGAGCCTACTCCTTCGTGGATGAATCACCCCTAATCTGAAAGGCAAACTGGTAGAACGATGCCGAGTGTGATTGCAGAGAATTTGGTGAAGACATACGTCACCAAACAGCGCGGACGTACCAAGAAAGAGAATGATCAGAAGTCGAATGAAGTCGTTCGAGCTCTCGATGGTCTTTCGCTCGATGTGGAAGAGGGAACTGTGCTCGGGCTCCTCGGTCCCAATGGCGCTGGCAAGACCACAACTGTGAGAGTGCTTACAACGTTGATCACCCCAGACTCTGGACGTGCAGAGGTCGCTGGTATCGATGTGATCAAACATCCGGACCAAGTACGCAAGGTGATCGGACTCTCAGGTCAGTATGCAGCTGTCGATGAGACGCTCACTGGCTGGGATAACTTGGTGATGTTCGCTCGGTTACATCGAATCTCTGCAGAGGGTGCGCGAAAGCGTGCAGAAGAGCTCTTGGAACAATTCTCATTAACTGATGCTGCAAAGCGTCCGATCAAGACCTACTCAGGTGGTATGCGCCGTCGTCTCGATCTTGCAGCAACGCTGATCGTCAGGCCAAAGGTCCTCTTTCTCGATGAGCCAACGACGGGACTCGACCCACGTGGTCGACAAGAGATGTGGGGAGTGATCAACTCCCTTGTCGATAGCGGCGTGACGCTTCTGCTGACCACGCAATACCTGGAAGAGGCGGATCAGTTGGCTGACCAGATTGCCGTCATCGATCACGGTCGCGTCATTGCCCGCGGAAGCGCGGATGAACTCAAACGTCAGATTGGTGGCGAGCGACTCGAGATCGTCGTGGAACGAGAATCTCTGGCGCAGGTACGTGAGATCGTCTCGAGGATCACCTCTTCGGTCAAGGTCGACGAGGACCTTCGCCAGGTCTCTGCACCTGTTACAACAGGTACCAAAGCGTTGATCGACGCGGTCAAGGCGCTCGATGAAGCTGGAATTCATCCCCTGGATCTTGGCTTGAAGCGGCCATCTCTCGATGATGTCTTCCTCTCACTCACTGGACGCCCTGCCGAGCAAGAGGATGCTGCAAAGGAGGTCGTAGCTTGAACGCGATCAACGATTCACTCGTCATCATGAAGCGACAGCTTCTCCAATTGGTTCGAATCCCTGAAGTCTTGATCTTCTCCACGATTCAGCCTGTGATGTTCGTTCTCCTATTTAGGTACGTCTTTGGTGGCTCCATCTCGACTGGAATACCTGGCGTCGATTACGTCCAACTCTTGATGCCCGGAATCTTCGTCCAGACCGTTGCCTTCACTCTCGCAGGAACAGCAGTCGGTTTGGCACAAGATATGGAAAAGGGTTTGATCGATCGCTTCCGATCGCTTCCGATCTCACGCTCAGCAGTCGTCGTAGGACGAGCACTCGGTGACTCGGCACTCAATGTCGTCGTATTGGTCGTGATGGGCCTTGCTGGATTTCTGGTCGGATGGCGCCCAAGTTCATCGATCTTCAGCATCATCGGCGGATTCCTCTTCCTCTTGCTCTTTGGATTCGCGATGTCGTGGATCGGCGTCTTGATCGGACTCTCTGTGAGAGAGGCTCGTGTTGCCAATTCACTTGTCTTCTTGACTGTCTTTCCGCTGACATTCCTCTCCAATGCATTCGCACCAACGACGGGAATGCCGAAAGCCCTTCAATATTTCGCTGAGTGGAATCCAGTTTCAACGATGGTCGCTGCATGTCGCGAACTCTTTGGGCTGACCAATATCTTCGGAGTCACTGCGGATTCACTGCCCGCACAGCAGCCGATCTTGATGTCATTGCTCTACATGCTCCTACTGATGGTGGTCTTCATTCCACTGAGCGTTCGCAAGTACAAACGCACTTCGTCGCGATAGAGCGTTAATCTGGCTTAGACGTAGGGGACTGCCTCAATGACTGCGACCTTGATTTCGCGACCATTCGGTGCCGTGTATGTCACGGTATCTCCGACCTTTGATCCCAAGATTGCTGATCCGAGCGGAGACTTCTCGCTATAGACGTCGAGATCGGTCGAAGCGATCTCGCGTGATCCGAGGAGGAATTGCATCTCATCTCCGCCGATATCGACGGTGATCTTCATCCCGAGACCAACCACTCCGGTTTCACTCTCGGGTGGAGCTCCGATGATGGCGTTCTCCAACATGTGGCGAAGTTGGCGAATCCTCGCCTCCATCTTGCCCTGCTCTTCTTTCGCGGCGTGATAGCCACCGTTTTCCTTGAGGTCGCCTTCTGCACGCGCCGCTTCGATTCGCTTGACGATCTCACTGCGTCCTGGGCCCTCGAGGTGCGCCAGTTCAGCAGCGAGACGATCCGCAGCTTCTTGAGTCAACCAAGTCTGGCTCATAGGGGCGTAACTTACTCTAGAGCCGCACCTTCACAGCGGGGTTAACGAATATCGCAGGAGATGACGGCGGCATTGACCGCACGCGCTCGGGTCGGAATGGTTCGAGTCTGTACATCTCTCCTCGGAGCATCATTGCTATCGAATTGATCAGTGACCTCACCGACGATGTTCTTCTCAAAGTCACGAGCTACGAGTGTGCAGATGACAGGGAGTGAGCTCTCATTCCTCTCCAGCAGATATGTGATCTCGATCGATCTCTCATCGATCACTTTGAATGCGATCAACTCGTGTCGAATCGTTGGCGTCGAATGAAAGCCGGCGCTCCAGAGCAGCCAAGGAATTCCTATCAGAGCAACCATCGCGGCCGGAATCTTCCATCGCGAGGGAGCGAGATAACTCCTCCCATAACGTTCTATGAGGAGAGCCTTGTGGGAATCGATCTCTTCTCGACGGCGCTTCATGGTGTGAGAGTTATACTCGCCCCACTATGGAAGAGACAAGTTACGATCCTGGATTGGCCGGCTCGCTCGTCTTTTCATCACTTACAGTTGCGGTGATCTTGCTCCTTATCTCTTTCTATCGCCGGTACAAGAGAATGCAGCAGCGCAATGACGAGCAAAACCAATAGCTCTCCTCTCTCACTCCTATTCCAAGTCGTTGCCGTCCTGATCATCGCTACCGTTTTCATCTCACTAGGTCTCTGGCAATGGGATAGGGCAGAGCAGCAACAGGAACTCGAAAAGGAGCTCTCCGCGATCGCGTCAAGCGAAGTAGTGGAGATGACCTCGATCTTCGAGCCGGTCAATGCACTCGATGGCGAAGTTGCCAATCGTCTCATCTCACTTGAAGGACGGTATGTCCAGTTCTTCCTGGCTTCGAATCAAGGAGATGGATCGACCTATCAAGTGGGCCTCTTGGAGGTTGAAGGAAGTTCGCCTCGAAGCGCCATCCTGGTTGCTCGTCAGATCTCAGAGAGTCTCGAGGACATTCCACCGACGACGACAAAGGTCGCTCTGACCGCCCGAATTCTCCCGACGCAACGCGAGGATCTCGATCCCACTTCTCGTGGAGTCCCAGAGCGACTCTCACGTATCGATAGCGCGCTCCTCGTTGAGAAGATCGTGGACTCAGAGCTGGCGCTCTATGACGGCTTCTTGCTTCTCAATCAAGAGAGCGTCGATGGCGTGATGACTCCATTGAGCGTGATCCCGGATCAAATCGCTGAGCCGACCATCCCTGGCTACTACTGGCAGCACATCTCATACGTCATCATCTGGTTCTTGATGGCAGGACTCGTGCTCTATCTGCCGTTCTATCAGATGAGGCGCAATAAACTTCTTGCCGGAGAGAGTTCGAAGAGCGAAGGTGGAGTCAGATGAGCGGTGTCATCAAGAGGTTTCGTGTCATGGCCTTGGCTGCCGGCGTCATGTCCTTGCTCCTCTGGTTTGTCGAGCTACCTGTTGTTTACCTTCTGGATGCTCCCGATTTAGAGGCGAAGGTGAAGTGGATCCCTTACGTGCATGGATACGTCTACGCCTTCTACGTATTGACGGCGATCCATTATGCGGCGAAGGCTCGTTGGAGCGTTCCCCGGATGTTGGCTTTGATCCTTGCAGGCACCCTGCCGGTTGCATCATTCGTTGCGGAGCGAAAGATCGCTCGCCTCGACTCAACCCACTGACCAGAACCAATTCGGCGTGGCTCCCTAGCTCGCCTCTTTCATAGTTCTACCTTTTCCTTGTGATCGGTCGGGTCGATGCTGACTCAAGATTCGATTCGCTGCAATCTTCACCGCAATCGTCATTGCAAGGGAGAAGAAGATAAAAGAATCTCGCATCACTTACGTACTTGATACCAGCGTGCTTCTTGCAGACCCCGGCGCGATCTACAGATTCGCAGAACATAGCGTCGTCATTCCCATTGCCGTCATCGGCGAATTAGAGAGTAAGAGAGATCATCCCGAATTGGGATATTTCGCAAGGACAGCACTTCGAGCTCTTGATGACCTTCGCATCAAACATGGTCGCCTTGATGAGGCACTTCCACTCAATGATCGGGGTGGAACACTCTCGGTCGAACTCAATCATGCCGACCCTGCGACATTGCCGAGCGGATTGAGTCGAGATGGAACCAATGATTCACGGATCCTCGCTGTTGCTAAGAATCTCTCTCGAGATGGACATGATGTCGTTTTGGTAAGCAAGGATCTCCCGCTTCGAGTGAAAGCATCCTCGGTCGGTGTGGAGGCAGAGGAGTATCGAGCCGAGTTGGCACCGAACTCCGGATGGACTGGGATGGTCGAACTCACCGTAGGCGGATCGGTCATCGACTCGCTCTATAAGGAAGAGCGTGTTCCTTGCGAAGAGGCGAAGGAGCTTCCTTGCCACACTGGCGTTGTGCTCCATTCCGAGAAAGGTTCTGCGCTCGCTCGCGTCACACCGGATAAGAAGCTCTCTCTTGTGCGTGGTGATCGCAACGCATTTGGACTCCATGGCCGTAGCGCCGAGCAGCGAGTTGCGCTCGACATCTTGCTCGATGAAGAAATCGGCATCGTCTCCCTCGGCGGAAGGGCAGGAACCGGAAAGTCCGCTCTCGCATTGACTGCTGGACTTGAAGCTGTGATGGAACGGAACCTCCATAAGAAAGTGATCGTCTTTAGGCCGCTCTATCCCGTTGGTGGACAGGAGCTCGGTTACCTGCCCGGAAGTGAAGGCGAGAAGATGTCGCCCTGGGCCCAAGCAGTTTTTGACACGCTTGGCGCACTTGTGACCCCCCATGTCATCGAGGAGATCCTCGATCGGGGCCTGATTGAGGTCCTTCCTTTGACCCACATTCGTGGTCGTTCACTTCACGATGCATTCGTTATCGTCGACGAGGCCCAATCTCTGGAACGGGGAGTCCTACTGACCGTCCTCTCTCGAATCGGCCAAGGCTCCCGAGTCGTCTTGACCCATGATGTGGCCCAGAGGGACAACCTTCGGGTCGGCCGCCACGACGGAGTCGTCGCAGTCGTCGAGTCGCTCAAGGGCCATCCACTCTTTGCCCACATCACCTTGACTCGCAGTGAGCGCTCGCCCATAGCTGCCCTTGTGACCGAGATGCTGGAAGATCCCATCCAGCAGGCGATCTAGCCAAAAACAAATCCCACAGCGACATTTCGGTCTTTTCGGACTTTCCCCAATCTGACCTGCGGTTTTGTAACCTCACAGGAACTTCTATCGAAAAAAGACTGGTCAATGAGCCCCGTTAGATTTGCGACCCGGGATGGCCTGCGTCACCCTAATGACCTTCCCGCAGGCCATTGACCCCCATTTTGGGGGCGATGAAGTGCGGGTGAATTACAACGGTGAAGTTCTCAATTGAGGGCTCGGGTTGAAACTGGGATTGAAAGGAGTAACGATGCGTAAGCGCCTTCGGCGACCTGCCATTGTGGCCGCCTTCGTCCTCCTCTTCCTCCATGGCACCGAAACCACCTATGCATCCGAGACGGCTGGCATCTCCCTGGATCTCTCACTCGAAGCTACCGCCTTCAGGGATGCCTCACCTGAACCCCGACTGATCGCCCCCGAGTCGACCACGTTGCCGGCGTTGATGGCGATCGTCGATTCCAAGGCAGGGGTCAAGTCTTCGGATCTCCAAGCAGTCTCGCTCCTGGCTCGGACCATCTTCAAGGCGAAGCGGCCGAACGGAGCACGGGCCGCAGGCAAAGAGATGGCAAAAGAGAAATATGGCTGGGGTCGTTATCAATTCTCATGTCTCGACACACTCTGGACCAAAGAGAGCAAGTGGAATTTCCGTGCGCGCAATCCTCGAACTGGCGCCTATGGCATCCCACAAGCCTTGCCGGCAGTCAAGATGTCGATTCGCGGTGATGATTGGCGAACCAACCCATTGACTCAGATCTCATGGGGATTGCATTACATCGATGTCCGCTACGAGACACCATGTAAGGCGCTTCGCAAGTTCCAGCGCTCGCGTTATTACTAAGCCGGTTTCTTTCCGATCGTCATCGGCTTGCTGGTCTCAGCGAAGAAGTCATTTCCCTTATCGTCCACGACGATGAAGGCAGGGAAGTTCTCAACTTCGATCTTCCAAACGGCTTCCATTCCCAGTTCCTCGTAATCGAGGACTTCAACCTTCTTGATGCAGTCCTGAGCCAGACGCGCAGCAGGTCCACCAATCGAACCGAGGTAGAAACCACCGTTCATCTTGCAGGCATCAGTGACTTGCTTGGAGCGGTTTCCTTTAGCGATCATCACCATTGAGCCGCCAAGTTTCTGGAAGTAATCGACATAGGAGTCCATACGCCCGGCCGTCGTAGGTCCGAATGAACCAGATGCATAACCTGCCGGTGTCTTCGCAGGGCCTGCGTAATAGACCGCATACTTCTTGAAGTAATCAGGGAGCGGCTTTCCAGATTCGACCAGCTCCTTCAATTTCGCGTGTGCAAGATCCCTTGCCACCACCATGGTTCCCGTCAAGGAGAGACGAGTCTTGATGGGGTATTGCGAGAGGGTCTTTCGAATCTCATCCATAGGGAGATTGAGGTCGATCTCGACCACCTCACCATCGAGCTGCGATTCATTGGTCTCTGGCATGAAGTGAGCGGGTTCAGTCTCCAATTCCTCAATAAAGACGCCCTCTTTGGTGATCTTCGCTTTTGCTTGTCGGTCAGCGGAGCACGAGACTGCAATGGCGATTGGGAGCGAAGCACCGTGACGAGGAAGGCGAACGACGCGAACATCGTGACAGAAATACTTACCGCCAAATTGAGCACCGATGCCAAGCGTTTGAGTCAGCTTGAAGACTTCCTTCTCAAGTTCTAGATCACGCATCGCGCGACCGGTCTTGGCATTGCCGGTGGTGGGAAGTCCGTCGAGATACTTTGTGCTGGCAAGTTTTGCCACCTTGGCGGTGTATTCCGCACTGGTTCCACCGATCACGATGGCGAGGTGATACGGGGGACTTGCAGCGGTTCCGATCGATCGAAGCTTCTCATCAAGCCAGGTCATGAAACTCGTTGGATTGAGGATCGCCTTCGTCTCCTGATAGAGGAATGACTTATTGGCACTTCCGCCACCTTTGGCGATGAAGAGGAATTCGTACTCCTCTGCATGGTCAGCTGAGGAGTAGATCTCGATCTGTGCCGGGAGATTGTTTCCTGTGTTCTTCTCTTGCCAGGTATCGATCGGTGCCAATTGGGAGTAACGAAGATTGAGTGTGGTGTAGGCGTTATAGATCCCGCGAGAGATTGTGACTTCGTCCTTCTCTTCTGTGAGGACTTGTTGACCCTTCTTTGCCATCACGAGGGCGGTTCCCGTGTCTTGGCACATCGGTAAGACGCCACCTGCCGAGATATTCGCATTCTTGAGTAGGTCTAGGGCAACGAATCGATCGTTAGGTGAGGCTTCAGGATCCTTGAGGATCGAAGCTAGTTGACCAAGGTGTTCGCCCCGCAAGTAATGGTTGATGTCGTGGATGGCGACTTCAGTCAATTTCTCGATCGTCTCCGGTGCCACCTTGAGGAAGGTGCGGCCATCGGCTGTGAATGTGGAGACGCCATCGATGTCGAGCTTGCGATATCTGGTTCGATCTTGACCCAAGGAGAGCAGATCTTCATAGACGAATTCAGGCATCTTTGGCCTTCTCAATCCGCGCTTTCGCGCCATCAAGCCACTCTTGGCAGACCTTGACCAACTCTTCGCCGCGTTCCCAGATCTTGATCGATTCTTCAAGACCGAGTTCGCCACCTTCTAATTGGGCGACGATCTCAGCAAGTTCATCCCGAGCCTTTTCGTAGGAAATGGTCTTTGAATCCGATGACTTGCTCATGAGAGAAATCTACTCCTCTTCACTTCTCGCCAAATTCTTCATCTGTGGTTTCGGTCACCGTTGCCTTCGCTGCTCCTCGGGCGAATCTCACGGTCACGAGATCGCCAACACCTACCTCGCTAGCGTCTCGAAGGATCTTGCCATCAGCGCGATGCGCAACAGAGTAACCGCGCTCCAAGACCGCATAGGGAGAGAGCGCCCGTAATTGAGATTCTGCACCCTTGAGCTCTCTTTCACTCAATGTGAGTCGATGCTGTAGCGAGCGGCTCATCGCTTTTCGATCGCGGCCTAAGGATTCGATCTCAGGGGTCACCAAGAGCATGGCATCTTTCATGATCGGTCTGGAAGCAAGATTCTCGATCAATCTCACTTCCTGATCGAATCGCACTTTGATTCCACGGTGCAGGCGCTTTGAGAGATCGGAGAGCAAGGCGAACTCTTCATTGATGTCAGGGACGACGCGCTTTGCTGCATCAGTCGGAGTCGAAGCACGCAGGTCGGCCACCAGATCGAGGAGTGGCGTGTCTTGTTCATGACCGATCGCGCTGACGATCGGTTTGTTACATGCTGCGACAAGTCGTACCAGCCCCTCATCGGAGAATGGAAGTAAGTCTTCGAACGAACCGCCACCCCGGGTGATGATGATGACGTCGACCTCTTCGATCGATTCGAGCTCCTTGAGTGCGCCACTCACTTCGACGACTGCACTGGAGCCTTGGACAGCGACTTCTCTGATCTCGAATTGGACGGCTGGCCAGCGCCTCCGGGCATTTTCAACGACATCTTTTTCGGCAGCGCTATTGCGGCCACAGATCAGTCCGACCTTTCGTGGAAGGAAAGGAAGTGACTTCTTTCTTGACGCGGCGAAGAGCCCTTCTGCTGCTAGGACCTTCTTGAGCATCTCTAATCGCGCAAGGAGTTCACCCAATCCGACATGGTGGATCTCACGTGCATTGAGTGAGAGCGATCCATTCCCGGTGTAGAAATTCACTTTTGAGAAGACTTTGATTCGCGCGTTTTGAGGTAACGGAGCGACGGATTGATATACCGAGCGATGGCAGGAGAGTGAGATGGAAATATCCGAGGAAGTGTCTCGAAGTCGCATGAAGATCATGGAAGACCCTTTGCGATCATCGACTTGAGAGAGTTCGCCCTCGACCCAGACGGGGCCTAGTTTTCCTATCCAGTCCCTGATTGCTTCAGAGATCACACGGACCGGAGCGGGTGCGTCGATTGAAGTTTCGAGCATTACGGGATCCTAATAGGATCCACCTGTGTCGAAACGAGTTCTCCTTGCAGCCCCCCGAGGTTATTGCGCAGGTGTTGATCGCGCTGTCGTGACCGTTGAGAAAGCCCTCGATCTCTATGGCGCTCCGGTCTATGTACGGAAGGAAATCGTTCATAACAAGCATGTGGTGACTACGCTCGAGAAGCGCGGTGCGATCTTCGTTGAAGAGACGAACGAAGTTCCAGAAGGTGCGATCGTGGTCTTCTCAGCTCATGGTGTATCCCCGGCAGTGCATGCTGAAGCA
>JACCDJ010418433.1_pt1 | contig 60069 bp, 62 predicted proteins | sample 7444481 | NCBI WGS metagenome assembly JACCDJ01 (sample SAMN15323435, study PRJNA562643) | freshwater metagenome | isolation source: river surface water | place: USA:Blue River Watershed | collected 2017-08-15
AGAAGCGCGCATGTTTGAGCCGAAGGCGAGTTTGCGCGCTTCCCGCCTGTTGCGAGCACCGCAAGGGAGCCCGAAGGGCCCCCGCATTGAAGCCCCCGGGCCCATGCCGCCCGCCCGGCGCGCTGCAGGCCAACGAAGCTCCCCGCACGCCCAGTGCGTTGCAGGCCAACGAAGCCTCATGCCGCCCGCCCAGCGCGCTGCAGGTCAACGAAGCCTCAGACCGAGGGCCAAGAGCGTTGCAGGCCAGCGAAGCAAACACTTCCCAGCCCCCAGAAGACTCAATCCCGAGTCGCCCGCCGCTGCACGCAGTCGATGTAGGCCTGACCGTCCGGCGGCCGCCCCGAGCGCTGGCTCTCCCAGAGCATCTGCCCCAGGCACTCCATCGCCGCGTGGTGCGCGTCGTGCAGCGAGTCCAGCCGCGCTGCGAGCAGTTCGACGGCCTGGCGGATGCCCCGGGGCTGGTCGATCGAGCACTGCTCGCTGATCGACAGGTGCATGGACAGGTGCAGGAAGGGGTTGGTGCGGCCGTCCGCCGCGTCGTACACCCGGGCCACGGCCGCCCCGGCATCCGAAAGGTCGGCGTCGTACTCGGGGTGTTCGGCCAGCCACTGACCGGCCAGCGTCTCCAGGGCGTCCAGGGGCTGGCCGCCACGGGACTTGGCATGCACGCCGCAAAAGAAGCGGCGCACGTCTTCCTGGGAGGGGTTGAACATGGGCGACGGGAGGTTAGCACGCAGCGGTGTCTAATCAGGCCGTGATCGAGGATCCCTTCTTTTATGCCGTGGCCGTTCCCGCAGTCCTGCTCCTGGGCGTGAGCAAGAGCGGCTTCGGCGCCGGCTTCGGCTCCCTGGCCGTGCCCCTGATGGCCCTGGCCGTGCCCGTGCCGCAGGCGGCCGCCATCTTCATGCCCCTGCTGCTGGTGATGGACCTGCTGGGGCTGCGCGCGTTTCGCGGGCATTTCGAATGGCCCCTGCTGCGCTTCCTGCTTCCCTTCGGAATGCTCGGGTCGGTGATCGGGTTCCTGCTGTTCACGGCGCTGGACGCACGCTGGGTGGCGGGCATCGTGGGCGTGCTCACACTCCTGTTTCTCGCGCAACGCCTGGTCTTCCCCCCGCGCCCGGACAGCGCGCCGCCTCCGCGCTGGCTCGGGGGGCTGCTGACCACCGCCTCGGGATTCACCAGCTTCGTGGCCCACGCGGGCGGCCCGCCGATCAACGCCTACGTGATCCCGCTGCGCCTGTCTCCACTGGTGTTCACTGCCACGATGTCGGTCTTTTTCTTCGCGGTGAACCTGAGCAAGTGGGTGCCGTACGCCTGGCTGGGACTCCTGGACTTTCGCAACATGGCCACGTCCATGGTGCTGCTGCCGCTGGCGCCTCTGGGCGTGTGGGTGGGCGTGCGCATTGCCCACCGCATCGACCCGGTGCTGTTCTACCGGCTGGTCTACACGGGCATGTTCCTGACCGGGACCAAGCTGGTGTGGGATGGCTTTTTCGCGGCGGGAACTTGACCCGTCGCAAGCCCTCGCCCTGAGGGCTCCGATACAGTGACCGAACGCCGGAGGTCCTGACCGTGAGCATCCGCAACCTCGAAGCCCTGTTCCAGCCCCGCTCGGTGGCCGTCATCGGTGCGTCGGACCGTCCGGGCAGCGTGGGGGCGGTGGTGTGGCGCAATGTCCTGGAGGGCGGGTTCACGGGGCCGGTGTGGCCCGTCAACCACCGCCACGACAGCGTGGGCGGCCGGCAGGCGTGGCGTGAGGTCGGTGCGCTGCCTGAGGCGCCAGACCTGGCTGTCATCTGCACCCATGCCGCGACCGTGCCTGCACTGATCGATGCGCTCGGGCGGCGCGGTACGCGGGCCGCCGTGGTGCTCGGTGCGGGCCTGAAGCACGCGCAGGTGGAAGGCGGCCCGACCCTGGAGCAGCAGATGCTCGACGCGGCCCGACCCCATCTGCTGCGGGTGCTGGGCCCCAACTGCATCGGCCTGCTGGTGCCGGGCACGGGTCTGAATGCGAGCTTCGCGCCTTCGCAGGCCAAGGCGGGCTCCATTGCTTTCGTGAGCCAGTCGGGGGCACTGGCCACCGCCATGCTCGATTGGGCCTCGCCGCGCGGCATCGGCTTCTCGCATTTCGTCTCGCTGGGAGACAGTGCCGATGTCGACTTCGGCGACATGCTCGATTACCTGGCCACCGACCCGCACACCCAGTCGATCCTGATGTACGTGGAGTCGATCCGGCAGGCCCGCAAGTTCATGTCCGCCGCTCGCGCCGCGGCCCGCAACAAGCCGGTGCTGGTAGTCAAGTCCGGGCGCGTGCCGGAAGGCGCGAAGGCCGCGGCCTCGCACACCGGCGCGCTGGCCGGCTCGGATGCGGTGTTCGACGCCGCGGTGCACCGTGCCGGGATGCTGCGCGTGGACACCCTGGAAGCGTTGTTCGACGCCGCCCAGACGCTGGCCCACCGGCGGCCCCTGCATGGCGAGCGTCTGGCCATCGTGACGAATGGCGGAGGCGCAGGGGTGCTGGCCATCGACGCCCTGGTGCGTGCCGGTGGCATGCCCGCACGCCTGTCCGATGCCACGCTGGCAGCCCTGGATGCCAGCCTGCCCGCCACCTGGTCCCGGGGCAATCCCGTGGACATCATTGGCGATGCCCCTGTGGCGCGCTATGAAGCGGCCTTGCGTGTCCTGCTGCAGGCGCCGGAGGCCGACGGCGTCCTGTTCATGCATGCGCCCACTGCACTGGTGCCCGCCCCCGAGATCGCGATGGCCACATTGCCCCTGCTGCAGGCCTCGTCCAAGCCAGTGATGGCCTGCTGGCTCGGGGGCGCCGTCGTCGAGCCCGCGCGCGCCCTGTATGCAGCAGGTGGCGTGCCGTGCTATGCCACGCCCGAGCGCGCGACCGACGCCTGGCTGCAGCAGGTGCACCATGCGCGCAGCCAGGCGCTGCTGCAGCAGCTGTGCCCGGCGCAGGTCCTGTCCTTGCGGCCCGACCGCTCGCGCGTGGCCAATCTGCTGCTGCAGGCCCAGCGTGAAGGCCGCCGCTGGCTGGACGCGGTCCAGGCCAGCGAAGTGCTGGGGGCCTACGGCATTCCGGTCGTGCCCACGGGTTCCGCACGCGACGAAGATGAAGCTGCCGCGCTTGCAGCGCACATCGGCTTTCCCGTGGCCCTGAAGATCCGCTCGCCGCAGATCGTGCACAAGACCGAGGTGGGGGGCGTGGTGCTGGGGCTCACGTCGCCCGAGGCGGTGCAGGCGCAGGCGCGCGCCATGCGCGAACGCGTGCTGGCCCTGCAGCCGCAGGCGCAGATCGATGGATTCACCGTACAGACCCTGGTCGACCGGCCTGGCGCGCGCGAGCTGATCGTCGGCATCACCGCGGATCCGGTGTTCGGGCCGGTGCTCCTGTGTGGGGCCGGCGGGGTCGAGGTCGAACTGCGTCCACAGCATGCGATCGGCCTGCCGCCGCTCAACGCCAACCTCGCCGCTGAATTGCTGGCGCGCACGGGGCTGGCGCCTTTGCTGGCCGCCCACCGCGGGCGGCCACCGCTGGATCGCCAGGGGGTTCTCGACACGCTGGTACGGGTGTCGCAACTCGCGTGCGACCACCCGGCGCTGGCGGACCTGGACATCAACCCGCTGCTCGTGGATGCGCGCGGCGTGCTGGCCGTCGATGCCCGCATTCGCGTGCACCTGCCTGGCGAAGCGGCCGCTCCGCTGGCCATCCTCCCGTACCCGCAGCAGCTGGAGGCACGCGTGCGGGTGGCTGGCGAGCAGGTGCCGGTGCGGCCGATCCGGCCGGAGGACGGCGAGCGCCTGCGCGATTTCTATGCCCAGGTCTCGCCCGCCGACATGCGCCTGCGTTTTTTCTCGGTGCGGCGCGAGGTGCCGATGTCCGAACTGGCCCGCTACAGCCAGATCGACTACGACCGCGAGATGACCTTCATCGCCCTGGCGCCGCAGGTGGGTACGGCGCCCGAACGCATCGTCGCCGAGGTGCGCGCCGCCTGCGACCCGGACAACCGGCAGGCGGAGTTCGCGATCCTGGTGGACCTAGCCTGGCGGGGACGCGGCCTGGGACGGGCCTTGCTGGGCAAGATGGCCGCTTACCTGCGCGCGCGCGGCACCGGAGAAATGGTGGGCCAGTGCCAGGGAGACAACCCGGCGATGGCCCACCTGGCCCGCAGCCTGGGCTTCGAGGTGGCGGCGTGCGAGGCCTCGTCCGGCCTTGTCGACCTGCGGCTGGACCTGCAGGCAGCCTAGAGCGGCCGAGGGTGGTTTCGCGCAGGGGACAGCAGCCCGCGCGGACCGGGCCTACCATGCCCCCATGAAAACCTTCGAGACGCTCGCCGAGCTGCCGCCCCTGGTCGGCCAGGAAGTCGCCGTGAGCGACTGGATCACCCTCACACAGGAACAGGTCAACCTGTTCGCGGATGCCACCGGCGACCACCAGTGGATCCACGTCGACCCGGAGCGGGCGCGCACCGGCCCGTTTGGCACGACGATCGCGCACGGGTTCTTCACGCTGTCGCTGATGTCGACGCTGTTCGAGAAGGCCGTGGCCATCCGGCAGGTGCGCATGGGGCTCAATTACGGCTTGAACAAGGTGCGCTTTCCCGCGCCAGTACCCGTGGGCAGCCGCCTGCGCGCGCGGTGCACGCTCCTGGCCTGCGAGCCGCTGGACCCGGGCGGCATCCAGGCGACCTGGGGCATCACCGTCGAGCGTGAGGGCGGCGACAAGCCCGTGTGTGTCGCCGAGTGGTTGAACCGGTTCTATTCCTGAAGATCGATTCGTCGCATCAGCGCAGCTGGTTGGCGCGCAAGGCGGCGAGCCGGTCTTTCAGTTCGGTGGCGGACACGGTCTGGTTCAGGGTTTGCGAGGCTGCGCGCTCCACCTGCAGCGCCTGCGGCAAGGGCAGGCGCGATTCCTCGTCCAGCAGGCGCTTGTAGCGGGCCAGGTCTTCGGGCCGCGATTGCAGCATCTGCAGGGCCAGGGCCTGCGCCCGGGGCAGCAGGTCGGCGTGCGGCACTACCTCATTGGCAAAGCCCCATTGCGCCGCTTCCTGTGCGCTGAAAAAGCGTCCCGTCAGCGCCAGTTCCTTGGCGCGGTGCAGTCCCACCCGCTCGATCAGGCGCACCGAACCGCCCCATCCCGGCAACAGCCCGACGCGCGCGTGCGTGTCAGCAAAGCGCGCCTGGTCCGAGGCCACGAGGACATCGCAGGCCAGCGCCAACTCCACCCCGCCGGTGACAGCCAGGCCGTTGATGGCGGCGATCACCGGACCGGAAAACCGCTGCAGTGAGGCTACCGGGTCCCAGTGGTAGGCCGCAGCAGCCAGGTGTTCGCTGGCGTCCCAGTCGTTGAGGTCCAGGCCTGCGCTGAAGGCCTTGCCGGTGCCGGTGAGGATCAGGACATGCACGCCGGCATCGGCCTCGAGTTCGCGTACCGCCTGGTCGAACTCCTGACGCAAGGCGATGGACAGGGTATTGAGTTGCTCAGGGCGGTTGAAGGCCACCACGGCCCAGCCCGCGTCCGAGCGTTCAATCGCCAGGTGCCGGTAGGGATCGCTCACCACGCCGTCCGTTTCTCAGCGCCCCTGGAAGGCGGGCTTGCGCTTTTCCACCATCGCGGCGATGCCCTCCTGCGCGTCCTGGGTGCGGGACACGCGTGCCAGGGTCTGGGCTTCGTCCTCGAACTGGGCTTCCATCTGGATCGCGCTGGCGCGGTGAAAGAGGCGCTTGATCTCACCGTAGGCCACCGTGGGTCCCGACGCCAGGCGGCGGGCCAGGGCCTGCGCCTCTTGGACCAGGTCCGCATCGGGCACCACGCGGTCCACCAGGCCGGCCTGCAAAGCTTCCTGGCTGGACAGCATTTCTCCCAGCATGACGAAGCGCCGCGCGCGGGCGGCGCCCATGCGGGCGGTCAGCACGATGCTGGTGCCCGAGTCGCAACTGAAGCCGATGTGGGCGAAGGCCGACCCGATGCGGGCGGATTCGCTGGCCACCACGACGTCGGCGCCCGCGAACAGGGCCAGGCCGCCGCCCATGGCGAAGCCCTGGACCTCGGCGACGATGGGTACCGGCAGCTGCCACAGGCGCTGCAGCCCCACGTGCAGGTCCGCCGTCCAGGCACGCACCAGGGGCGGAAGTTCACCGCGCTGCGGGTAGAAGCTCTTGAGGTCACCGCCCACGCTGAAATTGGGGCCCTCGGCGCGAATCAGCACGCCGCGCAGGCCCTGGGCATCGCCCAGTTGCAGGCACGCGGCCTTCATCTCCCGGATGAAATCGCCATCGAAGGGGTTACCCCGCTGGGCCTGGGCCAGGGTCACCGTGGCCAGGCCGTCCTGGATCGCCAAACGCACCGCGTCGCTCATGTCGTGTCTCCTGGCTGCTGCTGTATGTTCTAGGACCCGCTGGTCAGGGCCTGGACCCATTCTAGTGTGGTACTGTACGATATCGCAATGTAATATTTGAGCGAGGCACTAGGCTCCCATGCTGACCGCGCAAGACGACCTGATCGGTCACCAGTTGCCCACGACGTTCGACCAGTTGGACAACAGCGACCCCGCGTGGATGGAGCGTCTCTGGTACACGGGCCATCCGGTGGACCGCCTGGACGTGATCTTCGACATCGGCCTGGGCTACCACCCCAATCGCAACGTGATGGATGCCTTCGCCGGCGTCGCCATCGAGGGGCGGCAGTGGAACTTCCGCGTCTCGCGCCAGTTGCGGCCCGACCCGCTCACCACCCGCCTGGGACCGCTGGAGATCACGGTGCTGGAGGGCCTCAAGCGCCATCGCCTGGTGCTCGGCCCCAACGATTCGGGCCTGCGCTTCGAGCTCGAATTCCACGGCACGCTCAATCCGCACGAGGAGGCGCCGCACCTGCGCCGGCGCGACGGCCGCATCACCGAGAACATGTACCGCGCGCAGCAGATGGGGCGCTACAGCGGCTGGATCGAATACGGCGGCAAGCGCGTCACCGTGACGCCCGAGACCTGGTGGGGCCAGCGCGATCACTCCTGGGGCGTCCGCGGCGAGATGCGCACCGACGAGTCCTCGCCGCCGCTGACCTTCTACCCGCCGTTCCTCTACACGTGGACCACCGCGCAGTTCAAGGACCGCGGGCTGGTGATCTTCTTCAAGGAGCGCGCGCCGGGCAGCATGATCTACCTCTCCGGCGAGGAGGTGCATGCCCTGGGCAGCAAGGCCAGCAGCCGCAACCAGCTGGTGGACGTGGCCCATGACTTCGTCTGGCAGGACGATCCGCTGGGGCAGTCGCTGGCCTCTGGCGAGTTCCGCCTGACCTTCGCCGATGGCCGACGCAAGACCGTGTCGGTGCGCACGCTACCGGTCAAGTACTACCTCAAAGGCGGCCTGTACGGTGGCCTGAACGGCTGGTTCCATGGCGACTTCAAGGGCCCGCTCTATACCGAGCACGATGCCTGGGACCTGCGCGACCCGCAGATACGCCGCACCGCGCGCACCCTGGCCGACCAGATCATCGAAGTGCGCGATGGCGACGAGGTGGGCTACGGCATCATGGAATACGGCGTCGGCAAGGGTTACCCGAAGTACGAATCCGTGCAGGCGCACCCGCCGATCTGACCATGGACATCCGCCTCACGCCCGACCCGGACGGGGTCTGGACCCTGACCCTGAATCGCCCCGCGCAACGCAACGCGCTCACCGATGCCACCGTCCGCGAGCTGCACGGGGCGCTGGACTCGCTGGCCGAACGTGACGACTGCCGGGTGCTGGTGGTCACGGGCGAAGGCCGGGGCTTTTGCGCTGGCTTCGACCTGGGGCTGGCCGATGACGCCCCTGGCAGCGAGCACGGCGAGACGCAGGCCTGGATGAAGCGCCAGGAGGCGTTCGCCCGCCTCGTGACCCGTCTGCGCGAATTGCGCCAGCCGGTGATCGCCGCAGTCAATGGCGCCGCCAACGGCGCGGGGTTCGGCCTGGCCCTGGCCTGCGACGTGCGCCTGGCGGCTGAATCGGCTGCCTTCAATGCCGCCTTCATCCGGGTGGGGATGTCCAGCTGCGACATCGGCGTGAGCTACCTGCTGCCACGCTGCGTGGGCGCCTCGAATGCTTTCGAGATCATGCTCACAGGTCGCGAGGTGCCCGCGCAGGAGGCGGGGCGCATCGGCATTGCCAGCCGGGTGGTGCCGGACGCCGACCTGCTGGCGCAGGCGCGGGCGTTGGGGCGGCAGATCGCGGCGCATGACGGATTTGCAGTCTGGATGACCAAGCGCGGCATGTGGGCCAACCTGGAGGCAGGCAGCCTGCAGGCGGCGCTGGAGTTGGAGAACCGCACCCAGATCCTGGCCCGCACCACCGGCGAGCTGGCAGCCGCGGCCCGCCGCTTCAAGAACCGCCCGGGCAAGCCCTCGCCGTGAACCCCTGCCCGCTCTCCGGGTTAGCCCCAGGCGAGCTCTTCATACGCTAGCGTAACATAAGCATCCATATCTCAGGGCCCGCCGCCATTCCGCCTTGCGGGCCCATTCTTCGGAGCCTCTCACATGGTGTTGACCGACGATCAAAAAGCCTTGCAGGAAACCGCGCGCCGCTTCGCCCGCGAACGCCTGCTGCCGGACTACCAGAAGCGCGAGAAGCTGGGCGTCCTGGACCGCGCGCTGGTCAAGGAGATGGGCGACCTGGGCCTGCTGGGCATCGACCTGCCGGAGGAATACGGTGGCATGGGCGTGGACAGCGTGACCACCGGCATCATCGCGGAGGAACTGGCCTACGGCGACTTCAACATGAGCGCGGTGCCGGTGGGCATCTCCCTGAATGGCGCGATCCTGGTGCGCCACGCGCAACCCGAGATCAAGGACACCTGGCTGCCCCGCATGGTCCGCGGCGAGGCCATCATCGCCATCTGCCTGACCGAGCCGCGCGGCGGCTCCGACGCGAGCAACCTGCAGCTCAAGGCCCGCCGCGACGGCGACCACTATGTCCTCAATGGCGAGAAGACCTCCATCACCTTTGCCGACCGCGCGGACGGCTACGTGGTGTTCGCCCGTACCGGCACGCCGGAGCAGGGTGCCAAGGGGGTGTCCGCCTTCTTCGTGCCGGCCGGTACGAAGGGCCTGACCACCACCAAGTTCGACGACCTGGGCAGCGCCATCATCGGCCGGGGTTCGGTGTTCTTCGACGACGTGCGCATTCCGGCGAGCCACCGTCTGGGCGACGAGGGCAAGGGCTTCACCCAGGTGATGCAGGGCTTCGACTACAGCCGGGCCCTGATCGGCCTGCAATGCTGCGGCGCGGCCCAGGCCTCGCTGGACGAGGCCTGGCAGTACACCAAGGAGCGCCAGGCCTTCGGCCGCCCGATCGGGCAGTTCCAGGGCGTGACCTTCCCGCTGTCAGAGGGCGAGTCCTGGATCACCGCGATCCGCCAGCTGTGCCTGCACACCCTGGCCCTGCGCGACGCTGGCCTGCCCCATGTGTCCGAGGCGGCGATGTGCAAGTGGATGGGTCCGCGCTATGCCTTCGACATCATTCACCAGTGCATCCTGACCCTGGGGCACTACGGCTGGACCAAGGACACGCCGCACCAGCAACGCATGCGCGATGTCTCCGGCCTGGAGATCGGCGACGGCACGGCGGGCATCATGAAACTGATCATCGCCCGCGAGCACATCGGCAAGGCCGCCATCCAGTACTGAATCCCGAAGGTCCCGCATGCCTTACCAGTCCATCTTCCGGCCTGACCTGTTCGCGGGCCAGGTCATCATCGTTACCGGCGGCGGCAGCGGCCTGGGCCGCTGTGCGGCGCACGAACTGGCCTTTCTGGGCGCGCAGGTGGTCATCGTCGGGCGCAACGAGGAGAAGCTGCAGAAGGTGCAGGCCGAGATCACCGAGGACGGCGGCAAGTGCGCCCTCTTCACTTGCGACATCCGCGAGGAGGCGCAGGTGATCGCGGTGATCGACGGCGTGCTGGCCCGTTTCGGTCGGCTCGACGCGCTGGTGAACAACGCGGGCGGCCAGTACCGCACCGCCATGAAGACCATCTCCACCAAGGGCTTCGAGGCGGTGGTGCGCAACAACCTGACCGGCGGCTTCATCTTCATGCGCGAGGCCTACAACCGCTGGATGTCCGAGCATGGCGGCGCCATCGTGAACATCATCGCGGACATCTGGCATGGCTGGCCCGACTTCGCCCATTCGGGCGCCTCCCGTGGCGGCATGTTCACCCTGACCGAGACCGCGGCCTGCGAATGGGCCGCCTCCGGCGTCCGCGTGAACAGCCTGGCCCCGGGCGGTATTGCCTCCAGCGGCTTCGACACCTACGCGCCGGAGGCCAAGGCCAAGATCCTGGAGTTCCCGCCGACCGTGCCGCTGCAGCGTTACGGCACGGAGTCGGAAATCTCGGCGGGCATCGTTTTCCTGCTTTCGCCCGCAGCGGCCTACATCACGGGCAGCTGCCTGCGCGTGGACGGCGGGACCCCCAACGCGCGCGGCACCTGGAAGCTCGAGCCTGCACGCAACAATGTGCCGTTCAACGGTTTCCATCGTGCCGTGCTGCCCGAGCTGCTGCGCGGACAGGGCTGAGGCAGGAGCGGGCGATGGCGGTGCCGCCCAAGGAACGCTGGTTCGACGATTACGAGCCGGGCGAGGTGTTCGAGTTCGGGGACTACCTCGTCACGCAGGACGAGATCATCGACTACGCCCGCCGCTACGATCCCCAGCCCTTTCACGTGGACCCCGTGGCGGCGCGTGGCTCCATTTACGGCGACGTGATCGCCAGCGGCTGGATGACGGCGGGCGTCGCGATGCGCATGATGTGCGACCACTTCATTCCGCCCGCCTCGGGCCTGGGCTCGCCAGGCATCGACCACCTGCGCTGGATCCTGCCGGTGCGCCCCAACGATCGCCTGCGCCTGCGGGCCACCGTACTGGCGGTGCAGCCCTCGCGCAGCAAGCCGGACCGGGGTGTCGTCACCGTGCGCCAGGAACTGCTCAATCAGGACGGCGCGGTGGTGATGTCCCTCGAGGGCAAGAGCATGCACCGCGTGCGGCCTGCCGCCTGACCGGGGCGCGCGCCCGGTGCCCGTACCATCCCCGCACCCATGACCTCTCCCTTGGACAACGACGAGCTGCTGCGGGCACGCATCGGCGACTACCTGAAACGCGAGACCGGGCAATCCGTGCAGGTCGGCCCGCTCACGCGCTTCATCGTGGGCTTCTCCTGGAAAACCTACCGGGTGCCGGTGACTGGCCTGCCCGGGCGCCCCGAGCCTCATGACCTGATCCTGCGACTGGGCCCCGACTACGGCCTGTTCGCCCCGTACAGCGCCCTTCCCGAGCAGCTGGCCCTGCGATCCCTGGAAGGCAGCACGGTGCCCGCGCCCCGTGCCTACTGGGGCGGTGACGACCCCGCGGTGTTCGGCGCGCCCTTCCTTTTCAGCGAGTGCATGCAGGGCGCCGCGGTGGTGCCCTGGGTGCCACCCGGCACCCCGCCGCTGGAGGAGGGCTACCGACGCCGCCTCGGCGCGGCGTTCATCGACGCGCTGGCGGCCCTGCACTCGGTGCCCTGGCAGGAAAAGCCCATCGCCACGCTGGGGCAGGGCATCACCCCGCAGAACGCCGCGCTGCGTAACGTTGAAGCCTGGGAGGCGCTGATCGCGCGCTGGGCCATGCGACCCTATCCCGCCGCGCAATGGGCGGTGCGCTGGCTGAAGGACCATTGCCCGGTGGCGCCGCGGGTGGCCATCGTGCATGGCGACTACCGCACGGGCAACTTCCTGGAGCAGGACGGGCGCATCACCGCCATCCTGGACTGGGAGCTGGTCCACCTGGGTGACCCGCACGAGGACCTGGCCTGGGCCAGCCTGCCGATGTACAGGGGCGGCAGCCCCTACATCGGCCGCCTGTGCGAGCCCGAGTGGTTCTACGAACGCTACGGCCAGCAGGCCGGCTTCGAGGTGTCGCAGCGCAGCGTCACCTACTACCGCGCCTTCTCCCTGCTCAAGCTCGCAGCCACCCACATGGCCGCAGCGCGCTGCTTCGAGGAAGGCCGCTTCAACGACATGCGCATGCCCGCCATGGGCAGCCAGATCGCCGCCTGCCTGCGCCAACTGGAAAAGACCCTCGAGGCCGACGCATGAACAATTCGTTTGACCGCCTGATCGATGGCATGTGCGCCACCCTGCGTAGCGAGGTGCTGACCCGTCTGGACGACGAGTTCGCCCGCGGGCAGGTGTTTGGCGTGATCAACCTGCTCAATACCTTCAAGGCGCGCGCCGACTGGTCGCCGGGCTTTCTCGTGCAGCAATTGCAGGCGCAGGCCCAGGCGCTGGGCCAGGTGCGGGAGCACCTGCGGGGCGTGCCGCAGGCGCCCAGCGTGCCGCTGCTGGACGTGCCCGTGCCAGTGACGGCCGATGCGCTGATGGCTCTGCGTGACGAAGGGAACCGCGCGATCGGTGAGCTGCTGTCGTGGCTTTCTTCCCACCGCGAAGCGCTGCCCGCCGAGACGTCACAGGCCATCGAGCAGGCGCTGCGTCAAAGCATGCGTAGCGAAATCGAGATCGAGTTGAAGAATTCCCCGCGGCCGCTGTTCGCGGAAATGTCCAGCGGCAAGGAATCCTGAGCGCCGTGCCCGCGCACGCGGGGTCCGGCTTCGACGGGGCTGCGCCTCAGCCGGTGCTGCGCTGGTTCTTTTCCTGTTCGGCGCGTCCGCGCACCAGGGCTTTTGCTTCGGCCCAGTCTTCCGGCGTGAGCTTGCCCAGTTCGGCGAAGGTGCTGGGCGCCGCCAGGTGGTGGCCGCCGTCGATGGCGATGTTCGCGCCGGTGATGTAGTTGCAGCCGTCGGACTGCAGGAACGTCAGCAGGTTGCACAGTTCGTGCATCTGGCCGAAGCGGCCCAGGGGCACCTGGTCGGCGGACGCCGCGCCCACATTGGCCTTCGGGATGGGTGCGAGCTTCTCCCAGGCGCTCTCGGTGGGGAAGGGGCCGGGCGCCACCGCGTTCACGCGGATGTTGTGGCGGCCCCATTCCACGGCCAGCGACATCGTCATCGCATGCACCGCCGTCTTGGCCATGGTGGACGGCAGCACGTAGGCCGAACCGGTCCACACCCAGGTGACCAGCATGCTCACGACCGATCCCGGCAGGCCCTGGGCGATCCAGCGGCGGCCGCAGGCCAGGGTGGCGAAGAGGGCGCCGTCCATCACCGTGGAACGCACCGCCGCGAAGCCGCGCGGGCTGATGTCCACCGAGGGCGAGATGAAGTTGGCGGCGGCGTTGTTCACGAGTCCCGTGAGCGGGCCTTCCTGCCAGATGGTGTCCACCATGGCCTCGATCTGGTCGGCCTCGCGCACGTCGCAGATATGGGCGCGGATGGTGCCGCCGTGGGCTGCCACCGCGCGCAGTTCCTCGCACGCGGCGTCCAGTACGTTCTGGCGCCGGCCGCAGATGTGGACTGCCGCGCCCCGCGAGATGAAGGAGCGGGCCAGCTCCTTGCCCAGGCCGGTGCCGCCACCGGTGATCAGGATGCGCTTGCCCGCGAGGACGTCGTCGCGAAAGGGTTGCTGGCTCAATGGGGACATGGCGGTCGGCCTCGTTCGTGGGGTCTCGGAATCAGCTGTTGTTGCGGCGGTAGTCCGCGAGCATCTGCTTGCCGATGATGTGCTTCATGATCTCGATGGAGCCGCCTGCGATCTTCACGATGCGGGCGTCGGCGTAGGCGCGGGCGATGGGGTACTCCCACATGTAGCCCCAGCCGCCAAACAGCTGCAGGCATTCGTCCACCACGCGGCAATGCAGGTTGCTCAGCCACATCTTGGCCATCGCGGCGTCCACCGAATCGAGCTCGCCGTCCATGAACAGACGGATGCACTTGTCGGTGAAGGTGCGGCCCACCACCGCCTCGGTCTTGAGTTCGGCGAGCTTGAACTGCGTGTTCTGGAAGTCGGCGATGGTCTTGCCGAAGGCCTTGCGTTCGGCGGTGTAGGCCAGGGTGTAGTCGATCACCGTCTCGCACACCGTGGCCGAGCGGATCGCCTGGGCCAGGCGTTCCTGGGCCAGCTTCGTCATCATCAGCTCGAAGCCCTGGCCTTCTTCGCCCAGCATGGCCGAGGCGGGTACGCGCAGGTCGTCGAAGAACAGCTCCGAGGTGTCCTGGCCCTTCATGCCCAGCTTGTTCAGGTTCTTGCCACGGCGAAACCCCGGCAGGCTGGTGTCCACGAGGAACAGGGTCACGCCCTTGGCTCCGGCGTTGCTGTCGGTCTTGGTCGCCAGCACCAGCACGTCACACAGCTGGCCGTTGGAGATGAAGACCTTCTGGCCGTTGATCACGTAGTCGTCCCCATCGCGTACCGCGCGGGTGTGGATGGCTTTGAGGTCGGAGCCCGCATGCGGCTCGGTCATGCCCAGGGAGCCGATCGCCTCGCCGGCCACCATCTTGGGCAGCCAGTGGCGCTTTTGCGCCTCGGTGCCGAAGGACTTGACGTAGGTGGCCACGAGGTCGCAGTGAATCAGGAAGCCGGGGCCGGTGAAGCCCGAGCGCGCCATCTCCTCGAACACCACCACGTCGAACAGGTAGTCGGCGCCCAGGCCGCCGTATTCCTCGGGGATCGTGCAGCACAGCATGCCCGCGGCCCCCGCCTTGAGCCAGAGCTCGCGCGGGACGATGCCGTCCTCCTCCCACTGCGCGTGGTAGGGGGCGATCTCCTTGTCGATGAACTTGCGGACGGTGTCGCGAAAGGCTTCGTGTTCTTCGTTGAACAAATCTCGTTTGATCATGGGAATCCTCGGGAATTCGGGCAGGCGGCGCTCAGTAGGACCGGGGCAGGTCCAGCACCTTCTCGGCGATGAACGACAGGATCAATTGCTCGGTGATCGGGGCCAGGCGGGTGACGGTCACCTCGCGCAGCAGGCGTTCGACGTGGTATTCCTTGGCGTAGCCGAAGCCGCCATGGGTCATGACGGCCTGCAGTGCCGAGTCGTAGCCGGCGCGGGCGCCCAGGAACTTCGCGGTGTTGGCTTCTGCGCCGCAAGGCTGGTGCTGGTCATAGAGCCAGGCGCCCTTCAGGGTCATGGCCCAGGCCGCCTCCAGCGCCATCCAGCGCTCGGCCAGCGGATGCTGGATGCCCTGGTTCTGGCCGATGGGGCGGTCGAACACGACGCGCTCGCGGGCGTACTGGGTGGCGCGGCGCAAGGCGTCCTGGCCGATGGCGATCGCCTCGGCGGCAATCAGCAGGCGCTCCGGGTTGAGGCTGTGGAGGATGTAGCCGAAGCCCTTGCCTTCTTCGCCGATCCGGTCCGCCTCGGGAATGAACAGGCCGTCGATGAAGATGGCGTTGGAGTCCACCGCCTTGCGGCCCATCTTGGGGATCTTGCGCACCTCGATCTTGCTGCGGTCCAGGTCCGTGTAGAAGATGGTGATGCCGTCGGTGGGCTTCTTGCAGTCTTCCAGGCGCGTGGTGCGCGTGAGCAGCATGATCTTGTTGGCCACCTGCGCGGTGGACGTCCAGACCTTCTGTCCGTGCACCACGTAGCCCCCCGGCACCTTCTCGGCGAAGGTCTTGATCGCGGTGGTGTTCAGGCCGGCATCGGGTTCGGTGAAGCCGAAGCAGCACTGGTCCTTGCCCTCGATCAGGGGGGGTAGCCAGCGTTTGCGCTGTTCGTCGGTGCCGAACACCACGATGGGGTGCGGCCCGAACAGGTTGATGTGGACGGTGGAACTGGCCGCCATGCCACCGCCGTGGCTGGCCACCTCGTGCATCATGATGCAGGCCTCGGTCACGCCCAGGCCCGCGCCCCCGTACTCGGGGGGCATGGTGATTCCCAGCCAGCCGGCGTCGGCCATGGCGCGGTGGAACGCACGGGGAAATTCGCCGTCGTCGTCGCGCGCGAGCCAGTACTCGTCATCGAACTGGCGCACGACGGCGTTCACGCCGTCACGGATGGCGCGGTGGTCTTCTGAAATCGAGAAATCCATGGCTGTCTCCAATCGGGCCCGCGGGTCAGGCGGGCAGGCCCAGGGTGCGCCGCGCCTGCTTCAGGTGCGGCATGTCGTACATCACGCCATCCAGGCTCAGGGTGCCCACGCCGGGCTGGGCCGCGAAGGCGTCCACCACGCGACGGGCATGGGCCAGTTCGGCCTCCGTGGGGCTGTAGGCGTCGTTGATCGTGGCCACCTGGTCCGGGTGGATGGCGATGCGGCCGCTGAAGCCGCGCCGGCGCGAGGCGCGGCAGGCGGCGGCCAGGCCCGCGCTGTCCTTGAAGTCGGCATGCAGGGTGTCGATGGCGGCCACGCCGGTGCTGGCCGCCGCGCACAGGCACAGCGAGTTGGCCCAGGTGTACAGGGGGGAATAGGCGCCATCCTCGTCGCGGTTGCTCACCGCGCCGATGGCGGCCGAGAGGTCCTCCGCGCCCCAGGTGATGCCGGCCAGGCGCGGCAGGGGCGCGTGGAAGCCTTGCATGTTCAACATCGCCTGCGGAGTTTCCGTGGCGACGGGGACGATGGCCACCGATCCGGGTGCCATGCCCGCGCGCGCTTCCAGGGCGTCCAGGTAGTGGCCCAGCTTGACCACGTCGGCGGCGCCGGTGGTCTTGGGCTGCATGATCCCGGCCAGGCCCGGGCGCACCACGGCGGCCAGGTCCTGTAGCGCGAGCCCGGAGTCCAGCGGGTTGATGCGCACGAACAGCGCCGAGGCGGTGGCACTCGCCTGACGCGCCAGGAAGTCGGCGGCCATCTCGCGCGCCAGCGGCTTGCGGTCCGGGGCGACCGCATCCTCCAGGTCCAGGATCAGGGCGTCGGCCGGGCACTGCAGGCCCTTGGCCATCTTGCGTTCGCTGTCCGCCGGGACGAACAGCATGGAGCGCAGGCGCAGCATCAGGCGGCCTTTCGAAGCATCAGGGCCTGGCGCGTGCAGCTGCACACGACCTCGCCGCGCTGGTTCAGGCCTTCATGCAGGAAGGTGACGATGCCCTGGTTCGGGCGCGACTTGCTCGGGCGCGTCTCCTTCACCGTGGTGCGCGATCGGATGGTGTCGCCCGCGAACACCGGCTTGGGGAAGACCACGTCGGTCATGCCCAGGTTGGCCACCGTGGTGCCCAGGGTGGTGTCCTGCACCGACAGGCCGATGACCAGGCCCAGGGTGAAGATGCTGTTCATCAGGGGACGACCGAACTCGGTGCCCTTGCAGTATTCGGCGTCGATGTGGATGGCCGCCGGGTTGTAGGTGGCATTGCTGAACCACATGTTGTCGGCTTCCGTGACCGTGCGTCGGATCTCGTGCTCGAACACGCGCCCGACTTCAAACTGATCGAACCAGAGTCCAGCCATGTGCGACTCCCTTCTCCTAGGCGGTAAAGAAATATAACATATGCATGTGTACCATATCACCGTGGTACCTTACGGATGTGAGTGGAAACCACTAGAGGATGAATCGCATGAGTGACAAGACCAACCGCCAGGTGAAGCTGGTCAAGCGCCCGGTGGGCATTCCCGAGGCGGCCGATTTCGAGATCGTGCAGGCCGCGGTGCCCGAGCTGGCGCCGGGACAGGTGCTGGTTCGCAACGTCTTCCTGTCGGTCGAGCCCGCCATGCGCGGGTGGGTCAATGCGGCGGCCAATTACTCGGAGCCTGTGCCCCTGGGCAGCGTCATGCCGGCCTTCACCGCGGGGCGCGTGGCCGCGTCACGCGACCCGGCCTGGCCGGTGGGTGCAGCCGTCACCGGCAAGCTCGGGTGGCAGGACTATGCGGTGGCCGAGGCGGGGGCGCTGCAGCGCGTGGACGAATCCGGCGGCCTGCCCCTGTCGACGGCCCTGGGCGTGATGGGCATCAACGGCGTGTCCGCGCACTACGGCCTGCTGGAAATCGGCCAGCCCCGGGCGGGCGAGACGGTGGTGGTGTCCACCGCCGCCGGTGCGGTGGGTTCCTGCGTGGGTCAGATCGCCAAGATCCGCGGCTGCCGCACGGTGGGCATCACCGGCGGACCGGCCAAGGTGCGTCAGTGCCTGGAGACCTTCGGCTTTGACGCGGCGGTCGACTACAAGGCGCCGGACTTCGAGGCGGCGCTGGCTGCGGCCTGCGGTGGCGGGGTGGATGTCTATTTCGACAACACCTCGGGTCCGATCAGCGACGCGGTAATGCGCCACTTGAAGCAGGGCGCGCGCGTGGTGGTGTGCGGTACGGCCTCGATCGCCAACTGGGACCCGCTGCCCCAGGGTCCGCGCGTGGAGCGTCACCTGCTGGTCAAGCGCGCGCGGATGCAGGGCTTCGTGATCTTCGACCATCCGGAACATGCGCCGCTGGCGCGCCGTGACCTCGCGCAGTGGATCCGGGACGGGAAGCTGCGCTACGTCGAGGACATCCTGCAAGGTATCGAGCATGCGCCGGGGTCCATCGCAGGCCTGTACCGCGGGGAGAACCAGGGCAAGCGGCTGATCCAGATCGCGCCCGCGATCTGATGTCTGCGCCGGGGGGTAGCCAAGCCCCGGCGCGCGCCCCTCACTTCACCGGCATCCCCGGCAACTTCAGGAACACGTCGTTCGCGCTCTCCGGGAGCAGCGGTCCGCGCTTGAACACGCCGCTGGCGCGCAACACCGGCGTGCCATCAGCCGTCACCAGGCCCTGCGTGAACACCAGGTTGCGCGTGACCTTGAGGATGTCCGCCCGCCCCTGCACCCAACTGCCCCAGGGCGCCTGCGCGAGGAAATCCATCTGCAGGCTGATCGTGGGCAGGAACTGGCGCGGGATGTCCGACTGGTACTGGGCGGCGGTCGAGATCAGGATGTCGGCGAACATCGCCAGCATGCCGCCGTGGCAGGAACCGCCTGGGTTCACGTGCAGGTCGGCCACCCGGAATCCGAGCAGCAGATACGGATCGTCCCAGCGTGCATGCAAGGGTCCGTTGTGTTTGGCAAAAGCGCCGCCGACGGGCGCGGGATGAAAACCCTCTGGCGGGGGCAGCAGGGTGTCGTGCGGGGCGTGTGTCATAGCCGGGTCCTCAGGGCCTGCCAGGCCTGCGTGAGCGATTCACGGTGCTCGGGCGCGGCGATGCCGATCAGGGCCTGCGCGCGTGCGTCCAGCGAGAGGTGCCGCACCTGGGCTACGCCGTGCTCGGTGACGAAGGTGTCGGCCAGGTAGCGGGGCAGGGTGCACAGGCCGTCCTGCGTGAGCGCGGGGACGATGCGCGAGACCGTGCCCTTGCGTGCGGTCGAGGCCAGGCAGACCAGCGAGCGTCCGCCCGGCGAGGCCAGCGCGCCCTGGGCGAAGGCCGGCAGCCCGCCCGAGCCCGCAGCCAGCACGCCGCCCGCGCGCTCGGCATTGACCTGCCCGAAAAGATCCACTTCCACAGCACTGTTGATTGCCACGAGGCGCGGAATGCGTGCGAGCACGCCGGGGTGATGGGTGTGGCTGACAGGCGCCAGCCACAGCGTCTCCATGCGAGAGACGAACTCGCGGAACGAGGCATCGCCCAGGACCACGCCCGCCGTGTGGCGCGCGTCGCGGTCCAGTGCGCCGGCGTCCCAAAGCGTCTGTACGGCCGACGACGCCAGCCCGCCATGAAAGCGCAGGCTGCGGTGGCCGCAGAGGGCGGGTGCCAGTCCCAGGGGCACCGAGCCAATGCCGAATTGCAGCGTGTCGCCATCCTGCACCAGGGCGGCGATCTGCGCGCCGATGCGACGCTCGGTCTCGCCTGCCGACGGGTCTTGGAAATCGAGTAGCGGCTGCTCTGACACGACGCTGGCATCGAGTTCCGAGACATGCACGCGAAAGCTACTGGCCACACGCGGCATGCGCGGGTTGAGGTGGGCGACCCGTCGGCGCGCGCGCGACCACACCAGCGGCAGGAAGTCGCAGGACAGGCCGGGCGCGCACCAGCCGTCGCGATCTGGCTCGGACAGGTGGGCGATCGCCACGTCCACGGGCGGTGCGCTGGCCAGGTGCCGCAAGATTCCCGGATAGTCCAGGGCATGCAGCGAGGCGCGGCCCTGCGCCAGCCCGGCGCGCAGGCCGGGGCCCATGAAATACGCCGTCTGTCGCGCCTGCGGATGCAGGGCCAGGGGGTCGAGGCGGTCGATGCCGGGAAACTGCACGCCGCAGAACTCCACCCCGCGCGCGCGCTCAGGCTGCGCCTGCAGCTCCTGCGCCAGCAGGGCCGACTCGTTGCTCAGGGTGGGCTGGAACACGCGCAGTCCCGGCGCCAGGAAGTCGGTGAGCTGCGTCATGCGGCGGCGGACTCCACGCGCTGCACCCGGGCCGAACCGCTCACGACGGGAGCACCCGTGCCGGTCGTTCCGGTCAGTTCGTAATGCGCCACACCGTCCGCCACTTCAAGCAGGCGCGCCTGCAGGTGCAGCGAGTCGCCTTTGCGGGCGGTGCCGGTGAAGCGGGTCTGTAACTGCCGTACCGCGCCCGCGCCCAGCTGCTGCGTGAACAGGCGGCCGGCACAGGCCATGGTCAGCATGCCATGCACCAGCGGCTGGTCGAAGCCGGCGCTGCGTGCCACTTCGGCGTCCAGGTGCAGGGGGTTGTGGTCGCCCGAGGCGGCGGCGAAGAGGGCCAGGTCGACCGCGGTCACCGGGCCGACGCGCAGTTCCAGGGTCTCGGGGTACCACGCGGAGGCGGCCGTCATGACGCGGCCTCCATGCCTTGGCGCACCAGGATGGTCTGGCGGCTGGTGGCCACCGTGCGGCCCGCGACAGCGTAGGCGGTGTCCACCACGATGAAGGTCATTGCGCCGCCTTTCTTGTCGTAGATGTCGGCCACGCGTCGGCTGATCGTGACCGTGTCGCCGACCTGCAGGGGGGCGACATGCTCGAAGGCCTGCTCGGCGTGCAGCACCTGGCGCACGGGCACTGCCAGGTGCTGCAGGAGGCGGGCGCTGCTGAAATGCTCGCCTTCCAGCGCCTTCAGGAAGGTCGGCGGCACCGGGCAGGCCGGATGACCCGCGCGGCGTGCCGCTTCGGGGTCGGTGTAGACCGGGTCGTCCTCACCGATCGCCTGGCAGAACAGGCGCACACGCCAGGCGTCCACCACCGCCTCGCTGGGCGGCGTGGTGAAGCCGATGTGCGCGCGGTCGATCACGTACAGGCCTGCTCCAGGCGGGCGTGCATCGCGTCCCACGCCGCGCGCGTGGCGGTGTCGAAGCGGGGCTGCTGCTGTTCACGCTCGTCCCACAGCCAGGACAGCGGGCCGCCGCTCCAGCCCGGCGCGACGCCGGACAGGCAGGCGGCCACGTCCAGGAAGGTGGGGTCCCCGGCGCCGGGCACGGCGGCGCCGCGCAAGGCCAGGGGGGCCTGTTCAGGCAGCGGCTTGCCGCGCAGCCGCTGCAGGAGGCTGGTGTCACTGTGCGAAGGCCAGGGCAGGGTCCACAGACGCGCGGCCAGGGCTGCTGCCACCTGCGAGGCCCTGGCATCGCGCCCCAGGATCTCCATCACGCGCCCGTAGGGGCCGGCGGGGGCCAGCACCAGCGTCGACCCGCCAGCGCCGGGCTGCGGCGCCTCGTCGAGCACACGCAGCGCGAAGGTCGTGCGCTCGCCGCTGGCCTCCACCGCCACCAGGGTGTCGGCGGGCAGCGACGCGTCCTGCACCTTCTCCAGCTTCACCTTGGCCAGGGCATCGGCCCAGGCCTGGCGAGTGGGACTGACCGGGCCCACATGCAGGGCCTGCAGCTTGAGCGTGGCCGGCGCGGCCAGCTCGCGCTCGGCGCGCACACGTCCGAGGAACAGCGTACGCACCATGCGTCCCGCCACCGGGTTGAACATCAGGCGCAGGAACTCGCGCATCTCGATCGTGGTCGCCTCGGCCAGGGGTTGGCGCGCGCCCTTGAGGACGCTGTCCAGGATCGCGCTGTAGGCGGGCGTCTGATCGAAGGCCTCGGCCGATACGCCCAGTCGCGCCGCGAGAGCGCGCGAGGTGGCGTCGCTGTAGGGGGGCACGGCGCTCTGGTCCAGGTGCGGGAACTTGCGCGCGGGGTCGTAGGCCTGGCCGGTCATCTCGCGGGCGCAGGCCCGCGCGGCGTCCAGCAGTTGCGCCGCGGGCAGCGCCTGCCGGAACAGGCCGCTGGCCACCGCCTCGGCGGGGGACAGCGAACGGCCGGTGACCAGCAGCTGCACGCCGGCGTCGAACCCCAGCATCCGCGGCAGGCGCTGCGTGCCGCCTGCGCCCGGGAGCAGGCCCCAGCGGATCTCGGGCAGCCCGAGCTGGATGCGCGGATCGTCCGCCACCACGCGGGCGCGGCAGGCCATCGCCAGCTCCAGCCCGCCGCCCAGGGCCAGGCCGTTGACCGCCGCCACCCAGGGCTTGGGCGAGGCCTCGAGCCGCACGAACTGGCGGCCCAGGCGGCCGCACATCTCGAACATGGCCTCAGGGCCCTGCGAGCGGCCCGCCGCGCTGAAGCCGCGCACCATCTGCAGGTCTGCACCCGCGAGGAAGCCGCTGGCCTTGCCCGAGGTCAGGACCACGGCGCGCACCGCGTCGTCGCGGTCCACCCGGTCCATCAGCTGGTCCAGGGCATCCATCAGCGCCCACGAGAACACGTTCATCGTGCGATCCGGCATGTCGATGACCGCCAGCAGCAGGCCATCGCTTTCCAGCGTGGAGGTGATCAGGTCCGCCAATTCGTTCCCCTTGCGTGGTCCATGCGGCGCGCCGCTTCAGGCGTGCTTCTTGAAGTCCGGCTTGCGCTTCTCGTTGAAGGCGCGCACGCCTTCCTTGGATTCCTCGCTCTGGTAGTAGCCCTTGACCGCGGCCACGCCCATGAAGCTGATGCCGCGGATGTTCTCCGAGTCGGCGTTGAAGGAGCGCTTGGCGATGGCCAGGGCGGTGGGGCTCATCTCGTTGATGCCGGCGGCCCAGGCTTCGCACTCGGCGTCGAGCTGGTCGTGCGGCACCACCTTGTTGGCCAGGCCCCACTGGTAGGCCTCCTGCGCCGGGATGCGGCGGCAGGTGAACCACATCTCACGCGCGCGCTTCTCGCCCACCACGCGGGCCAGGTAGGCGGTGCCGAAGCCGGGGTCCACCGAGCCGACCTTGGGGCCGACCTGGCCGAACTGCGCCTTCTCGGAGGCGATGGTCAGGTCGCACAGGGTGGCGAACACGTTGCCGCCGCCGATGGCAAAGCCCTGCACGCGCGCAATGACGACTTTGCGGCAGTCGCGGATCGCACTTTGCAATTCTTCGATCGGCAGGCCCACCATGCCGCGCGGGCCGTACAGGCCATCCTCGGACAGGTGCACCTTCTGGTCCCCGCCGGTGCAGAAGGCCTTGTCCCCGGCGCCGCCGAAGATCACGGTGTTCACGGATTTTTCTTCGTCGGCGCGGCGGAACGCCAGGATCAGTTCCTCCACCGTCTGCGCGCGGAAGGCGTTGAACACCTCGGGCCGGTTGATGGTGATGCGCACCGCGTTGGCGCCTACTTCGTAGGTGATGTCTTTGTAGTCGGACATGGTTCTTCTCTCTCGGTCTCTCAAAAATGAATCGGGGTGCCGGCGTTCAGCCGTGCATGGTCAGGCCACCAGAGATGCTGATGGTCTGGCCGGTGATGAAGGCGGCGTCGTCGCTGGCCAGGAAGGCCACCATGCCGGGGTAGTCGTCCGGGCTGCCGATGCGGCCCAGGGGCACGCCGCGCACCATGGCGTCGCGGATCTTCTGGCCCTGCTCGCCGGAGCCGACGAAGGCGTCCATGGCGGGCGTGTCGGTGGGGCCGGGGCAGACGTTGTTCACGGTGATGTTGCTGCGCGCCACTTCACGCGCCAGCGCCTTGCCAAAGGCGATGGTCGCGCCCTTGCAGCCGCTGTACACCACCTCGCCCATGGAGCCCACGCGGCCCGCGTCCGAGGCGATGTTGATGATGCGGCCCGACTTGCGCGCCGCCATGCCCTGGCCCACGGCGTGGGACAGGTGCAGGGGGCCGAAGTAGTTGATGCTGACGATCTTCTTCCAGAAGGCCTCGTCGGTCTTGAGGAACTGCGTCGGGGTGTCCCAGCCTGCGTTGTTCACGAGGATGTCGGTGCCCGCGCCGGTCTTCTGCTCGAACTCGGCCACTGCCTTCACCACGCCCGCGTAATCGGTCACGTCGCAGGTCACGCCCACGCCCTGGCCGCCGGCGGCGGTGATGGCCGCCACGGTTTCCGCGCAGCCCTCGGGGCGGATGTCGAACACGCCCACGGTCACGCCCTCAGACGCCAGCCGCAGCGCGATGGCACGGCCGATGCCGCTGCCGGCCCCGGTGACGATGGCGGTCTTGCCCTTGAGTCCTCGCATGAATAGCTCCTTGGAAAAATGCGATGTCGAAAGAATGAAAGCTCAGGCCCCGTAGCGGCCCACGATGGCCACGGAACACACGTTCTGGTGCGGGTGCCCACCCAGGTTCTGGGCCAGGCCCAGGTCGATCCTTGCGAGCTGGCGTTCGCCCGCGCGTCCCAGCAGCTGCTGGTAGATCTCGTAGACCATGCGCAGGCCGGAGGCACCCACGGGATGGCCGAAGCACTTGAGGCCGCCATCGGGTTGCACCGGCAGTTGGCCCTGGCGGTCGAACACGCCGTCCAGGATGTCGTGCACCGTGCGCCCCGGCTCGCTGAAGCCCAGGTCCTCCATGAGGACCGCCTCGGTGATGGAAAAGCAGTCATGCACTTCGGCCATGTGGATCTGCTCGCGTGGCTTGGTGATGCCGGCGCTGGCATAGGCGGCTGCGGACGCACGCCGCGCGGTGGCGATGCTGGCACCATCCCAGCGCTGGAACGAGGCCTCCTCGCCATTGCTCACGGACAGGTCCAGGGCCTTGAGCGTGACCAGCTCCTGACCGGGGCGCAGCGCGCGCGCGATCTCCGGTGTGGTGAGGATGGCGCAGGCCGCCCCGTCGCTCACGCCGCAGCAGTCGTACAGGCCCAGGGGCGCGGCGATGGTCGCGGCCTTGAGCACGTCTTCCTCGGTGATGCGATTGCGCAGGTGCGCCTTCGGATTGAGCGCGCCGTTGTCATGGCTCTTGACGGAGACATGGGCCATGGCCCGCTTGAGGTCCCCCGCAGCGACGCCGTGCTTGGCGCCGTAGGCCGAGGCCAGCTGCGCGAAGGCGCCGGGCGCCGTGCTATTGGGCAGCCACAGGTCGTTGTTCACGCCGCGCGTGCGCACGGGCAGGCCGCCGTAGCCGGTGTCCTTGAGTTTTTCCGCGCCCAGGGCCAGCACGATGTCGTAGGCGCCCGAGGCCACTGCGTAGGCCGCGCCACGCAGGGCCTCGGTGCCGGTGGCGCAGGCGTTTTCCACCCGCGTGGCCGCGATGCCGGGCAGGCGCAGGGCCTGCGCCAGGGGTACCGCCGTCTTGCCGACGTTGTTTTCCTCCAGGCAGACCCCGAACCAGGCCGCGCCGATCTGCGCCGTGGTGATGCCGGCCTCGGCCAGCGCCTCGTTGAAGGCCTCGAGCATCAGGTCTTCGGGGCTGCTGTCCCAGCGCTCGCCGAAGCGCGAGCACCCCATGCTCAGGATGGCGACTTTGTCTCGGATGCCGGTGGCCACTTGGGTCTCCTGTTCAGGCTTGGGCCGCGCGCACCGGCACGGCTTTCCAGAAATAGCGGCGGAAGCCCCGCTTGGGATCGAGCTCCTTGATCCGGTACACCATGCGCACCGGCAGGCCGGGGCGCAGTTCTTCACGGTCGGTGTCGGTGAATTCCATCAGCACGCGCGCGCCGTTGTCGAAGTCGATGTGCCCGAACTGAAAGGGCGGGTGCGGGGTGTAGGCCAGGAAGTCGCTGGTGTGTGACATCACGCGCGCCGGCGCATCCGCCAGCGAGGTGGGGTCCTGGCTGTCCTGCGCGTTGCAATCCGGGTTCACGCACACGCGCAGGCTCGGAAACTGGACGGTGCCGCACTGGCGGCAGGTGCCGCCCTCGAATCGCGCGGTGCGGGCATGGTCACGCCAGGCGGCGGTGAGTGCCGTCTTGTTGTCCATCTCGGCGCGCATGCCCCACTCCAGGTCGATGCGGCCAGCGAAGGACAGGTACTTCAGGTAGCTGGTCTCGGGCTTGCCTGCATCGGGCTCCAGGCCCGGGCAGGGTACCTCGGTGCGGCGCAGCAGCAGCACGTCGCAGCCGCTGCCGAAGGCCGCGACCAGAATGAGCGCGCCGGGGCGCGCGCGCCGCAGCACGGTGTCCAGCATCGCCAGCACCTGCCCGCTGCCGATGTCGCCCACCGCCGTGGCATGGGTGTCGGCCACCGTCTCGGGGGGCAGGCCCAGCTTGCGGGCCAGGGCCTCGTTGACCTTGGGCAGGCTGGCGGGCATCACGAAGTGCGCCACCTCGGCGGGCTTCACGACGCTGGCGCGCAGGCAGTCCTCGATGGCCTGGCGCGCAAGCTTGAGGTAGCCCTCCTCGCGCACCCAGCGCTCCTCCCAGGCGTAGTCGTTCGCGCTGCCGGACTCCCGGAAGTGGTCCACGAAATCGAAGGCCACCGAGTGCGTGCCAACGCGCGTGGCCAGCACCGCGCCGGGTCCGACGGCCACGGCGGCCGCGCCGTCTCCGGCGATCATTTCCTGCGAGCTCGCGGGCGTCGGGGCACGGCGGTCCGCGCCCACGACCAGCTGCGTGGCGGCGGTGGTGGCGGGCAGGTTCAGGGCGGCAATCACTTCCGAGAGGGCGGCGCGCGCGCTGGCGCCTACGTCACGCACCTGTGCGGTGGCCGGCAGGCCCGCCGCCGCGCCCACGATGCCCGCGTTGCTGCGTTCAGCAAAGGGCAGGGAGTTCGAGGCCAGGCTCAGGCTGCCCACCGCGCCGGATACCAGGGCCGGCGGCAGTCCGCGCAGCGCCTCGACCGCCATCGTCACGCTGTCCTCGTCCCAATTGGCGACCGCGCGCTGGCCCTTGGCCAGACCCTTGAGGCCAGGCGCCATCCAGCGGTGCTGCGCAAACATCTCGCCGCGTTCCAGCCGCAGCCGGGGCACGTAGCGGCTGGTGGCCAGCAAGCCGTATTCGCTGTTCATCGTCGGGTCGCGCCTTCTCAATCTTGCTAACTTTGATAAAATGCATGATACGCTAGTGCACGACAAGAGCGGACATCCAAGTGCGGGACCGTGGGCTGGGGTTTTCCCTGGGCCAGGAGGCTTGCAGGCGGTGTCCATGCGATGAGACAACGCATCCTTCTACACCTATCCACAAGGGGCCCTTCACATGTTCCAACAGCACAAGGTCATCATCAGCTGCGCGGTCACCGGCGCGATCCACACGCCGTCGATGTCGCCCTACCTGCCGGTCACGGCGGACGAGATTGCGGAATCGTCCATCGCCGCCTGCGAGGCGGGCGCAGCCATCATCCACCTGCATGCGCGCGACCCCAAGACCGGCAAGCCGGACCAGCGCCCCGAGGCCTTCGTCCCTTTCCTGGAGCAGATCAAGAAGCACAGCGACGCCGTGGTCAACCTGACCACCGGCGGCTCCCCGTACATGACGGTGCAGGAACGCATGATGCCGGCCAAGGTGCTCAAGCCCGAGGTCGCCTCCATGAACATGGGCACCATGAACTTCGGTCTGTTTCCGATGCTGCAGCGGTACAAGGAGTTCAAGCACGACTGGGAGCGCCCCTACCTGGAAGGCAGCAAGGACCTGATCTTCCGTAACACCTACGGGGACCTGGAGACCGTGCTCACCGAGCTGTCGGTCAACGACACCCGCTACGAGTTCGAGTGCTACGACACCTCGCACCTGTACAACCTCAAGCACTTCGTGGACCGTGGCCTGGTCAAGGCGCCGTTCTTCATCCAGACGGTGTTCGGCATCCTGGGCGGCATCGGCACCCACCCGGACGACGTGATGCACATGAAGCGCACCGCCGACCGCCTGTTCGGGGACGACTACCGCTGGTCGGTCCTGGGCGCCGGCGCCAGCCAGATGAAGATCGCCGCGATGGCGGCCGCCCAGGGCGGCAACGTGCGCGTGGGCCTGGAGGACAGCCTCTGGATTTCCAAGGGACAGCTGGCCAAGACCAACGCCGAACAGGTCAAGCGCGTGCGCGAGATCCTGGAGGGCCTGGGGCTGGAAGTCGCAACGCCCGACGAGGCGCGCCAGATCCTGCAGCTCAAGGGCAAGCAGCGGGTCGCCTTCTGATCTGAATCCCGAGGGAGCGAACACGATGGGCAAGTTGCTGGCAGGAAAGGTGGCCCTGGTCACCGGGGGCGGACGCGGCGTGGGCCGGGGCATCGCCCTGGCGATGGCCGAGGCGGGCGCCAAGGTGGTGGTCAACGACCTGGGCGCCTCGCTCACAGGCGAGCTGGAGGGCCAGCAGCCCGCCCAGGAAGTCGTGGCCGCGATCCGCGCCATGGGCGGCGAGGCGATCGTCGACGGCGGCTCGGTGGCCGACTGGAACGCCGCGCACCAGATGGTGCAGGCGGCGGTCGATGCCTTCGGGCGCATCGACATCGTGGTGAACAACGCCGGCATCCTGCGCGACGTGATGTTCCACCGCATGTCCGAGCAGGAGTTCGACGACGTGCTGGCCGTGCACCTCAAGGGCTCCTTCAACGTCAGTCGCGCCGCGGCGCCGCACTTCAAGGCGCAGAACGGCGGCGTCTTCGTGCACATGACGTCCACCTCGGGACTGATCGGCAACTTCGGCCAGGCCAACTACAGCGCAGCCAAGCTGGGCATCATGGCCCTGTCCAAGTCCATCGCCCTGGACATGCAGAAGTTCGGCGTGCGCTCCAATGCCGTCGCGCCGTTCGCCTGGACGCGGATGATCGACTCCATCCCGAACGAGACGCCCGAGCAGAAAAAGCGCGTGGAGGGTCTGAAGAAGCTGGTGCCGGAAAAGGTCGCGCCCTTCGTGGTGGGCCTGTGTGCCGACGGCGCCGCGCACGTGTCCGGCCAGGTCTTCGGCGTGCGTAACAACGAGATCTACCTGTTCAGCCAGCCGCGCCCGATCCGCAGCGCCCATCGCAGCGAGGGCTGGACCCCCGAAAGCGTGCTGGAGGGCGCCCTGCCCATGCTGTCCGCCGACTTCTTTGCCCTCGAGCGCTCTGGGGATGTCTTCACCTGGGACCCGGTGTGACTAGAATGTAAGCGTGTTTACTATATAGATCACACGGGGCTTCCACCCCTCTACGTCCGACATGCCCTCGAATTTGCCCGCCACCGACTGGGAACTGCAGCTGGGTTTCCTGATCCACGACGTCTCTCGGCTGCGCCGCAGCGCCTTCGATCGTTGCCTCAAGCCCCTGAACGTCACCCGATCGCAATGGTGGGTGCTGGCTTACCTCTCGCGCGAAGACGGCATGACCCAGTCCCAACTGGCCGAGGAGCTGGACCTGGGCAAGGTCGCCATCGGCGGCCTGATCGACCGCCTGGAGAAATCCGGCCTGGTGCGTCGCGAGGCCGATGCCAGTGACCGACGCGTCAACCGCGTGTTCCTCGAGCCTCAGAGCAAGCAGCTGATCAGCAAGATGCGCAAGGTCAGCCACCAGATGAACGAGACCATCCTCAAGGGCCTGCCCCATGATGACCTGGAGGCGGCGGCGGTCACGCTCGAGGGGATGAAGCGCAACCTGCTCACCTTCCTGAACACCGCGGAGCCCTGACGCCGGCCCGCGTTGGCACGCAACCGCCGCAGAGCGGGCACGACCGGAGACAGACACATGAGCGACATGTCCGAGCAGCTGGCCATCCGGGGCGCGGCCCTGCGGTCGACGGGTTTCTGGGTGGACCAGACCATGGACAGCTTCCTGGCGCAGCAGCTGGCGCGGGACCCCGAGAAGGAGGCGCTGGTCGGCTACCGGCTGGACCGCCCGCAGCCCCGGCGCATGAGCTACCGCGAGCTCGCGGACCGTGTCAACCGCGCGGCGGCCGCCCTGCACCGCCTGGGCGTGCGCCACGGCGATGTGGTGTCCCTGCAGTTGCCCAACTGGTGGGAATTCGCGGTCGCGGTGCTGGCGTGTGGGCGGATCGGCGCGGTCGTGAACCCGCTCATGCATATCTTCCGCGAGCGAGAGCTGGGCTACATGCTCGGCTTCGCCAAGACCAAGGTGTGGATCGTGCCCAAGGCCTACCGCGGCCATGACTTCGCCGCGATGGCGCGTGGCCTGCAGCCCTCGCTGCCCGACCTGCAGCAGGTGGTGGTGGTCGACGAGGACGGTCCCCAGGGTTTCGAGCAGGCGCTGCAGGCTGGGCCCTCGGTTGAAGGCATCGTTGCGCCTGACGGGGCCCGGCCCCTCCATCCCGACGACCTGAAGGTGCTGATGTTCACCTCCGGCACCACCGGCTCGCCCAAGGGCGTCATGCACACCAGCAACACGCTGGTGGCCTGCATGAACGCGCTCAGCGGCCGTTTCGGTCTGGGCCATGACGACATCTACCTGGCCTCCACGCCGGTGGGCCACATGACCGGCTATGTGGCGGTGGTGCTGATCGGGCTGCGCCAAGGCGGCACCGTGGTGCTGCAGGACTTCTGGGAGCCTGCGCAGGGCGTGCGCATCATGGTGGCTGAGCGCGTGACCTACTTCGCCGGGTCCACGCCGTTCCTGAGTGACATCTGCGAAGTCGTGGCCGGCGGTCAGCCGGGCCCCCAGGTGCTGCGCTCCTTCCTGTGCGGCGGCGCGCCCATCCCGCCGGTGCTGATCGAACGGGCCAAGCGCACCCTGGGCATCGACGTCTGCTCGCTCTGGGGCATGACCGAGGTGCTTTCGGGCACCCTGACCGAGCCGTCTCGCGCCCATGAAAAGTCGGCGACCACCGATGGCCGCATCCTGGAGGGCATGGAGGTGCGCGTCGTCGACGACGCGGGTCGCGAGCAAGCCGCGGGTCAGCCGGGCCGGCTCCTGTGCCGAGGTGCGCAACTGTTCCTGGGCTACTACCAGCGGCCCGACCTCCATCCCTTCCTCGAAGGCGGGTGGTTCGACACCGGCGATGTGGCTTACGGTGACGCCGAGGGCTACATCCGCATTTGCGGCCGCACCAAGGATGTCCTGATCCGTGGCGGTGAGAACGTGCCGGTGGTCGAAATCGAAAACCTGCTGGCCCGCCATCCGGCGGTGCAGTCCAACGCCATCGTCGGCTACCCCGACGAGCGACTGGGCGAACGCGCTTGCGCCTTCGTGGTGCTCAAGCCCGGCGCACAGCTCACGCTGGCGGATATCCAGCGCTACATGGAGGAGTCCAAGGTGGCCAAGCAGTACTGGCCGGAGCGTTTGCGCGTCATCGACGCGATGCCGCTCACGCCGACCGGCAAGATCCAGAAATTCAAGCTCAGAGAGATGGTCCAGGAGCCCTAAACCGGAGGAATACGACATGCGCAAAGTCCTGAATACCCTGACCCTGGTGGCCGCGACCCTGCTGGCGCTGCCCGCTGCCCACGCGCAAAGCTGGCCCAGCCGGCCGGTACGACTGGTGGTGCCCTACGCCGTGGGCCAGGGCACCGACATCGCAGCGCGCTTCATCGCCGAGGAGCTGGGCAAGGAACTGAAGCAGCCCGTGGTGGTGGAGAACCGTCCCGGCGCGGGCGGCAACATCGGGACCGCGTCGGTCGCGCGTGCCACGCCGGACGGCTACACCATCCTGATCGGGACCAACGCCACCCACGCGGCCAACGCCTTTCTCTACGCCAGTCCCGGCTACGACGCGCAGGCGGATTTCGAACCCATCGGCATGATGGGCATCCTGCCCCTGGTGTACGTGGCGCACCCGTCCAGCCCGGTCAACGCGATGCAGGACCTGGTGCGGGCGGCCAAGGCCAAGCCGGACGGTCTGAACGTTGCCATCTCCACGACGACCTGCCGCATGGCGCATGAACTGTTCAAGTCACGCGCAGGCGCGCCGATGTTCCCGGTCGATTTCAAGGGCAGCGCCCAGGCGGTCACCGCCGTGATCGGCGGGCAGGTGGAGTACATGGTCGACACCATCGCCTCGCTGCGCACCGCCATCGTGGGCAAGCAGGTCAAGGCGCTGGGCGTCACCTCCTCGCGCTCGAGCCGGCTGCTGCCGGGCGTGGCGTCCCTGGCCGAACAGGGCATCCCCGGCTATGAACTCGTGGGCTGGACCGTGTTCTATGCGCCCAAGGGCACACCGCCCGAGGCGCTGCGCGTGCTGTCCGCCGCGATCGACAAGACGGTGGGCCGCCCGGAGATCCAGGAGAAGCTGATGCAGCTGGGGATCGAGCCGCAGACCAAGACCCGCGAGGAACTCAAGGCCTTCGGCGATGCCGAGAAGGACAAGTGGGAGCGCCTCATCAAGGCCGCTGGCATCAAGCCGGGGACCTGAGCCTCACGGCCGCCAGCCGGCTCACGCGGCGTTGATCGCGCCCGCTGCCACCAGGGCGTCGATCTCCCCCTCGCTGTAACCCAGCTCGCGCAGGACCTGCGCTGAATGCTGTCCCAGCAGGGGCGGGGGCTGGCGCAGGGCGGTGCGGCCGCCGTCCAGGCGCAGGGGCTGGGCCACCCCGCGCAGCGCGCCCAGTTGCGGGTGCTCGTAGGCAAACACCATCCCGCTGGCCGCCGTGTGCGGGTGCGCGGACAGCTCGCCCAGGGAGTGCAGGGGTGAGCAGGGGATGCCGCGCGCGGACAGCCGCTCGATCCAGTCGTCCCGGGTGCGCGTGCGCAGCGCTTCCTGCACCCGTCCCACGGTTTCCGCGCGGTGCGCCACGCGGTCCGGGTTGGTGCGAAAGCGCGGGTCGTCCGCGATGGCCTGCAGGCCCGCCACCTCGCAGAACGCGCGCCACAGGCTGTCGTTGGCCACGCCCAGGATCAGCGGGCGGTCCTGCGTCGCGAAGGCCTCGTAGGGGCACAGGGACTCATGTCCCGAGCCCGGGCGCTCCGGCTCGGTACCGCGCTCCCAGAAGCTTTGCAGGAAGTAGCCGAGGAAGCCCGTGGCCGTGTCGAACAGGGACACTTCCACGCGGCCGCCGCGGCCGGTGCGTTCGCGTTCCAGGAGCGCTGCCTGGATCCCGATCAGGGCATGCAGGCCGGTGGCCTGGTCCACCGGCGAAAAGGGGCTGCGCACCGGCGGTCCGCCACGCTCGCCGGTGATCGACAGCATGCCGCAGAAGGCCTGCAGGATCACGTCGTAGCCCTTGCCGTCCTTCATCGGCCCGACGCTGCCATAACCGCTGATGCTGCAGCACACCGCGCGCGGGTTCAGTTCGGCCAGGCGCTGCGTACCCACGCCCAGGCGCTCGGCGACGCCGGGGCCGAAGCTCTCGATCACCACGTCCGACGCGCGTACCAGGCGCTCAAGCACCGCCTGCCCCTCGGGCTTGCGCAGGTCCAGCGCCAGGCTGCGCTTGTTGCGGTTGGCACTCAGGAAGATCGCGCCGGTGGGCGCTGCGGCGTCCGCGCGGCGCAGGGGCGGCCACTGGCGGGTGTCGTCCCCGCCCTCCAGCGGTTCGACCTTGATCACATCGGCGCCCATGTCGCCCAGGTACTGGGCGCACAGGGGCCCCGCCAGGACCTTCGACAGGTCCAGCACTTTCAGTCCAGCCAGGGGGGTTGTGCTCATGGGATCAAAAAACTGTTGCGCTGCACGCGGATCACCCTACCATGGTGTCTCATCAATCGCCACCCACGGGCCGGGTGGGGCCGTCGCTGCAGCGGGCAGGGCTTGTCGGGAAAACACTAATGCTGCATGTCCGTATCGTACGTTAGCGTATAGACATGTTCATTATCATCAAACGGCGAAAACGATGAGGGCGACTCCCCGCCGTCTGTCCGGCCCCGGAGGCTGCCGCTGATGGACGCCGCCACCCGGGAAGCCCCCGGCCACCTGGCAGCCCCCACCGGACTGGGCCTGTCCGTGAGCGGGGTGGACCTGCGCTTTGGCGGCATCCATGCCCTGCGGAACGTCTCCTTCTCGGCGGCGCCCGGTCAGATCACCGCCATCATCGGCCCCAACGGCGCTGGCAAGACCAGTGTCTTCAACACCATCTCGGGTTTCTACCGGCCCAACGCCGGCACCGTCACCCTGGGTGACGAGGACATCACCCGCGTGCCGGTGAACGCCCGTGCCCGTCGGGGCATGGCCCGCACCTTCCAGAACATCGCGCTGTTTCGCGGCCTTTCGGTGCTCGAAAACATCAAGCTGGGCGGCCACCACACCATGAGCTCCGGGGTGCTGTCCTGCCTGGGCTACACCCGCGCCGCCCGTGAGCAGGAGCTGGCCCTGCGCGAGGAGGTGGAGCGCAAGGTCATCGACTTCCTGCAGATCGACCACATCCGCCACCAGTCGGTGGACGTGCTGCCCTACGGCCTGCAAAAGCGCGTCGAGCTGGCCCGGGCCCTGGCCATGCGCCCGCGGGTGCTGATGCTCGATGAGCCCGTGGCCGGCATGAACCGCGAGGAGACCGAGGACATGGCCCGCTTCATCCTGGATGTACAGGAGGAGTGGGGGGTGACCGTGCTGCTGGTGGAGCATGACATGGGCATGGTGATGGACATCTCCAGCCGGGTCGTGGTGCTCAATTTCGGCCAGGTGATCGCCACCGGCACGCCGGCCGAGGTCCGTGCCCACCCGCAAGTGATCGAGGCCTATCTCGGGGCGGAAGGCGTGCACAAATGATCGAATTCATCGAATACGCGGTGCTGGGCCTGCTCAGTGGCGGCGTGATGGCGCTGATCGCGCTGAGCTTCGTGCTCGTCTACAAAGGCACGGGTGTCGTCAACTTCGCGGTGGGCGAGGTGATGATGGTCGGGGCTTATCTGTACTACGCCGCTGCCGTCACCTTCAAGCTGCCGCCCGCGGTGGCCTTCCTGGTGTCCATGGGCGTGATCTCGGTGCTGGCCCTGCTCGTCGAGCGCGCCATCCTGCGGCCCCTGTCCGGCCAGCCGGGCGTGTCCGTGATGATGGCCACCATCGGCATGGCCAGCATCATGCACGGCACCGTCGAGGCGATCTGGGGCGGTGACACGTATTCGCCGCCGCCGCTGCTGCCTCGAACCCCACTTCTCATCGGCGACGTCATGATCCCCGGCGCGGTCCTGGGCAACTTCGCTGTCGCCGCGCTGCTGATCATCGGCTTTCTGCTGTTCTTCCGTTATTCCAAGACGGGTGTCGCCCTGCGCGCCACGGCCAGCGACCCGGTCACCGCGGCCACCCTGGGTATCAACATCAACTACGCCTCGGGCCTGACCTGGGTCCTGGCGGGCACGGTCGGTACCGTGGCCGGTGTGCTGATCTCCAGTTCGGCCGGCCTGTCGCCGGCGTTTGCCGCTGCGGCGCTGAGCGTGTTCGCCGCCATCATCCTGGGCGGCATGGACAGTGTGCTCGGGGCCATCGTGGCCAGCCTGATCATCGGCCTGGTGGAGTCCCTGACCGCCGGTTACCTGGGCGGCAAGGCGCGGGACATCGTGCCCTACCTGGTCGTTCTCATCATCCTGGTGGTACGGCCTTACGGCATCTTCGGCACCCGGACCATCGAAAGGCTGTAAGTGAGAACCGGCGTCTTCTTCGAGACTTTCCGGGCCGAGGAGCGGCTGTGGAACACCCCGGCCCAGCGCTGGTGGATGGCGGCTTTCGTGCTGCTGCTCCTGACCCTCCCGTTCTGGTCCAGCAAGTACCTGCTGGCCATGGCCTGCATCATCGGTATCCACGTGATTGCCACGCTGGGACTGAACCTCACCACCGGCAACGCGGGCCTGATCTCCCTCAGTCATGGCGCCTTCCTGGGTGTGGGCTGCTACACGGTGGCCTACCTGGGCAAGATGGGCGTGCCGTTCTACCTGACCCTGCCGATCGCCGGCGGCGTCGCGGCCCTGCTGGGGGTGATCGTCGGCCTACCCAGCCTGCGGGTGAAGGGCATCTACCTGGCCATCGCCACCCTGGCGGCACACTTCATCCTGACCTTCGTGTTCCGGGAATGGACCAGCGTCACCGGCGGCATCCAGGGCACCAGCATCCCGAAGGTCGAGATCTTTGGCTACAAGCTGCAGGGCGACCGCGACAACTTCTACCTGATCCTCGCGGTCGTGTTCCTTCTGGGCGTCGCGGCGCGCAACCTGGCCCGCACCTATGTCGGGCGCGCCTTCATCGCCGTGCGGGACCGTGACATCTCGGCCGAGATCCTGGGCGTCAACCTGCTGCGCACCAAGCTCCTGGCTTTCGCCATCGGCGCCTTCTACGCCGGCGTGGCCGGCGGCGTACTGGGGTACTTCTACGGCGCGATCACGCCCGAGTACTTCGCGCTCACCCTGTCCATCTTCTACCTGGCGGCCGTCATCGTCGGCGGCCTGGGTAGCGTCCTGGGCAGCGTCCTGGGCGCGGTGTTCATGACCTTCGTCCCCGAGATCCTGCGCGTCGCGGCGAACGCCGGCGCCCAGTGGTTCCCGGGGCTGGCCGGCGTGGTGCTGCCCATGGGGCAGGTCGTCTTCGGCCTGTTGATCATCGGATTCCTGGTGTTCGAGCCGCACGGCCTGAATGCCATCTGGCGCCGCACCCGGCGCGTGTTCCACCTCTGGCCCTTCAAGACCTGAGTCCCGTTCCCCACCCAACCAACAGGAGACACACCATGAAGCAACTCAATCGCCGCCAGATCGTGCAAGGCATGGGCGCCGCCGCCCTTGTCCCGCTCGTGGGCCAGCAGGGCGTCGCCCAGGCCCAGGCCCGGGGTGACATCGTCATCGGAGCGGCACAGCCGATCACCGGCGTATTCGCCTTTGCCGGCCTGCAGATGCACCACGGCATGATGGACTACGTGCAGTGGCGCAACGACAAGGGCGGCGTCCAGGGCCGCAAGCTGCGCTACGTGGCCGAGGACAGCGGCTTCAAGGTCGACCAGGGCGTGGCGGTCTTCAAGAAGGTCATGGCCGCAGAGAAGCCCAACTTCTTCTATTGCGACGGCACCCCGCTGGTCAAGGCCATCACCCGCGACGCGGTGGACTCCAACCATGTGATCACGTCCTCCACCTCGCTCGCGTCGGCGGTGGCGGATGCCAACACCACCCCTCAGCACTTCGTGCCGGGCGCAACCTACCCGCGCCTGCACGAGGTGCTGGCCGAACACATCGCCAAGACCTGGAAGGGCGCTGAAAAGGCGCGTGTCGCCTACGTCTACACCGAGGCCGAGTTCGGCATCGACGGCATCCCGGCCGGCAAGGCCCGCGCCGAGAAACTGGGCCTGCAGGTCGTGGCCGAGGTCGTCACCAAGCCCGGTGGCGTGGGCGTGGACGTCTCGACCGAAGTCGCCAAGCTGCGCCGCGCCCGCCCGAACATCGTGATCTTCCAGGGCTACATCAACGCGCCCATGCCCGAGTTCGCGCGCCAGATGAAGGAAGCCGGGATGGATGTCGAGATCTTCGGCACCGCCTGGGGCCTGGACAAGCCCGCCTTCGACGGCCTGGCCGCCGTGGGCGAGCACCTGACCGGCGTGAGCCTGTATGCGGTGAGCGACGAAGACGTGCCCATGATCCGCGAGATGCGCCAGTACCTGGCCAAGGCGCGCCCAGGCACCACGCACATCTCACCTTTCTACATCTCGTCGTGGTTCACGAGCATGGTCTTCGCGGAAATTGCCGACCGCTGCCTGAAGGCGAACCGTCCGCTCACGCTGCCGAACATGCGCGCGGCGCTGGAGTCGATCAAGGGCTGGGACACCGGTGGCCTCATCGGCGTGCCGGTGGACCTGAGCCGGCGCGAAGTCGCTGCCGGCCGCGTCGTCAAGTACAACCCCGCCAAGAAGGCCATGGAACCCGCCGGCGACTGGATCCGGGTATGAGTGAAGCGGCACTGGCCATCGAGAACATCGAGGTCGTCTACAACCACAGCGTGCAGGCCTTGCGGGGGCTCTCGATCGAGGTGCCCGCAGGCCAGATCGTGGCCCTGCTTGGCTCCAACGGGGCCGGCAAGAGCACGACGCTGAAGGCGGCCTCGGGCATCCTTCCGTATGAAAACGGTGAACTGCCCTCGGGGCAGATCCGTTTCTATGGCGAGGACATCGCGGGCCGTGCCGCCCACACCCTGGCCCGCCAGGGCCTGGCTCATGTGCGGGAAGGTCGGCATATCTTTGCCGACCTGACCGTGGAGGAAAACCTGATCGCGGCGGCCAACGCCCTGATCGGCCGCGAGTCGGGCAAGCCCGACATCGAATCGGTCTTCGATTACTTTCCGCGCCTGCGCGAACGCCGCAAGCAGGTCGCGGGCTATCTCTCCGGCGGCGAGCAGCAGATGCTCGCCATCGGCCGCGCCATCATCGGCAAGCCCCGGCTGATCCTGCTGGATGAACCGTCGCTGGGCCTGGCGCCGCTGGTGGTGCAGGACATCTTCAACATCATCGAACGCATCAACCGCGAACAGAACGTCGCGATCCTCGTGGTGGAACAGAACGCCCATGTGGCCCTGCGCGTGGCGCACTACGCCTACATCATGGAAAACGGCCGCATCGTGATCAACGGGCCTACCGAGCGCCTGATCAACGACCCCGACGTCCAGCGCTTCTACCTCGGTGCGGGCGAGGAGGGCGAAGACCGCGTCAGTTTCCGCGATGTCAAGCATTACAAGCGCCGCAAACGCTGGCTTTCCTGATGGCCTCCATGACCGACCCGTTGAAAGACCTGAAGGATCTGCCGCTGCCGCAGCAGCTGAAGTACTGGGCCGTCCAGCGTCCGCATGACACCGCCTTGCGGCAGAAGCTGTTCGGGATCTGGCAGCCTGTGAGCTGGGCCGAGTACGAGCGTCAGTCCCGCTGGTTCGGCCTGGGCCTGCTCGAACTGGGGTTCGAAAGGGGCCAGGCCATGGCCGTCCTCAGCGAAAACTGCAAGGAATGGATGTTCGCGCAGCTGGGTGCCGCCATGGTGGGTGGCATCACCGCCGGCGTGTACCCCACCTCGCCCGCGCCGGAAGTCGAGTACCTGCTGTCGCTCTCGGACGCGCCGGTGGTGGTGGTCGAAGACCAGGAACAACTGGACAAGGTCCTCGAGATCCGCGAGCGCCTGCCGCGCCTGCGTGCCATCGTGGTCATCGACCCGCGCGGTCTGCGCCATTACGACCGGACCGGCCTGCATGAATTTGCGGACGTGGTGGCACGGGGCGAACGCTACGAGCAGGCCCACCCCGAGGAGGCGGCCCGCCGCACCGAGGGCCCGGGCCTGGATGACACCGCCTTGATGGTTTTTACCTCCGGCTCCACCGGACGGCCCAAGGCGGCCATGATGTCCTGGCGCGGCCTGGGCTGTGCCGCGCGCGGATTGAACACGGTGCTCGGTTGCACCCAGCATCACTCCCTGGTGTCCTACCTGCCCCTGTGCCACGTGGCGGAGCAGATGTTCTCCATCCACATCCCCGTCGGCACCGGCGCCGTGGTGAACTTCGCCGAAAGCCTGCGCACCGTGCAGGAGGACCTGCGCGAGCTCTCGCCACGCGTCTTCTTCGGCGTGCCGCGTATCTGGGAGAAGTTCCACTCCTCGATCCAGACCAAGATCCGCGAGACCGGTCCCCTGCGGTCCTGGCTGTATCGCCAGGCCATGCAGTCCCTGGGCAGCTTCGCCTTCAAGCCCCGCGCGGACTGGTCACTCGGGGAGCGTCTGCGCTGGGGCCTGTGGTATGTCCTCGTCGTGCGGTCCCTGCTCAATTACATCGGCCTGCGCCGCTGCGAAGTGGCGGTGTCCTCGGGCGCTCCCATCGCGCCCGAGATGCTCAAGGCCTTTCGCAGCCTGGGTGTCCCGATCCGCGAGGCCTATGGCCTGACCGAGGCCTCTGGCGCCACCACCATGCAGGCGTCCGACCGCTCGCCGGTCGGCACGGTGGGCGTGCCCTATCCGGGCGTGGAGGTGCGCCTGGCCGACGATGGCGAAATCCTGATCCGCGGTGACGTGGTGTTCCAGGGCTACTTCAAGAACGAGGAAGCCACCCGCGAGGCGATCGATGCCGAGGGCTGGCTGCACACCGGCGACGTGGCGCGCTGGGAGGACGCTGCGTCTGGCCGCGAGCTGCGCATCGTGGACCGCAAGAAGGACATCATGATCACCGCCGGTGGCAAGAACATCACGCCTTCGGAAATCGAGAACGCGATGAAGTTCTCGCCGTACATCAAGGAGGCCATCGTGGTGGCCGACCGCCGCCACTTCGTGTCGGCCCTGATCCAGATCGACTTCGAGAACGTCAGCAAGTGGGCCACCGAACAAGGCCTGCTGTTCACCAACTTCCGCAGCCTGGTGGAACTCCAATCAGTCCGCGACCTGATTCAGCAGGAAGTCGAACGCGCCAACGCGCCCATGCCCCAGGTGCAGCAGGTACGCAAGTTCCACCTGTTCCTCAAGGAGCTCGATCCCGACGATGGCGAGGTGACCGCCACCATGAAGATCAAGCGCAAGAGCATCTACGAGAAATACGCGGACGTGATCGAGTCCCTGTACCGCCAGGGCGCGCCCGCCTGAGTCACCCCGCGCGTGCGGGCGGGTTCAGCCGGAGCCGCCAAAGCCGTTCTGCCGCCAGGCCTCGAAGACCGTCACCGCCACCGCATTCGACAGGTTCAGGCTTCTCTGGCCCGGCCGCATCGGCAGGCGCAGGCGCTGGGCCGGCGCGAAGGACTCGCGCAGCTCGGGCGCCAGGCCCCGCGTTTCCGAGCCGAACACCAGCCAGTCGCCCGGCTGGAACGCGACGTCGTGCACCGCGCGCGTGCCCCGCGTGGTCAGGGCGAACAGGCGATCCGGCGCAGGACGCTCTTTCTCAAGGAGCGCCCGCCAGTCGGCATGCCGGCGCACGTCGGCCCACTCGTGGTAATCGAGCCCCGCGCGGCGCATCAGCCGGTCTTCCATCGAGAACCCCAGCGGCTCCACCAGGTGCAGGGTGCAGCCCGTGTTGGCCGCCAGGCGGATCACGTTGCCGGTGTTGGGCGGGATCTCGGGCTCGACCAGGACGATGTGGAACATGTGAGAAGGATCGGTCAGTCGTCGGTGCGCGCCAGTACCAGCGCGCTGACGCGGGCGGCGCCGGCCTCGCGCAAGGCCTGCGCGGCGGCCGACAGTGACGCGCCGCTGGTCATGACGTCGTCCACCAGCAGCAGGTGCGCGCCGCGCAGGGCCGCCGCACGCGCCGGGTCGACGGCGAAGGCGCCCAGGACATTGGCCAGGCGGTGCGTGCGGTCCAGTGTGGTCTGGGGGGCGGTCTCGCGCGGGCGCAGGAGGCTGCGAGCGTCCGCCTTGCCCGGTGCCAGCCGGCGTGCCAGCTCGAAGGCCTGGTTGTAGCCCCGCTGGGCCAGGCGCTGTGGCCCCAGCGGCAGGGGCAGCACCCGGTCGACCGCCGCCAGCACGCGGTCCACGCCGGGTGCTGCCCGCATGATCGCCGCGAAGGGCCGCGCCCAGCCGGGCTCACCCTGGAACTTGAAGCGCCCGATCAGGTCGGCCCACGGAAAGGCATAGGACAGCGCGGCGTGGCAGGCGTCCAGCGCCGGTTGGCCGTGTCGGCAGGCGTGGCAGGTGGCGGGGCTTTCTGCGGTGTCGCCGGGTGTGGCGGCCGCGCCGTCCAGCGCGCGCGCGCAGCGCAGGCACCGGCTCACCGGCGCGGCAAATCGCCGGGCACAGGCGTCACAGACGGGTCGCGCCGGCCAGCGGCGGCAGATCTCGCAACGTGCGGGCAGGCGGTCGGCAAAGGCCTCGAACCAGGTCAGGGGCATGGGGGCTCAATATACTGGCGCGCCCCGCATCCTCAGGGCGTCAGCCCCTCGACCACGCGTCTCTTCGTGCCTGCTTCCCTCGTGCCCCAGCGTCCGCCTTCCCTCGATCCCGTCGCCGCCAGCGCCTGGCTGCGTCGCGCGCCGGCGCGCAGCCCCTGGCTGCACGAGGAGGTGGCCCGGCGCATGCAGGAGCGGCTCGAATGGATCCGCCTGCAGCCCCAGGCCTGGGCGCACTGGGGGCCGGTGCGCGGGGGGCTGCAGACCCACGCCCTGCTGGCGGATCGCTACCCTCGGGCGGCGTGTTTCCTGGTCGAGCCCGACCCTGCGCACGCGCGCCGGGCGGTCCGCGAGCTGTCGCCCCCCTGGTGGCGCCTCTGGGCGGCCCGGCCACGGGCCGTCGGCCAGCCGCCTGCGGCCGGCGTGCAGATGCTCTGGGCCAACATGGCGCTGCACCTGTGCGCGGACCCGCAGGCCCTGATCGGCCATTGGCATCGTGCACTGGCCACGGACGGATTCGTGATGTTCTCCTGCCTGGGGCCGGACACCCTGCGTGAGCTGCGGGCCCTGTACGCGGCCCTGGGCTGGCCACCTGCCGGTCCCGATTTCACGGACATGCATGACTGGGGCGACATGCTGGTGCATGCCGGCTTCGCCGAGCCCGTCATGGACATGGAGCGCATCACCTTGACCTGGGCCACGCCGGGGGCGCTGCTGCAGGAATTGCGAGAGCTCGGGGCCAACCTGCACCCGGACCGCTTCGCCGGCCTGCGAGGCCGGGCCTGGCGGCGGCGCCTGGAGGACGAACTCGCGCGCGGCCTGGCCGGACCGGACGGCCGCCTGGCCCTGACCTTCGAGGTGATCTACGGGCACGCCCTCAAACCCGCGCCGCGTGTGCGGGTGGCGGCCGAGAGCGCCTTTTCGCTCCAAGACATGAAAACATTGCTCCACGCTGACAAAAAGGCGGATTCCGGGGGGTAAGAGCCGGCCGCCCCCGACCCTGTGCGACTTTCCGGTGGAACCCGGTTTGGGGGAGGGTCTCGAGGCCGGCCGGCCTGGAGGCCACGTTACAATGCCGCGTTAATTTCGCCAGCGGCCACCGCGCATCCACGATGTTTCGTTTTGCCACCGTTGAAGGTCAGTCGGTCCAGTGGGCGCTCAAGCGCAATTGCTCGGTTTCGCCGGTTCAATTGGGCTGGTTCTACGCCTCGCTGTGCGTGCTGTCCCTGGGCATCGCGGCATTTTTCTGGATGCAAGGCGCCACCCTGATCCTGCCGATCGCCTGGCTCGAGCTGGCGGCGGTCGGGGCAGCCCTCCTGGTGTACGCGCGGCATGCCACCGACGGCGAACGCATCAGCCTGCAAGGGGGGCGGCTCGTGGTCGAGCTCGAGAGCGGCGGGCGAACGGAACGAGCTGAATTTCATCGCGACTGGGTTCGCGTGGAGCCCCGATCGGACCAGCGGTCCTTGATCGAAGTGTCGGGGCGGGGGCAGTCGGTGCAGGTCGGGCGCTTCGTGCGGCCTGAATTGCGTCCGCAACTGGCCCAGGAGATCAGGGCGGCCTTGCGCAACTGCGCGTGAGGCTGCAGCGGCAAGGCCGACGGGATTGTCATTGAGGTAGATACGAAGTGAAAACGATGAAGAGTTTTTCCCACCAGGCGGCTGCGCTGCTGCTCACCGCACTCGCCGCCGGCGGCGCCCACGCTGTCGAGGACCTGCCGGGCGGCCCGGCCGTTCGCCAGCTGAACCTCCACACCGCCGCCACGCGCATCGCCTCCGAGATCTCCTGGCTGCACTGGTTCATGCTGATCACCTGCACGGTGATCTTCATTGCCGTCTTCTCGGTGATGTTCTATTCCATCTGGAAGCACCGCCGCTCGCAGGGCGCCAAGCCGGCCAACTTCCACGAGTCCGTGACCGTGGAAGTCATCTGGACGCTGGTGCCTTTCATCATCGTGATCCTGATGGCGCTGCCCGCCACCAAGGTTCTGGTCGCCGCCAAGGACACCTCCAACGCCGACCTCACCATCAAGGCCACCGGCTACCAGTGGAAGTGGGGCTACGACTACCTCAATGGCGAAGGCTCCGGCATCTCCTTCCTCTCGGCGCTGGATGTCACCCACCGCGCCATCTCCGACTCCGGCAAGACCGCCAACGCCCCCAAGGACTACCTGCTCAAGGTCGACAACCCGCTGGTCGTGCCGGTGGGCAAGAAGGTCCGCATCATCACCACGGCCAACGACGTGATTCACGCCTGGGGCGTGCCGGCCTTCGGCGTCAAGCAGGACGCCATTCCCGGCTTCGTGCGCGATACCTGGTTCCGCGCCGAGAAGGTGGGCGATTTCTACGGCAACTGCTACGAGCTGTGCGGCAAGGAGCACGCCTACATGCCGATCCACGTGAAGGTGGTGTCCGCCGAGGACTACGCCGTCTGGGTCGGCGCCGAGCAAAAGAAGATGGCCGCCAAGCTCGATGACCCCAACAAGGTCTGGCAGCTGGCCGACATCGTCGCCCGCGGCGAGAAGGTCTACGCCTCCAACTGCGCGGCCTGCCACCAGGCCAACGGCAAGGGCGCCGGCCCGATCAAGGCGCTGGACGGCTCGGCCCTGGTGCTGGATGCCGACAAGTCCAAGGAAATCGACATCCTGCTCAATGGCCGCAACGCCATGCCCGCCTGGAAGCAGCTGTCCGACACCGACATCGCCGCCGTGATCAGCTACACGAAGAACAACTGGTCCAACAAGACCGGTCAGGTTGTCCAGCCGTCCGAAGTCAAGGCCCAGCGCAAATAAGTTTCCGAGGTAACCACCATGAGCGCAGTTCTCGATCACCACCACGCCCACGACCACGCCCATGACCATCCGCACGGATGGCGCCGCTGGGTGTACGCCACCAACCACAAGGACATCGGTACCCTGTACCTGCTGTTCTCGTTCGCGATGCTGATGTTCGGCGGCGTGCTGGCCCTGGGTATCCGCGCCGAGCTGTTCCAGCCCGGCCTGCAGCTGGTCAACCCCGAGCTGTTCAACCAGCTCACGACCATGCACGGCCTGATCATGGTGTTCGGCGCCATCATGCCGGCCTTCGTGGGCTTCGCGAACTGGATGATCCCGCTGCAGATCGGGGCCTCCGACATGGCCTTCGCCCGCATGAACAACTTCAGCTTCTGGCTGATGATCCCCGCCGGCCTGATGCTGGCCGGTTCGTTCTTCGTGCCGGGCGGCGCCCCTGCGGCCGGCTGGACGCTCTATGCGCCCCTGACCCTGCAGATGGGTCCGTCCATGGACATGGGCATCTTCGCGATGCACATCCTGGGTGCCTCGTCCATCATGGGTTCGATCAACATCATCGTCACCATCCTGAACATGCGCGCCCCCGGCATGACGCTGATGAAGATGCCGATGTTCTGCTGGACCTGGCTGATCACCGCCTACCTGCTGATCGCCGTCATGCCCGTGCTGGCCGGCGCCATCACCATGACGCTGACCGACCGCCACCTGGGCACCAGCTTCTTCAACCCGGCCGCGGGTGGCGACCCGGTGATGTACCAGCACATCTTCTGGTTCTTCGGACACCCCGAGGTCTACATCATGATCCTGCCGGCCTTCGGCATCATCAGCCAGGTCGTGCCCGCGTTCTCGCGCAAGAAGCTGTTCGGCTACGCCTCCATGGTGTACGCCACCTCCTCGATCGCCATCCTGTCGTTCATCGTGTGGGCCCACCACATGTTCACGACCGGCATGCCCGTCACCGGCCAGCTGTTCTTCATGTACGCCACGATGCTGATCGCGGTGCCCACCGCGGTGAAGATCTTCAACTGGATCGCCACCATGTGGCAGGGGTCCATGACCTTCGAGACCCCGATGCTGTTCGCGGTCGGCTTCATCTTCGTGTTCACCATGGGCGGCTTCACCGGCCTGATCCTGGCCATGGCCCCGGTCGACCTGCTGCTGCAGGACACCTATTACGTGGTGGCCCACTTCCACTACGTGCTGGTGGCCGGCTCGCTGTACGCCCTGTTCGCCGGCTTCTACTACTGGGCCCCGAAGTGGACCGGTGTCATGTACAACGAGACCCGCGGCAAGATCCACTTCTGGTGGTCGCTGATCTCCTTCAACATCACCTTCTTCCCGATGCACTTCCTGGGCCTGGCCGGCATGCCCCGCCGCTATGCCGACTACGCCATGCAGTTCGCCGACTTCAACGCCCTGGCATCGGTCGGCGCCTTCGCCTTCGGCCTGGCGCAGGTGTATTTCTTCTTCTTCGTCGCGCTGCCCTGCATGATGGGCAAGGGCGAGAAAGCGGCGCAGCGCCCCTGGAACGATGCCGATGGCAAGGGCGCCGAGGGCCTGGAGTGGGAAGTGGCTTCGCCCGCTCCCTTCCACACCTTCGAGAACCCGCCCAAGCTGGACGCCACCGCCACCCGTGTGGTGGGCTGATCGCCAGCATCCGATCCGGACGACAGGACCCATGGCCGTGACCGAACCTGATGACCGCAAGAAGTCCAATGCGCGCCTGGGCCTGATCCTGGCGTCCATCGTGGCGGTCTTCTTCCTCGGCTTCGTGGCCAAGATGGTCCTGCTGGGGCGCTGAAAGACGCAAGCACCATGGGCATCGCGCGCGCGAATACGAAGATGGTGGGCAAGCTGGCCGTCGTGGCGGCCGGCATGTTCGCCTTCGGCTACGCGCTCGTGCCCCTGTACGAGAAGATCTGCGAGATCACCGGCATCAACATCCTGGCCCTGGGCGAGCGCCAGGTGCCGGGCGGCTCCACGGCCAAGCCCTCGAACACCCAGGTCGACACCAGCCGCACCATCACCGTCGAATTCGACGCCAATGCGCGCGGCCCCTGGCAGTTCAAGCCGGCCCAAAGCTCGATGCAGGTGCATCCGGGCCAGCTCGCCACGGTGATGTACGAATTCCAGAACGTGCAGGACCGGCAGATGTCGGCGCAGGCCATCCCGAGCTACGCGCCGCGCCAGGCCGCCGCGCACTTCAACAAGCTCGAGTGCTTCTGCTTCAACCAGTACACCCTCGCCCCCGGCGAGAAGAAGCAGTGGCCGGTGGCCTTCGTGATCGACCCCAAGTTGTCCAAGGACGTGACCACCATCACGCTGTCCTATACCTTCTTCGAGGTGGGTGCGCGCACCCCGGCAGCCCCGTCGGCGGCTGTCACGGCCCCGACCGCCGCCGGGCCGGCGCCCCTGCCCCAGGAGCCGCGCTCGTGAGCCGGTCGCCTGTCATGGCCGATGAAATCTCCGCCGGCGCCCGCAAGGGCTCCCTGCCCCAGACCGTCAAGGCCGTGGCCTGGGCGTTTCTGGGCATTCGCAAGAACAGCGACTACCAGTCCGACCTGGGCCGCCTGAACCCCTTCCACCTCATTGCCGTGGCCCTGGCGGGCGTGGCGCTGTTCGTGGGCGGGCTCATCGCCCTGGTGCACTGGATCGTGCCCTGACGGTTTTGTTTTTCAGTTTTCAAAAGAGTTTTCGGAACCAGGAGTTGAGATGAGTACCAGCGCCCCCGGCACCACGCCGTACTACTACGTGCCCCAGCCGTCGCGTCACCCGGCCATGATGGCCTTCGGCCTGTTCTTCGTCATCCTGGGCGCCGGCCAATGGATCAACAGCGTGGCGTGGGGCCAGTGGGCCCTGTACTTCGGCCTGGCCTGGGTGGCCGTGGTCCTGTTCCAGTGGTTCCGTGATGCGGTCAAGGAAAGCGAAGGCGGCCTGTACGGCCACAAGGTCGACCTGTCCTTCCGCTGGAGCATGAGCTGGTTCATCTTCTCGGAAGTGATGTTCTTCGGCGCCTTCTTCTCCGCCCTCTGGTGGATGCGGGCCCACTCGGTGCCCGCCCTGGGCGGCCTCGAGAATTCCCTGCTCTGGCCCGACTTCAAGGCCGTGTGGCCCAGCACCGCCCCCGGCGTGACCGCCTCGCCCGGCGGCATCGTCGAGCCCTTCCAGACCATGACCCCGTTCTGGCTGCCGACGATCAACACCGCGCTGCTGCTCACCTCGGGCGTGACGCTGACCATCGCGCACCACGCGCTGCAGGCTGGCAACCGTGCCAAGACCATCACCTGGATGTGGGCCACCGTGGTCCTGGGCCTGGTGTTCCTGTTCGTGCAGGGCTACGAGTACGTCCACGCCTACCGCGACCTGAACCTCAAGCTCACCTCGGGCGCCTATGGCTCCACCTTCTTCATGCTCACGGGCTTTCACGGCTTCCACGTGTTCGTGGGCATGCTGATGCTGCTGTTCATCACCCTGCGCCTGCAAAAGGGCCACTTCAGCGCCACGCGCCACTTCGGCTTCGAAGGCGCGGCGTGGTACTGGCACTTCGTGGACGTGGTCTGGCTCGGCCTGTACGTCCTCGTCTACTGGCTGTAATCGCCACGACGCAAGGGCCGCGAAAGCGGCCCTTGTTCTTTGGGAGGCGTCGCGAGTGATCAGGCCCCGGCGGGAATGCCCGTCGGGTTCAGGTAACCCAGTTTCCAGGCCACCAGGATGCACACGAACAGCAGGATCGAGAAGCCCACGCGGAACGCCAGCGCACGCGCCATGCGGGCGGACTTGCGCGTCTCGTCCTCCTGGGAGCCCTGGCCCCGCATCATGAAGAACAGCGCGGTGCCGAGGCTGCCGAGGATGGCCACGAAGGCCAGTGCGATCAGGAGGGCTTTCATGGGGGACATTATCCCGTGAGCCGTCTGCGCTCGGTCCGCTTCTGGGGGCTCACGGTGCTGGCGCTGGCCGCCGCCGTGACCACGTTCAGCCTGGGCCTGTGGCAATGGGCCCGCGCCCACGAGAAGCTGGCGCTGCAGGCCGCCGTCCAGGCCCGCGAGGCCCTGCCGCCGCTGGAACCGGACATCCTGCGCGTGACGCCGCGGTCCCCTGACCTGGTGCATCGCCAGGTCGTCCTGCGCGGGCGGTGGCTGTCCGCGCACACGGTCTACCTGGACAACCGCCAGATGAACGGGCGCGTGGGCTTCTACGTGGTCACGCCGCTGCGCCTGGCGACGCGGCCGGGCCAGGGCGATGACGCTGTCATCCTCGTGCAGCGAGGCTGGGCGCCCCGCAATTTTTCCGACCGGCTGCAGCTGCCGCCGGTCCGCACGCCCGAGGGCGAGGTCACCGTGACCGGACGTATCGCCCCGGCGCCGTCCAAGCTATACGACTTCGACGGGGCGGCTGCCGGGGCCATCCGGCAAAATCTCGACCTGGCTGCCTTCCGGTCCGAGACCGGGCTGCCGCTGCTGGAAGGCTCGGTGCAGCAAACCGGAGCCCCGTCCGAGGGATTGCTGCGCGAATGGCCGGTACCGGCCAGCAGCGCCGACAAGAACTACGGCTACGCCTTCCAGTGGTGGGCGCTGTGCGGCGTGATCTTCATCCTTTATGTCTGGTTCCAATTCCTCACCCCCGGCCGGCGCCCAGCCCCCAAGGCCTGACCATCCGCTGGACCTCACGGTGCACTCGCTGCCCAGCCCCGACGGCGCGGTGCAGGACGACGCGCGACGCACCGTCTCGGGACGCTGGAAGATGCTGGCCGTGCTCCTGGTGTGCGCGGCGCCGGTCGTGGCCTCCTACTTCACCTACTACGTGGTGCGGCCGGAAGGGCGCCGCAATTTCGGCGAACTGATCGAACCCCAGCGGCCAGTGCCTGCACTCGCCGCAACCACGCTGAAGGGGGAGCCCGTTCCCCTCAATGCCCTGAAGGGCCAATGGCTGCTGGTCGCCGTGGCGGGCGGCGCCTGCGACGCTTCCTGCGAGAACCACCTGTACCTGCAGCGGCAGCTGCGCGAATCCCTGGGCAAGGACAAGGACCGCCTGGACCGTGTCTGGCTGGTCCACGATGGTGCGCCCGTGCGGGACGCCTTGCTGCCGGCGTTGAGCGACGCCACCGTGCTGCGTGTCGACGCCTCCGCGCTCGCCCAGTGGCTGCAGCCGGCGCCGGGCCAGTCGCTGGCCGGCCACCTGTACGTGGTCGATCCCATGGGCCACTTCATGATGCGGTTTCCCGCAGGCCTGGACCGCGAGGGCGCGGCGCGCGCCAAGCGTGACCTGGAGCGCCTGATGCGGGCCTCGGCCTCGTGGGACCAGGCGGGACGTTCATGAACGAAGCTGTCGCCCTCTACGATCTCTCACCCACCGCGCGGCTGATGCTGCTCGGGATCATCCTGGCGCTGGGACCGCTGGCCTGGGTCTGGCTTCGCAACCAGCAGCACCCGCCCGCGCGGCGCCTGGCGGCCCTGACCGTGCTGACCCTGTTCCTCACCTTCGACCTGGTCCTGTTCGGCGCCTTCACCCGCCTCACCGACTCGGGCCTGGGGTGTCCGGACTGGCCCGGGTGCTACGGCAGTGCCAGCCCCAGCGGCGCGCGCGCGCAGATCACCGCGGCCGAGGCTGCGATGCCCACCGGTCCCGTGACCCACACCAAGGCCTGGATCGAGATGATCCATCGCTACCTCGCCACCGGGGTGGGGGTGTTGATCCTCACCCTGGCGGTGACCAGCTGGCTGCGCCGGCGCGAACTTCCGATCCATCCCGCCTGGCCCCTGGTGACCCTGGCGTGGGTGTGCGTGCAAGGGGCCTTCGGTGCGCTGACCGTCACGCTCAAGCTGCAGCCCGCCATCGTCACCTTGCACCTGCTCGGTGGCCTGGCGCTGCTGGCGCTCCTGTGCCGGCAGGCGGTCGCCTACTCCCAGGCCTATCGCCCGCGCACTCCGCTGCAGGTCCCGTCCGGGCTGCGTGCAGGGGTCATCGCAGTCTTCGCGCTGGTGTGGCTGCAGGTGGCCCTGGGGGGCTGGGTCAGCACCAATTACGCGGTGCTGGCGTGCACCGACTTCCCGACCTGCCACGGGCAGTGGTGGCCGGCGATGGACTTCGCGCGCGGCTTCGAGATCTGGCGGCCGCTGGGCCTCAGTCGTGCGGGTGAACCGCTCACGCTGTCGGCGCTCACCGCCATCCACTACGTGCATCGCCTCATGGCCTACCTGCTGCTGCCGCTGCTGGTGCTGCTGGCCTGGTCCCTGCATCGCGTGCACTGGCCGCGCGCGGCGGGCTGGGTGCTTGCGCTGGCCGCCTGGCAGTTCCTCACGGGCTTGTCCAACGTGGTGCTCGGGTGGCCCTTGCTGGCGGCGGTCAGTCACACCGGTGGCGCGGCCGGGCTGGTCGTCGTGTTCACCTGGATCCTGTGCGAACTGCATCCGCGCCGCGCCGCCGCCCCGGTGCCCACCCTGCACGCGGGGACGGCGTACCGCCCGGTGGGCGTGCCCCCCGCGCAGGAGGTCCGCGGATGAACCGTTACGCCCAGTTCTACGCGCTGACCAAGCCACGGGTGGTGCAGCTGATCGTCTTTTGTGCGGTGATCGGCATGGTGCTGGCCGTGCCCGGGGTGCCGTCCCTCGAGCAGCTGCGCGTGGCGGGCCTGGCCTCCCTGGGTATCTGGCTGGTGGCGGGTGCGGCCGCGGCCTTCAATTGCCTGGTCGAGAAAAGCATCGACGCCAAGATGAAGCGCACCGCCTGGCGGCCCACCGCCAAGGGTGAACTGTCCGACAGGCAGACGCTGGTCTTCTCCGCGGTCCTGTGTGCCATCGGTTCCTGGCTGCTGTGGGTCGCGGTCAACCCGCTCACCATGTGGCTCACCTTCGCCACCTTCGTGGGCTACGCCATCATCTACACCGTCGTCCTCAAGCCGCTCACGCCGCAGAACATCGTGATCGGCGGCGCCTCGGGTGCGATGCCGCCGGTGCTCGGGTGGGCCGCCCTGACCGGCGACGTCGGTCCCGAGGCCCTGATCCTGTTCCTGATCATCTTCCTGTGGACACCGCCGCATTTCTGGGCGCTGGCCCTGTACCGGGTGGAGGATTACCGCAAGTCGGGCCTGCCCATGTTGCCGGTCACGCATGGCAACGAGTTCACCCGCTTGCAGATCCTGCTGTACACGCTGGTGCTCCTGGCCTCCTGCCTGCTGCCGTTCATGTACGGCATGAGTTCCTGGCTGTACCTGGCGGCGGCCCTGGTGTTGAACGGGATGTTCGTGGCCTATGCCTTCAAGCTGTGGCGCGCATATTCCGATGAACTCGCCCGACGCACCTTCCGCTTCTCACTGATCCACCTGAGCGGGTTGTTCGCCGCCCTCTTGCTCGATCACTACCTGCTGTGAGGTCACGCGCCATGCAACGCCGATTCGTTCTCCACGGGGCTGGCGCCACGCTGCTGGCGGGCGCGCTGGCCGCCTGCGGCCAGGACAAGCCGCCCTTCAAGTCCATCGACATCACCGGCGCGGATTACGCGAAGGATTTCCAGCTCACCGACCATCTGGGCCAGGCTCGCCAATTGGCTGATTTTCGGGGCCAGGTGGTCGTTGTCTTCTTCGGCTTCACGCAATGCCCGGACGTGTGTCCCTCGACCCTGATGGAGCTCACCGAGGTCAAGCGCCAGCTCGGCGCGGACGGCGGCAAGGTGCAGGGCCTGTTCATCACCGTCGATCCCGAGCGTGACACGCCCGAGGTCCTCAAGGCCTACATGGCCCTGTTCGATCCTGGTTTCCTGGCCCTGCGCGGCACACCGGCGCAACTCGAGGCCACGGCCCGTGACTTCAAGGTGTTCTACAAGAAGGTCGAAGGCAAGACGCCTACCAGCTACACCATGGAGCATTCGGCAGCGAGTTTCGTCTACGACACGCAGGGCCGCCTGCGCCTGTACGTGCGCCCGGGCTCGGGGCCTCAGGTGCTGGTCGACGACCTGCGACTGCTGCTCAAGTCGGCCTAGAAGGACGCGTACAGCTCCTGCATCAGGTAGCGATAGCGGTAGTCGGGCCCCTGCAGGCCGGAGGACCGGTTGTAGCCCGCTCGCATGCGCCAGAACACACGCCCGGCGACCGGGCTGGTAGCCGAAACCTCCGCCAGCTGTGTCGGCGTGGAGGCATCGTTGTTCACCTGCTGCCGCCCCAGGCCCAGGGTGCCGCGCAGCACCCAGCCTTCGACGCGGCGCCGCATGCCGATGGCCACCATGCCCTCGCTGAATTCGTCCGGGTTGAAATAGCGCCGTGTCACCTGCGTGTCGCTGGCGCGGTAGCCGCGCCAGCGGGCCTGCAGCGTGACCCCGTGTTCCGGCAGCAGGTCATACACCGCGCGCAGGCGCAGCTGCGAGCGGGTGTTGCCATCGGAGAAGTGCATCACCTGCAGCATGCCGCCGGCGTTGAAGCGATCGTTCACCTGCTGCCACAGGCCGGCGCCCGCCGAGGTCAGGGTGAGCCCGTCACGCAGGCCCTCCTGCGTTTCCACGCGCTCTCGGTTGGCCGTGAATTCCGCGGTCGTCGCGGGCGTGAGGGCCAGGCTGTAACTGCCATCCAGGACCAGGGTCTGCCGCGAGTGGATCTGGTCGATGCCGGCCTTGAGCTGCCAGCCCATTGCGGTGCGCGGATTGATCTCGCGGTGCACCACCGAAAGAGCCTCGCCCTGTGCACGCCATGTCCCCTGGCTGTAGGTGTTGCGTTGGAGTTGCAGGCCCGTGTGCCGGTCACCGTGTTCGTACCAGGGGTACAGGCCCACGCCCACCTTGCGCGTCAGGAAACCTTCGCTGTCCGAGGACACGAACACATCGGGCGCCGAGATCGCCAGCGCGGGGGTGGCGGACGCGTCCTGCGAAGCCAGGGCTTGGGCCTGTGCGGCATCCATGTACAGGGCAACGCTCACCAGTATTCCCAGCGTGCCGAGTGCGCGCTGCATCTTCGCACCGGTGGGGAACAGCCCTTGCATGAGCCGTGTCATTTCGTGCCCCAGGTCTTGCGCAGTCCGAGCAGTTCCACCGCGTAGCCCCAGACGCAGGCGGGCTGCAGGATCAGGGTGTAGGCCAGGCTGTAGATCAGGAAGCCGCTGGGATTGCGGCGCACCTTCAACCCGAGCTCGTCGAAGGCTTTCTTGGCCACGCGGAACATGATCCAGGTGAAGACGGCACTCAAGGGCAGCAGGGCCAGCGTCATCGGGCCCGCGATCCAGAAATAGCCGAACAGCGCGAGCACCAGGCCGGGCAGAAATCCCACGGTGTAGGCCAGGTCCATCAGCGGGAACATCAGGTTCCACCAGATGTACAGAAGCGTCAGTCGCGGTTTGATCAGCAGGCCGGGCGCAGCCTTGAACGCCTCGATCATCCCGCGCGACCAGCGCTGGCGCTGGCGCACGAAGCCCCGCAGCGTGTCGGGGCAGCGGGTGAACACCGCCGCATTCTCGGCATAGCCGACGCGGTGCCCCTGTTCCAGCATCTTCCACGTGAGCACGATGTCCTCGCCCACCACATGCGGCCAGCCCCCCAGTGCGGCGACCGTGGCCCGGTCGTAGATGGAGAAGGCGCCCTGCGACACCAGCGTCCCCTGGAACAGGGACTGCACGCGCTTGGTCGCGGCGATGCCCAGGAAGTAATCCCATTCCTGCGTGCGCGTGACCCAGTTGTCACGCGAGTTGCGTATCAGCACCAGCCCCGCCACCGCCTTGGTGCCGGGTGGATCGGACAGGTAGCGCCCCACGATGTTCTTCAGGCCGTCCCGCCACAGCAGGCAGTCGGCATCGAGTGTGAGCACCAGGTCGGTGGTGCAGGCCTTCAGGCCCGCGTTCAGCGCGTGCGACTTGCCCTGGTTGCGGGGCATGTCGATCAGCTCCAGCCCGGGGTGATGCGGCAGCAGGGCGCGTACCCGTTCGGCGGTGGCGTCTCGCGAGCCGTCGTTGATCACGATGACGCGCACCCCACCGGGATAGTCCTGGGCGAAGACGCTCTCCACGGTCTCGGCGATGGAGCTCTCCTCGTTGTAGGCCGCCACCAGCAGGGTGATGTCCGGGTAGGCCGCCACCGGCTTGATCGCCGGGCGCTGGTCCACCACCAGCGCCATCAGCACGAAGGCATTGATGAAGCCGGGAAAGATGGCGATGAATCCGATCAGGTAGGCCGCCACCCAGGGGTGCGTCAGGCCGGCCAGCTGGTCAAACCAGGGCCGCGACAGCCAGATGGACAGCGCCATCCAGACAAAAGCGAATACCAGGCAAAACCAGAACTTGAGGGCGACCGGAATGTAGATTCTTTTTTGCAAAGCGAGTCCTGCAGCCGTGCATTGACTTGTTTGCAAATAGAGCTATTTGGCTTTTTCGCTCCTGTGCGATCCAAGTCAAATCTAATTTTAATTGTCAGCTAAACCAAGATAGTTGCCTTGTATTTGTCCTTTTAGTAATCGGTTAAACAGGACTTTATTGGCTTGGATCCAACTGAAAACTGCGCGTTTGCGGCTCGCTTAATTTGCAGATTTATTGCGTTCCGTCTGCGGCGAATCGATGAAATGAGTAGTCCTAAAGACTGCTTATTCGAGGTGCTGTTTGGACCTGGGGCTGTTGGGGGCGTGGCGCCTGCCTGCCCGCCTGTATCGAGGCTTGCTCGCTTGTGCGGGGGTGTGGGCCGTCTTGTGGGGGCCGCCCGTCACCGCGGCTGCGGTGGTGACGACGGCCGATGCGCGAGCCGTGGCCGCCAGCCCCACGTTGCGGAAAATCCGGGCCCGCGGTGAAGTGGCCGTGGGCGTGCGCACCGACTTTCCGCCGTTCGGATGGATCGATGCCAAGGGCCGGCACCGGGGTCTGGAAGCCGACCTCGCGCAGGAACTGGCCGAGCACTTGCGGGTGCGCTTGCGGCTCGTGCCGGTGACCGGCGAGGACCGTTTCACCCGCCTGGGCCAGGGCGCGGTGGACGTGCTGATCGCCTCAGCGGCGGACACCCCGGCACGGCGGGCGCATGCCGCCGCCGTGGAGCCCCCCTACTACGGCTCGGGGGTGGACGTGCTGCTGCGGCCCGAGCGGCACGAGACCCGTTGGTTGCACCTGCGGGGCAGCACGTTGTGCGCGGTGGCGGACGCCCCGTTCAACCCGCAGATGACGCAGCGCCACCACGTGCAGCTGCACGCCAGTGCCAGCCTTGGCGAGGCCCTGCAGGCCCTGCAGGCCCGCCGCTGCGAGGGATTGCTGTACACCGAAGCGACCGTGCAACACCTGCGCCGGCTTCCCGAGTGGAGCGACTACCGCGCACCCCTGGCCCCCGCCCTGGTGATGCCGTGGGCGGTCAGCATCGCCCGCGGTGAACAGGGCACCGCGCTCGAGCGGGAGATCGGCGATGCCGTGGCCGCCTGGCACCGGGACGGCACCCTCATCGACCTGGAGCGCAAGTGGGGGCTCAAGCCCAGCGTCTTCCTGCGCAAGGCGCGGGCGCGCTGGAGCGAGCTGGGAGCCGACGGCGCGCGGGTGTGCGTGCGCGACGCTCGGGGGCATTGGCCGGCGGCCTGTGGCGCACAGGCGCTCGTGGAGCCGGTGACGGCGTCCGCCGCCGGGCGCGCAGCATCCGGGATCCGTCCGTCCGGGTCTGCGGGGCTTGCGGTCCTGTTCGCGGCTGCATTGGCCGCGAGCGGCGGGTGGGGCGCTCGTGCGTGGCGCACACGGCACGCGTCATCGCAAGTCCGCGCCGCGCCGGTTCTGCGCCTTGCGGGGGCCGCCGAGGCCGATCCGGGGCCGCAGCGGCAGCGGCAGGCGCCTTCGGTGCCTGCGGTGAGGATCGAGGTCCCGGCATGCCCGTCGCCCGCAGGCCCCCCGCGGCGCACGATCCCGATGATGCGGACCGCACGCTCCCGCGGCGCGCGGCCGATCCGGCCGAGACGCCGCTCGCTCAGGCGCCCGCCTATTCGGCCTTGATCCCGCGCGAGGTGATCACCCCGCCCAGCTGCGTGCTGTCTTGCCGGATGCGCGCGGCCAGGCCGTCGGCCTGGGTGCCCGCCACGTCCCAGCCTTGCTGCACCAGCTTCTGGCGGACCTCGGGGCTGCGCACGATGTCGCTGATGAGGGCAGACAGCCGGGCCACGTGCGCCGCCGGCATCGTGGCGGGTGCCGCCACGCCGTTCCAGACTTCCAGGCGGAAGCCGCGCGTCACACCCTGTTCGTCCAGGCTCGCCACGTCGGGCACCAGCGCGCTGCGCCCGCTGGAGGTGATGCCCACGGCCTTGAGCTTGCCGGCGCGCACCTGGGGCAGGGCCAGGCCCGGGGGCAGGAGGGCCAGCTGGATCTGCCCGCCGATCATGGCGTTGACCACTTGCGGATTGCCCGGATAGGGCACATGCACGGGCTCGATGCCGCTGTTGCTTTTCAGGAGCTCCATGCCGATGTGGGCCACGGTGCCCACGCCCGGCGAACCATAGCTCCACTTGCTCCCATTGCTGCGCGCCTCGGCCAGGAACTCGCGGGCGTTGCCGCCCGGCACGTCAGCGGCCGCCGCCAGCACCAGGGGCGCGGTGCCGATCAGGCTCACCGGTGCGAGGTCCTTGAGCGGGTCATAGGGCAGCGCCGGGTTGAGCAATTTGGCAATCGTCATGTTGCCGTTGATTAACAGGCCCAGGGTGTGCTCGTCCGTGGCCTTGGCCACCAGGTCGGCAGCGATGTTGCCCGACGCTCCCGCGCGGTTCTCGACGATCACCGGCTGGCCCAGCGCCTTGGCCAACGGCTCGGCGAGCGTTCGGGCCGTGAGGTCGGGCGACGAACCGGCGGGAAAACCCACCAGGAGGCGGACGGTCTTGGCGGGCCAGGCTGCCGGGCCGGCGGCCGGCGCAGTCTGCGCGATCACGCTGCCGGCGAGCAGGACCAGGGGGAGGGCAAGGAGGGTACGGCGCATGCGGGGTCTTTCTTGAAAAAGGCCAGCCGGCAGGGTGCCGGCTGGCCTGTCAGGTGGGGCGCAGCCCGTTCAGGCGTAGGCCGCGAGCACGGTGCGCATCTTCTTCATCGCAGCCACTTCGATCTGGCGGATCCGCTCCGCGGACACACCGTATTGGGCCGCGAGGTCGTGCAGCGTGAGGCCGCCCGAGCCGTCGTCGTTGACCTTGAGCCAGCGCTCCTCGACGATGCGGCGGCTGCGGGGGTCCAGCGTCTCCAGGGCCGCCGCGATGCCGTCGGTGGCCAGCACGTCACGCTGCTGCGACTCGATCATGGCGGTGGGCTCATGGCTGGCGTCGGCCAGGTAGGCCACCGGGCCGAAGGCTTCCTCGCCATCGTCACCCGGGGTCGGGTCGAGCACCACGTCGCCACCCGCCATGCGGGTTTCCATCTCGATCACTTCTTCGCGCTTGACATTGAGCTCGCGCGCCATGACGTCGATCTGGGCGTCGGTCAGCGTGTCGCGGTGGGTGGGGGCGTCGGCGTCGTCCTTGAAGCCCTGCTTCATGGACCGCAGGTTGAAGAACAGCTTGCGCTGGGCCTTGGTGGTGGCCACCTTGACCATGCGCCAGTTCTTCAGGATGTACTCGTGGATCTCGGCCTTGATCCAGTGCAGCGCGTAGCTCACGAGGCGCACGCCCTGGTCGGGGTCAAAGCGCTTGACCGCCTTCATCAGGCCGATGTTGCCCTCCTGGATCAGGTCGCCATGGGGCAGGCCGTAACCCAGGTATTTACGTGACACCGACACCACCAGCCGCAGGTGGGACATCACCAGCTTGCCGGCGGCGTCCAGGTCGTCATGGTCACGCAGCTGGCGCGCATAGGCCTGCTCCTCCTCGGGGGTGAGCAGGGGCAGGCGGTTGACGGCCGAGATGTAGGCGTCCAGGTTGCCCAGGGCGGGCACCACGGCCCAGGGATTGGACGGGGTCAGGGCGTGTGCAGAAGTTCCGACGGAAGGGGTCATGCTGACAGTTCCTTTCATCACCAAAGCGTGATGTTAGCACTCGGATGAGGAGAGTGCTAATGGCCGGGATTTCCCGGGTTGGCGTCAGGGCACCCGCCCAGTTCAGCGGACCTGCAGGCGCGGCCCGGTCCCCGCCGCGGTGACCTGACCGACCACCGCCGCCTGGGCAAATCCGTGGCGGGCGAACGTGGCCAGTACCGCGTCCACTGCCCCGGGTTCGCAGGACACCAGCAGGCCGCCGCTGGTCTGCGGGTCGGACAGGAGGGCCTGGTGCACCGGGTCGAAACCGGCCGGCAGGCCGACTTCGGCGCCATAGCCCGCCCAGTTGCGGCCGGACGCGCCGGTGACGCAGCCGGCCCGGGCCAGGTCGGCCACCCCGGGCAGCAGGGGGACCTTCGCCCAGTCCAGGACGATGGTGGCCTGGGCGCCGCGCGCCAGTTCCAGGGCATGGCCCGCCAGGCCGAAACCCGTGATGTCAGTGAGTGCATGCACACCGGCGAGCTTCGCCAATTCGGGGCCCGGGGTGTTCAGGCGGGTGGTGACGTCGATCATCTGCGCATAGCCCTCGGGGCTGAGCGTTTCCTTCTTCAAGGCGGCCGAGAGCACGCCCACGCCCAGGGGCTTGCCCAGGACCAGCACGTCGCCCGGGCGGGCATCGGCGTTGCGCTTGACGTGTTTCGGGTGCACCAGGCCCAGGGCCACCAGGCCGTAGATCGGCTCGACCGAGTCGATGGTGTGGCCGCCCGCGATCGGGATGCCGGCGGCGCGGCACACCGCCTGGCCGCCTTCCAGGATGCGGCCGATGGTGTGGGTGGACAGCACGCTGATCGGCATGCCCACCAGGGCCAGGGCCATGATCGGCTGGCCGCCCATGGCGTAGACGTCGGAGATGGCGTTGGTGGCGGCGATGCGCCCGAAGTCGTACGGGTCGTCGACGATGGGCATGAAGAAGTCGGTGGTGGCGATCAGCGCCTGTTCGTCATTGAGCTGGTAGACGGCAGCATCGTCGGCGGTCTCGATGCCCACGAGCAGCTGGGGCGGAATGGGCATGGCGGCCGTGCCCTTGAGGATTTCGGACAGCACGCCGGGCGCGATCTTGCAGCCGCAGCCGCCGCCATGCGAGAGCGAAGTCAGGCGCGGCTCCGTGCCGGCGGCGGGAGTGGTGGGGGCGTTCATGGTGTCAGGTCCTCAAGGAGTTGCAGCAGGCCGGCTCGCTCGGCCTCGGGGGTGAAGAGCGTCGCGCGGCGCTCGCATTGTGCGCGCAGACGAGCCAGCAGGCCGCCCTCGGGTTCATCCCGGCATCGCGCCAGCAGGCGCGCCAGTTGCCCGGCGTCGCCATGGTCGAAGTAGCCCGCGTAGTCCGTGCCGAGCATGCCGATGTTGCCGTCCACGCGCGAGGCCAGCACCGGCGTGCCGCTGCGCACGGCTTCCATGACCACGTGCGCGCCGCCCTCCATGGCGCTGGTGTGCACCAGCACGTGGGCGCGCTGGATCGCCCGCCGGGTGCGTTCGTGGGGCAGGGGGCCGAGCCAGCGGTAGGCGGGCGCCTGGACCTGCGTGGCGCGGGCCTGTTCAGCCCACTCCTCCTCGAGCGCGTCGCCGATATGGTCGATGCGGATGTCCTTGCGTCGGACCAGCAGGCGGGCTGCCTGCATCAGCGTCTGCGGACTCTTGACCGCGCGCAGGTGGCCCACCATCACCGCGCGCAGGTGGCGGCCGGTCTTGGGCAGGGGCTGCCGGGCGGGAGTCGATTGGAAAATGACGCGCGCCTTGGCCCGGTGCGGGACGGGCAGGGCGTCGATACCGCGCTCCTGCAGGACGACCAGCCGCTGCGCGCTGGCCAGCGAGGCCTGCGCCGACGGAT